>Ga0209611_10010773_pt1 | contig 13370 bp, 5 predicted proteins | sample S1TSphgellanicum_3_FD_187693 | JGI IMG/M metagenome (GOLD analysis project Ga0209611, IMG submission 187693) | Host-associated microbial communities from peat moss isolated from Minnesota, USA - S1T2_Fc - Sphagnum magellanicum MG (SPAdes) (version 2) | ecosystem: Host-associated > Plants > Peat... | reverse complement strand
ACAATTGTTATTAAGCAACATGTAACTGGTCTTGTATAACTAGTAACAGGGCTATTGAGATAATCAGTAAAAGGTCTATTATGTTAACCAATTTGTTGATAAAAGAAGTCTATTGATCAACCTGTGGCTAGTGGTCATTCTAGTTTGATTTTGAATCATTATACTGTTGTACTAGCTAGTGATTATTTAAACTTGAAACAACACTATGTTTTGGTATAAATAATTGATATTTAGTGACAACATTAAGAGGATGATTTCAAAAGATTTCAAGTTTTCTTGGATCTATTTTGGAAGGTGTTCATGCACACTGAGGTGGGTCATTTTTTATGTCACAATAATGTCAATTTTTGCAAAGTGCCATTACTTTCAATGCTTGCAATAGATATTATATTTTAAAAATGAATAATTGGGACTTGGTAAAAGTTCAAAAACTTAATTACAAAGACACCCATGTATGCGTTCTTTCATGTAATTGCACCCACAAGTACTAGGGGACTTTTGAAGTTCAAAAATGTGAACTAGTCGTATGGGGTAGATGCAAGGTTGAGTGGTTCACTTTCATAACATAGTGACATTTTTTTCTTGGGCACCTTTTGTTCAAATGTGTACAATAATTAATATATCTATATACACAATAACTGGCAATTGAATTAAGCTTAACAACTTCATTATGAACACATCCATGTAATTATTTTTTGAAAAAACATTCATCTACTAATAGTAATGGACTTTTAAAGTCCAAAAATATGGACTAGTTGGTTGGATTCAAAATTAGAAAATGCAAAAATTTGTATTGATTTCCATTTTAAATGTGTTATTGTGACTCAATATAGGTTATAATATGAAATGAGAAATTCAAATCAAGAATCCTTCCCATGAAAATTTTAGCCAAATGATAGTTATGGACTTTTCAATAGTTAGAATTTGACCATATTTTCATAAGTCCATAGAAGGTGCAATTTGAAAAAAAATTCAATTTTTTTCTCTCACAAGAGAATGTTTCCACAAAATCTACATGGGGCACTATTAATATGGACTCCTATCATTCCATGACATATGTTTGACCAATAAAATAGGAACAAATTGTGAACTCATCACTAAGCTAGTGTTGTTTTTGGACTTTTATGGAGTACAAAACTTGCCAATAGTGAAACACTCAATTTTATATCCACCCTATGCATTGTATGTTATAAATTTGAAGTTTCCATATCAATTTTCACTCCATCTAATATCTAATGTAGTGTGAAATAAATTATTCAAATATGTAACTTATTCCTTGAAAATGTTTGTGAAAAATGAACTATGGACTTTTGAGTGGTAAAAAATGATCCCTTTTTTCAAAAGTCCTTTTGAAGGGCAATTCATTAGTAATTTCCTTTTTTTTGTCTAAAAATACTTAGTTTTGCAACATGGATGTAAGTACAATTGGGTGGTACAACTAGGAATGTCACACCTTCATTTTTTAAGAACCATCAAACTTTGGAAAAATATAGGAAACACATAAAGAAAGGTTTTTAGTAATTTTTTTTGTTAAATATGTTAACTAGGTTGTATAGATTTTGAAACTTTAACAATGTAAAAATTATTTTGAATTTTGATGTTACTATTCATTACATTCACACAAAGTTTCAAAAATGTCACAATGATTATTTTCCTTGAACTTTTTGGTTAGGAACATTTTTCAAATAATTTTTGGGGGTTTTTTTTGTGAATATAATTTTCTAAGGTACTTTAGATGGTATTCTATTTAATATTTTTATTGAGTAATTATTTGAGTAGGTGTAATTTAGTTATGAATTACCAAAGTTTAAGAACATGATTCCTTAAGAGGCCACATCAATAAGGAATAAAAATTTGTAACAATTTTCACCTTTTTTTATTGTAATGAAAACTTCAAGCCATATATTTTGACATGCAATAAATAAACATTAAAAAAATAATTTATAATTATGAAAACATTTAAAGAAAAGGGCCCATAAAATATATTTGGCCAATTTTGGTTCTTTAACCATTCCTTGAGGTAGTTCCTAGTGGTACCACCCAATTGTACTTACACTCACCTTTACTTGGGCTTGAATTAATATGGACTTTCATTTGACTTGATTTCTTGGTGTTCCAATGGAAACAATGGCACTATCAACTAGTGCCCTAGGGTTACAAATAGGCTTTGAAGTAGGCTTCTAGAAAGAAGGAATGGGTAGGAAAACATTGAACAATGCAAAATAACTTAGGGCATCGAATTTTGAGTGTGTGCATTTGTGTTCATGCCCATAAGGTGAAGGATAGCGACTAGGAATGACTCAAAGTAGTTACATGCGCATTCTACATGAACATGGGTAACAATGGAGACAAGGCACAACGACTAAGGGTGGTTCGAAACGCGGTCTAGCACAAAGAAGAAAGGTTGTAAAATGTCAACAACGATGTCAAGCTCAACAAAAAAAAGCTCAAAAAATAGCTTCGCTAGAGCAAAATAAGGTCCTAGAGAACATTCAAGTGTCTATTACATACTAGGAGGTCAAAAAGGCGACACAAGTTATGCTTCAAACTATTGCTTCAACCTTGTCACAATTTCCTAGCACTACTGTAAGGGAATCATTGATGCAAATGGTCTTGTCTAACCTCATTACTTATGCACATGTTGTGAATTCAAACAACTACTTTTGTAAGGGTGGAATTGCTCAATAGGAGCTTATGTCAAGGTTAATTCAATCTTTGTCAAAGGTAAAACATTCATATAATGTAACCAAGTTAGCGATTAAACATGCCATTTTGACCACTATCATGAGCTCTAACTCAAAGACATTGTTAAGGTAAAAAGCTTGGTTGGGTAGATGCACAATTGGGTGTCTCACTATTGTGACAAAATGTTATTTTTTTCTTGGGTACCCTTTATTCAATTGCATATGGTGATTAATATATCCTTAATTTATTAATTGTGACATGGATCTAAACTAATAATTTCATTATGAAAAAAAATGTGTAGTTATTTATTGATAAAAACTCATTTGTTAATAATAATGGACTTTTGAAGTCGAAAAATATGGATTGGTCATCTGATCGGCCATCACAAAATGGAAAAAATTATATTGATTCACATTCCAAATTTGTTATTGGGACTCAATATATGATGTAATATAACATGATAAATTCATATGAAGAATTCTTCTTGTGAATTTTAGTAGATTTGGTTAGCTTGAAACTTGGGCTAATACTTTTTGCAAAAGAAATGTAACAAATTATCAAGATTCGAAAGTCCATGAATATGGTTATCTCAAAATAATACTCATCACACAATATGAAAAATTAGAAATGTATTTCAAAAGTGCCTAGTTGTAGGTGATATTTTTACATGAGACTTTGGGTGGTGAATGGTATTGATGTAACAAACAAGTTCTATTGATAATGACAAGTTTCTCAAATTTTCCTGGATACATAGCCGGATTTTTACATACCAACCTTGATTAGTTGTAATGCCAAGTTATGAGCATTTGATTTTTTTTCATGTCCTCAGCATGGGATGGAGGTGGGTACCACTATTTTTTCATATACCGGGTATGAGGAAGGGGTGGTCATTTGAAAAATGTACCTATGACTGTTATGAACTCACATACCGAGGGGGTTTGGTCATGATTCAAGCCAGCAACCACCAGTCCCCCCCCCCTTTTCGAGGAGGTATTCATGGATATAAGGTGCCCTGCAAGCACACTAGGAACTTTCTCCCAATGCTTTAAAAGTGAAAAAATGCCATGTAACATGTCAAGGGCAGTTCACAACTAAAGATGTCCACAAATACATAATCTTAAAAGCAATTGCAAAATTAGTTTGGCTTTTGTGGGGGCAAACAAAGACCTGAATGTTCTAGTGATTGTCATCCCTTGGTTGCAAATATGTTGCAGGGCCTGGGGAGCGACAATAATTTAATACACATGAGGCATTGGCTCTGGGTGCAGCCAGTCAGTGAAACTGGGAAGCTCTACATACCATAACACACTATGAAATGCCATTCTGTTGTGCATGCTTCTCTAATAGTTACATCTTTGGTGGATTTAAGTTATCTGTCTCCCTGAGGCTGTTGTACACTGAATGATCAAGAAGGTTAGTACTGTTGAGCTAATAAAGGTGATATGCATAGAATCATATGGGGAGCCCAGTTATAAAATCCAAAGTTCAAAGTTCAAGCCCCTTATTTCTTGTCTACATTTTGAATGCTGGGTGTCTCCTGATACACTTTTGATGCACAAGCACTTCTTTTTAGCAGGGTGGACTCTGCTTCAATCTTGAGAACCTGCAACATCAGGAAAAGCATGTAATTGGTCAAATTGTGGATAGAAAGATGTTATCTGTTCACAGAATATCAAATTGGTTGTCTGGATGACACATGTTATTATGTATTCATCAATGGCAATATTGATTGCACTATGTAGCAGTAATCCAGTGCTAACTGTCTGCTCCATTGAGCTGTTTTTACTTCCCAATTTACACAACTAGTGACCTTTATTTAAAGAATCACAAGGTTGATCTTTCTTTCCCTTAGTCGTGTCTAGCCACAATCTGTGCTGGTTCTCCAATCTATGGGAACTTTGGTTGCAAAATTTAGCCATAAATTTACCATATCAAAAATATCCCACTTAATCCTACTGTTTTGAAGACTTGTGCAATTGACACTCCTAAGGTTATGATCTCACTCATTCTTGTCATGTTCATTATGCTAAAACTGACAATTTTCTCTATTCTGGAGTTTTTTTGTGTCTGATCTCATAAATATGTTTTGAAGAAGGGTGAGCTGGCCAGAAAGTTGCAAATGTTTAGTTGGCACATCAATTGTTGCCCTGTAAATGTTTAGTCTGGAGTCTTTTGATTCACGGTTCATACACAAATAAGACCTTTGGTATGAGGATGCCAATATTGTTTGCTCACCTATGCCTACCAGCTAGCAGTGTCCCATTCTATTTTCAGAGCTTCAACTATGAACTGGAAATGGTGGGAACAAGTTTCTGCCTATGTATTGCCGTAAATTGGTTAGTAAAACATTTTGATTCCACTATCTGATGTGTCTCAGAGTGACCTAATCAGAGAAGATCTGTTCAAGAATTTCTCTTTAATGTCAGGAAGATCAATTTACCTTGCACAGGATGTTGATTGCACTGCTCTTTACTGGCCTGGGGCAAATGCATCAACTGAGAAAGTTTCACCAAGACCAGCATAGGTCTTGAAGTGAATCTTGCCTGTGGGAGGATCATCGACAGAGATGTCACCGACAGGAACCCAGAAGAAAAACTCCTTTGCTCGCACACCAGACAGATTCTTGATCCGATTTGGTAGCAAGTAGCCCTTGACTTCCTCAGCATAGCTTACCACCTGGTCAGCAAGAGCAAACCTGTGGGTGGTTTTTGACTTCTGTTTCACATAGAAATAGCCAGTCTCTTCATCATAAGCAACTTCCTGAATGTCATCCAGTGGCAACAAACCACCTGCATTACAGCAAAAAAACCTCACCTTCAGAACTCAAACTGAAAGAGTGAAAAGAAAGTCAGTAGCATTATTCCACTTCATTGGAAACCCTACTTCAACTCCAGTCCTGAAGGAGGTACCAATATCCTGCTGCTCGCACCCTGTTAAACGGTTATATCCAGTTAGGAGTAACCAGGAAGCAACAAGGATTCTCAACTGGAAGTGCTTTTACTACCTGAAGTTTTCCAAGTATTTTGTTGATTCAAGAATTTGGCAGGAGGACCAATTATCATTCAGGTCACCTCCTCTTCACTGCAATCTGCAGGCACTTCTATTAATGCTTTGCTCAATGATGACACCATCATGAGGAGGCTGAATACGGCATCTAGCAAGTATATAGTCCAACTATACAAGCTGGAAACTTACATGGGACTCTATGTTCGTTTTGTCCTCCTTCACTCTCTGCTTCTTGACCTTTTGTACGCTTATGAGTTATGACCTGGATGTGTGTTCACGCAACACTGTATACTTCTCATTTCTACAATAATTTCTATGAAAAATAGATTACATCAGCGTCCTCTGGTATGTAGACTTGCAGGCCATTCTTATGGCCTGCGTCGCGTAGAACGGTAATCTGACTCCATATCGATGAAGACAATCTAGAATAATCCTTGCTACTTTGTTACAGACAAAAGCGACCTTCGCCTCAGTGTACTGAGATCTTCAAAGGCGTTCTAGATAGGTGGTGTTGGAGTTGCATCTTCCTGCTACAAAATCTGTGTGTGATTTCGATTGGTTTTCGGAGAGCGCAAAAGAGAGACACGACAGACAGATGTCAAAGGTCGGGAGTCGGGACGCACCAGGCAAGTTGAATTTCTCGATCAGTTCCTTGGCTCTTGCGAAGGACTCCTCGTGACCCTTCACCACCAAAGTTTTCTCCGACAACTGAACCGCCATTGTAGCGATCTTCAAAAAAACAAGAAGCACGAGAAATTCAGAAAATCCGTTCAAACACCTCTAGACTGTAACAGTAGTCCATAGCAATTCCCCATTAGTTTCTGTCCAAAACATTCTCACAGATTACTCAAATTTCTGCAAACACAACACCACGCAAGGCACTGAGAATCGTATCTAGACTGGGCTAAGAAGCATTAGGGTTAATCGAAACCCGCGAGACATCAACGAGATGACAAGGCAGAATCCTGAACGGAGTCAAAATGCGATTTCTCTAGACTACCTCCAGAAACTTCGTCTTCACGACTCCGGATTCATCACTTAGTGGGCAACCATTAGGAGAATTTGGCAACAAAACGCACCTGTCAATAAATCACCTGCGGCCAAAGCTGCACCTCAAAATCCTAGCTCCGGATTTCGTCAACACCGTGGAAGTCTGCTCAGAGAAAGGAAACCCAAAAGTGTAGGGAAGTTTTCTTAGGTTTTCATGAGGAGAAAACTTCACAGCAAGAGGAGCCCGGGAGCGAGGGTGTGGCTCTCAGATCTTGACCGTTGAGGCTATCGACTGTCTAGGTCTAAGCCGTAGGACTATTCTGCGGTTTGTGTGTGACAGGGTTTACTCACCCTTTACAAGCCACGTGCACGTTGCATCCATGTGAAATTTTCTGGTTCTTAATATCTACTGAAGCTTTGCTTGCATCTCCTAGCTTAAGAGTTTTTTTTAAAAGCAAAGACTATTTCAGAGGATCTGGCACGACTTGCACCATTAGGACAAGGACTAAGGACCAAACACGAGGCGGTTATGGGAATGCGGGCCCAGCGTGAGGGCCAGAGCCAACTTGCACCTTGGAACGCACCAGTTTGGATGGATGGTGTCTGGATGCCAAGAGGTTTTTTTCATTGGTTCGTGGCCCTGTGCTAACCACCTTGGTTACCACAGTTAGAACTTATTTTATTTTATTTTTGGGCTTGGCCCTTCTTTCCCGTGCGACTTTTTTTCCTTTGACTTTTGACTCTGACCACTCTGACCACCCTGACGTACATGTTTACGCTCACCTGCCTACATCAGCGTTTTTTTTGGGGCGAAATTTCGCCAAAGGCGACCAAATAAACCCAGTGCGACCTCTACAGAGGATTTCTTTTGAAAATTTTCAAAAAATTCGCCATATTTCTTTGGAAAAATAATATAAAAAAAATCTCCAGATTTAGACAATGAGTCTGTGTAAGATTCAGAGAAAGCTCTACTGTCCGCCTAGGACAGTCGCCATTTAATGCCAATTAAAGCTGGGGATCCTCGCCAGTGCACCTACCTGAGGAAATTTGAAAAAAAAAATCCTGGCCTACATACAAGAGTTCTACGATTCCCCCACTTGCCTGCCTAAGTACCCACCCATCAAAAACACTATGCCCGTATTAACCAATGAGGATATCGCACAAATAATAAGTAGGTACACATTTGCCCCTACCCAATGTCCACTAAAGTGATCCTACCTATACGGGCCCGCCTACCTGCCTCCTATACATTAATGACAAACTAAACCTATTGACACCAAAAGAAACGTAATGCCAATGCCAATAGATGCAAATATCGCAAACCCTTGTCATCCTTGACTTAAACTACCCTAAACCCTTTTAACCTCTGATGCTGCTAATAAAAGATTAATCATGAATGCAAGTATTGCAATAGGTGCCCAAAGGCACATTGCAATACCTACATGTAGGTTGCATCCAAAAATTATTTACCACCACATAAGATTTCCTAAAACCAAAGGGTTTAGGATATGTCTAAACCTAGGATATGTCTATCAAGAATTTGCTTGTTGAAAGCTTGTTTAAAAATTCAAAAATAAGCTTTGTTTGTTGCAAAATTTAGGAGTTCCTTTTATTGGCTCAAGAAATTCAAGAACAAACAATTTTGTTTGTTAAAGAAATGTAGGAACAAGCTTTGTTTATTAAAAAATGCATAATTTTGTTTTCAAAATGTTAGCAATAGAAGTTGTTAGCTTATTTGGTTGCTTGCATTAAGCTTTGATGGTGGACCAACACCAACATTACATTTGTTGGTAGTGGATCACAAGGCAAGGAGTTCAATTGATATATGTTGTTAAGGTTGGATAGTAGTTGGAAACTATTATAATTATTGTAGCATCAAGTAGTTAGGAATTACCTAGGGTAGTAAAGTTGATTTCACAGACCTAATCTCCTTTGATATGGAGAGCTATTACAGTAGATAAGAAATTGGAGTAGGAGAAGGAGATTAAGAGTTAATTTAAGATTTAACCTAGTGTTAACCACCACTTACTATGACGATGGTTTGGGTGGTTGCACTTTAAATAATTTATTTTTCTATGTCACAAGGGCAATTTTTGTAACTAAATTTTTGGGGTAAATGTAACTAGGTTTGGTGTTGTATTCATTAGGATATTAATGATTTTTTTAAAGGATCCATTTAACTAATTTAACTAATTAAAAAAATTAAATGAAAAAATTTGATGAAAAAATGTTATGATTTCATTGCAAGTCAGATCAAATGTTGAAGAGGATGTGGAGCTCAAAATAATATGAAAGCATATTCATGAATAAAACTACAACATGTGGAGAAAAAAACATTAAAAATGCAAAAAGCTTATTATAAATTTGCGAATCTATAGTTTGGATGATCTTGCATATAATTATTGCACCGATTTGATGCATTGTTTTTTTAATGTAAAGTTGAAAAAATTGGTTATCTCTTCATTTATTGGTTCATTGTTAACTTTGGTAATGGCTTTGAACACTCCTACATGAACATCTAGATAAGAATTTTTCTTATATTTAGGATAATTTAGGAGGTCTCTTGAAAAAACTAAAATAGGGTATTACATGTTGCACAAATGTTAGTACACTACCTCCTAGGGGTTTTAAAGGGTCGCCTCCTGGATCTGATGGTATTGATTTAATAGTAACTACACTATGTGATGGTATTTTTGTAGTTAAACATACAAGTACTTTTACATCATGTTCAACTACTATAAATCTCCTTAATCCAAAATTAATTGGTACTATTCTAAGACCATGTGAATAATTTCCTTATGTGGTCGCAATAGGTTTAATATATACCAATTGTGCAACGTATAACTATCAACTAATATTATAAAAATTCATTGGTTCCTTATACATATTGGATGTTTTGCTTCATTAACAAGCATAGACATGTTCTAGTATGCAACTGGGTGTAGGTACACACCTAGGAGCCAAAAACCATGTCGAATAATGGTGAAAACTGTGAAGTTTTTTACATATGTTTTTTCTTGAAATTTTGAAGTTATGTTAATCATTCCAAGTTGTGTTAAATGACAAATATGGATGTTGAGGAATTCAAATTAAAATTTAGGTTTTGGTTTTAATAAAGGGCATTTGAACTTGAATAGGTGTTGTGTTAGATTGTGGTTAATTTTACAAAGGACTAAATAATTAAAGGATGGGTCGTAATCATCTTAATTCTCTTTGAAGTAAAATGGGGTTGTTTGAAGGTTTGAGGTACCCTAACATTGGAAGGAATCCTCTATAATGAACACATTTTTTTGTAAGGTGATATGTTTTTTTGTCGTTTTGTGGTTGTATTAATAAATCGCAAAGTTTTGTTACATGATCATTGAATTATGTTCTTCCTCTAGGTTTCATTTAGTTTTCATTTTAATTTGGAAATGATTGATCATTGCATCCCGGACATTTTTCTCAATGAAAGGATTATGAGAACATGGTTCTCTTGTTTGGAAAAACTACAACAAGCAGGTGTAAGTCCAAGTTCTTGATCTACACCTTGGTTAGATCTACTCCATACCCATTCTCCAAGTATAACTACATCTTGTTGACTTTGCTTGACCCTAGACTCATCGGTTTACAAGACATTAACATTGGTTGTTGTCTTCATTCGAGTATGGATTATTGTTATTGGTGGAGATTTTTTGTGTTCATCTTTGTTTTCCAACCTTGGTTAGTAAAGTGCTTTAGTTACAAAAGCCTACTCCTTTAAATCCTCTATCTAAAATGCAATTTCGGCATATCATGGTATTGTTTGTTCAACTTCATCATTATCCATGTCTTCATCCCACTGTTCATGAGGTTGATGGGGTACTGAAGTGAAACAGATTGTTAAACAAAACCTTTGTTTGTGTATTTTACCTTTAACCTTTCTTACACTTCTTCATGGACATGTAGTATTTCCTTGGATTTGTACAAATTACCATGTCTTTGGGATGACAAAGTCATTTATATTCTTTCTTGTACCCTTCATTGCAAATTTGCAAGGGTAACCATGTTTGCATTGTCTCCCCATCCTTATGGTTCAATGTTTGAAGGTACTACTTTCATCAATAGCCTCATTCAAATACTAAATCACCTCATCACTCTACCAATAAATGTTTTTTGAAGTTCCATAATTATTGTAAACGATGTCTTGTACCTTGTAAGCCATTCCTCTATCCTGGGTATTCTTGACATGGTATATTATATTATTTTTGGAATGTGAAACTATGCTGCATCATTTAATAGCTGAAGTTCTTCTTATACTACATTTTCATTTTCATTTTTTTGAATTACGATTTGATTTATTTGTCTTGCAAAATTTGAATCACCATGCGATTCATTTTTGTCACCATTGTACCACTTTTCTTTGGAAGAAAAAAATCGCCGCATATTTAAATCCTTATAACAATTTTTTTCTTAGGTCAAAATCCTAACAATTTTTTAACTAATTCTAAATCTATAAAACTAGAGAAAATAACAAAATCTTTCACAATAACCTTTCTATGCTTTTCACAAAAAAAACCCATATAAACTTGAATTTTCTACCCCAAATTTAGTCATGGGGGTGGTTGCCAAATGGTAAATACTAACATTCTAACATTGTTTCATTCTATAATTCTATACTTTAACATATTATTTTCAAACATATAAAGTCTATTAAATAACAATTACAAAAGTCAGAAATAAAACTCAACCAAAAATGCATTATAGAATACATATCGGCACAATTATGGCCTTTGCAATGATCTCAAAAATAGACCATATCATATTGGGTAAAACAAAAAATATGAAACAAATCATATTGTAGTATCCTTGTGTCTTCTTCATCAAAATTGTTCTTTAATTTTAACTTGAACTTTTCCATTTCTGAAAACTATTTCTTCTTCTTTAAATCATAATTCTTGTCCTATTGTAATATTTACAAAACTTCTCTAGAAATCCTCCTCAAATTCCCACCAAAAACCTCAATTTCAATCAGTCTTCATAAGTCTTAATTCACTTAGCTTGCACTGTCTTGCTACACCTTTGTCCACCCTATCAAATGTTAATACTATCTCTATTAAGCCTATTTAATAAGGAAAACACAATTCTACCCTTAATAGGATAAAAGTTCATACTAAGACTATATAGTGTATTGTTGTGCTCATATATTAATTCTGCATTTTTTTATAGGATTAAAAATATACTCTTTATGGTAGTTTTTAGAGTAGGAACTACATTCTACCAAAAGATGGTAGCTGCCATTGGAAAGCAATAACAAGGAAGTTGACTTGAAATTTGAGGTCTGTAAATAAAGTAACATTGCTGTAAACGATAGGCAGCATAACTAGAAAATCTATGTGGGACTGCAAACAATAGACAACACTACAAAAGGTTTGTAGGTGTTATAGACAATAGGTAGAAGCTATAAGAGGTTTGTAGGCGATTGTGGGTCTTCTTTCAAATTTATAAATGATAGTAGGTGTAGGATAGTAGCCATTGTAGGACGGCAAGCAAATAGAAGACAAGTTTCACTTTCATGTCTTTCCATTTTTCTTTTTATTTCATTTCTACTTGGCAACATTTTCCTTGATGGTAATTAGGTTGCCAGTTCTCATGGTTTGACATTGGTTTCTATCCACTGTGTTGCATCCATGTTTGGCGGATTCACTAGTTCATTTCCCATAGGTTGCACTTACTACTCATCTTACATTTGTGCAGGTTTTAATACAAGTTGATGTATAACCTAATCTAATTATTTTCAAAAAAAAATTGTAACCACTCTTGACATTTCTTGAAATCAACAATTTCTAAAAAATAATTTATAATGTAAAAACCAGATCAACTATGCCCAACATTCAGATATTGTTGTTAATTTTTTTTGTAAATAAGATGTTTAATTTCCTTCAAAAATTCTACACTAAAAACTATTCCCTATTTTTTTTTCAACATAAAACAAAAATAACAATTTTATTTTGGAATTTACACAAAAATTTTATAAACATAATACAAACCAAAATTTGTAAATGATAGTGCTTTCAATTATGTTCTATTACTTGATGATTATAACCAAAAAATTTGAATGGAAATAAATTGAATTTTGATCCATTGCATGGTCCCCAACTATTAATAGGTTTTTATATATTTTCCCATCAAGATTCTTGACTTCTTTTTATTCTCAAGTGTACACAAATGTACACAAGTTGCAAAATTTCAAAAACAATACTGAAAATAAGAATGCTTTATTTTCCGTTGCAAGTTTGAAATAAAAACAACAAATAAAATCAAATATCCTCTACTTTTCTTTTTTCTCCTACTTATATACATGTTAATTCAAAAAATAAATTGTGTGATTAGACCATTTAAATAGTCACTGACTAATGTATACATTAGAAGTTCAAAATTTTCAAAAACTAACTACCTTTTCTTCTATTTATTTTGCAAATTACTTGTTATGTCAACTACTTGAACTTTATTATCTACCAGTTGTTTAACTACCTGTCACCTAACATGTTGACCTATCGCTTGTCAAATTTTGTAACCTATTACATTGAATTACCTTGTACAAAATCTAGGTAATGCATTGTTCTACAAGTCTCCATATAATTGGTAATTGAGAATATAAAGTTTGATCTATATTTATTTATTTATTTATAAAAATAATTTATTAATTTATCAAAATATTTGGTCATACA
>Ga0209611_10010771_pt1 | contig 13371 bp, 7 predicted proteins | sample S1TSphgellanicum_3_FD_187693 | JGI IMG/M metagenome (GOLD analysis project Ga0209611, IMG submission 187693) | Host-associated microbial communities from peat moss isolated from Minnesota, USA - S1T2_Fc - Sphagnum magellanicum MG (SPAdes) (version 2) | ecosystem: Host-associated > Plants > Peat... | reverse complement strand
AAAAATTTGCCACAAAAAAAAAAAAAAAACCAACATGAAGATGTAGTTTGCAAGTCTTGTGTAATAGATTAAATAAATCAATAAATGAAAGAAACCTACCTAGTTGCTAACCTCACAAGGTTTTTTTTTTGGGTTTTGGTGTGGCAATTTTTTGTTTTTCAAAATGGTGAGAAATTTAGTGATTTTTGAGTTTTTTGAGTTGCCCTTTTTTTAAAAGAAAATCAAAATTTTAAAACATCTAAAAACTTGATGGATTCTATATAAAATTTGAACAAACCAACCATGTTCCAAAATGTTTAAGGCCTAGTTCCAAATAGGTACTTAGGCCTGGTTGAAATAAGGGTTCTGGCCCCGAGTTTTGTCTTGGGTGACGTCCAAGACTTGAGGTTTTGGGTCCACCAATATAATCATTCGGGCTGAATAGGGTCAATAGAATATAAAACAGGCCTTACACGCAATTGTGGGGCAGAAATTATTGGTATGTGCAGGGGTGTAATGTAACTAAGGTTACAGAATGGTCAAGCCCGTGCTCATTATGTTGGGTTACGTCACCTAGCTTGCCTGGCATTTTACCCAACATTATGGCCAAGATCATGGTTAAGTGCCTGCCCATTACATTGGGTAACGTGCACCAGCAAGTCTTTTCAGGCAAGATACGCAACACACCCAACATAATGAGGAAGGGCGAGACCATTCCATGATATTAAGTTCTAATGTAGTAAATTCAATGACACGGAAAAATACACACACAAACACACACACACACATATATATCCAATAAACACATTCCAGTTACTATTACGTGTGTTTGATCATCATCAAAAGATTACGTTGTATAATGTGATCAAGAAGATGACATAATCTGTCACCCCAGACCTTGATGTGTGTTAGTAATGAATAAAGCACCCCAAGGCAGGGACATTCTGCAAAGAAGGGATCTAGGACAAGGCCCCAAGGTGGGGGAGCATCCTTGCTGAATAAGGGAAGGGGCATTGTACGGGGTAGTAGCCAAGTCCGGCCTTGTAAGTCCAGCTAGTGGGCCTTACACGTCGTGATGTGGTAGGTGAAGCTCGAGGTCAGGGGCTTTATCAGAATAAGGGGCCCCCCATGAGCTCATATGTTCCAGTAAAGCCCGTGGCCAACTGCTTTCACTACGCTTAAATCAGGGTCTCTGAGTTCAAACCCTGGGTTTGGTCATAAACCGGGTGAGGTTAAAAAGAAAACCTGGAAAAAAAATTTAAATAAAAATTTATATATATATAATTTTATTTTTATAGCATTCAAGGGGGTGAAACGCAGAAAAGCATCATTTTGTTGTGGGTGATAAACTGTGTTTCATCCTGTTTTTACCCCCATCTTTCTTTTTTCCTCCCCAGCGCCTCCATTGTGCTACGAATATTTTCACTGCTCCTACCTGTACAGGGGTACCCACTATAAATAGTCTTGAACGTTGTGCGTTAAATGCTAAGTTTCAACATTTCATGCTAATTTTCAACATTTCATACTCATATTTAATAAAATTTCCTTACTTTGTGCATACCAACTGAAAGAGGGGTTTGAGGGTGAAAAGAGACCCAAGGTGAGGACAGGGGTGACTTTACAAAAAAGAAACCCCCCTCATAAGTTTCTTTTTGAGAAAACCATTACAAATCTACCTCTAAGTTTTAGAGTTTTCACATGTAACTTACTTTTCGTGCATACAAAACCCCTGCAATCCTATAGTTCAAACTTAGGGACCACATTTCAAAAGTGTGCAAGAAGTTGAAGGATTCAACTATAATTTTTGTTATTAAGTTTCGGTTCAGGAAAATCCAAATTTATCTTTTTCAGCCATTGTTTTAATAAGCGTTTGATACCCATCAAACCAGTGCATAAGTTAGATGGCTGGAAAAGCCAATTTTACTTTAGGTGTCATTTGAACAAGGTGTTGAGTATATTCATTTTAACATATCAGCTGGGTAAGGATAAATATCAATTTCTAAAAACAAGGCTGCCAGGTCAAGATATATAGGGTTTTAAAAATTCCAAACTGAGTAAGGGTATCTAAGCTTTGCAAAAAAATTAATGAGATAAAAGGTAAATGACCAACATTTACCCATTCATGAAGTAAGGACAAATGAAAATATTTACAAAACTATGGCACCTTTCAAAGTGGAGAGAAACGATTACATGTGCAAGTGGCATTGCAAACAAGAACACATGAAATTTCAAACAACCTGTTAAAATTTCAACAAAATAGAATGGAAACTATCAATTGTATTAAGGAAGGCATTCTCATGATGACAAGTATTAAGAAAATCTAAAGCAAGTTCAAGAACATAGGGTAAAAAATTTGTTTAAGACATTAGAGTTATCCGTAAAAGTAACCTTCTCTTCACAGTGACTTTGGGCCTCCTTTCACCCCCTATCCCCTCTTTCAGTGGTATCCACAAAGTAAAGACATTTTAATAAGCCTCGGTATGAAATGCTGATACTCGGCATTTACTGCACAAGGTTCGAGACTAATTATAGTAGTTGTACAGTTAGGAGCAACAAGACTTTTGATTTTCAAGTGAAAATTAAATTTAAGGTTGATCTTGAGTGTAATTGTGAATTGAAGCAAATATATGAAGATTTAATTAAGCTTTGAAATCTAGATCTTAAGCATGATTGTTTTTCCTCACAAATGAAAAAGAAGTGCATGAATATAGTTTTTTGCTCAAAATAAATCCAAAGGCAAGCATAATAATGCACATGATGAACAAATTAAAAATGTGGATCTCATATAGAAAATTCAAAATAATAGATTAAATCTCAAAGTTCTCAATGCACATGGAAGCCCAAAAATGGTGAAAGATGGATCGAGGTTTGCTTGTGAAACTAAAGCAATGTTTTAATGTACATTAGACACAATATTTATAAATGTGTGTGTATAGGTAACAAGTGAATTAGATTTGATAATAAGGTTTTGAAGAGATGTGGAGATGAGAAAAAATATGTGCATCTAGCTTTGCAATTGAAACTAGTTTTAAAAATAAATAATCAAATGTTGAATGTATGTGAACGAAGATGCAAAATGAAAAATGTGGATATAAATTTTGCAAATGATACTAAGTTTGCATTTTGAAATTGTAAATATGTTCATAACTCTTTTTCAAAACCCAAATTCAATTTCATTTGCATTTCAAATAACAAAATTTGATGATTAACTATCCCATTAGCTTCAATTTTTTCAGTTAACAAAAATAGACATGAAATAAAATAAACTATAATGAATATAGATGTGATATTTTCAAATTAAATTCTTGAATGAGGTTAGGAACGTACACAAACACAAATGTAAGAATACCAATGTTGTTTTAGAACTTCAAATGTTTGTGGCTTTTGAATGGGTCAACACACACTTTGGAAGCATGGTCATCCTTTCTTTTTGCTTTGGAATAATAAAGTTGAAGATTTAATATCTCTTTTTGTGGGGCATATTTTGAAATCCATAAATTTATTGATGGGGTTGAAAGAGCTCATGGATACAAGCAAAATGGAAGAAGTGAATTGAAAGGTTTAAAGAGAACAAAATTAAGGTAAAAAACTACATAATTCAACATGAAAACACACAAGTTGTTACATTTGTGGAAATTTTTATTTCATGGGCATTCTTATATCCTTAAGAGTTTATGAATTCAAACATACCTTTGAAAAGCCATTTTGTCTAAAATTGGAGCAAAAATGGTGAAAGGCCAAGGGATTGTTTTGGCTTATAATATCTAGAAAGATAAGTTGTTGGTTTTGGTATTTAAGTATGAATTGTAGGCTTAATCACTCACTTTTTATATTAATCATGTTTATATCAAAACTTGAGTCATATTTATTATGCAAATAATGAGATTACAAGGAGGTCAATCAAGGAGTACTAGAAAACATTTCAAAACCGATAATAGTTCTCAAGTCACTCATTTTGGCTAGGTAGTTTTTATTTTGAAAATGGGTAAATGTGATTCCAATGAATTCATTTTACCTTTTTTACTATTCCTTTTAACATTGGTTTGTGATGGTTAAAACCTCATGTGAAATCCTCCATTTTTATGGTGTCATATTCTAAATGAAATTTTCCAAATAATCTTGTTATTAACCATGGACATGCAAAACATCACAAATAAGTCATCAGACAATTAAGCAATAAATAATGCATCATGGAATATTAACAAATCTTGTTATTAACCAATGGATATGCAAAACATCACAAACATGTCATCACATGATTAAACAATAAATAATGCATCATGAATTTATTAATGTAGTTTGGAAAAATATTTGTAATTTTTTTTGTGTTTGATCACTAATGAAATAGTTAAAGCTACTTTTTTAATGAGCAAAGTATGTAAATTACCTTAAAGGAACAAGTAATGAGCATGGTTTAAATAATTATGAATTATGTTTGTAAATTAAAAACTACCTAATTAATCTTTCAAAAATTGAACATACATCATTTGAAATGTTACATTTTTCTAAAATGGTAAGCATTCCACATGGTAACCATATTATATTAGTGGTATAAAAATGATTACCTTCGACATAAAATGATCACCATATTGTTATCTCAATAAAAATGAGTCCATTTATTCCATATTACACATAGTGTGATGAACATCTTATTGATGTCAAGTGATGATAACTTTGTTGAACAAACTTTATGATTACAATTAGGAATTAACCAACTTTAATGATGTTTTAGTTGTGCATAAAATCAAGATGCATTTACTTAGGTTAATGTATGTTTTCAATTGTGGCTTTGTATTAAATGGAATAATTTATGATGTTAAAATAAAATTGTATTAAAAAAAATTGTTTTGTGCATTAAATCTTTGTCATAAAAAGAAGGACTATTACACCAAGCATTGGTGATATGGCATTAGCTTAAATGATATTGTTCACACCAAGGCAGTTTGCATCATTTTTTTGCTTTCATTCACCTTACATGATTCATTTAGGTCTATGGTTCATTTGGAGGGAAGGGTGGTAGTGGATTTTTTTCTTGTGGGTGGTTGTGCATGAAGCTTGAGGTGGCAATCACATTTGTGCAAGTTGTGTTTCTTTTGTTTGTGTGTGGACTTATATGTTTGGTAGTTTGTGTGCTTTTATTTATTTATTTAGTGTTTTGAAAGGGCATTGTGAGGAATGGGGCAAGGGTGAGTGTGGTTTTTTTTACCCTGTAATCAAAAGAGCTAGGTGTTTAAGCTTGGTGGTGGGAATGTTATTAAAAGCTTGTAAGTAAGTCACCCAATGGGGTTTAGTGTTTTTTATTTTTATTTCTTCTTGGGCCTCATGTGTTTATTCTTATTATTATCATTATTATTCTTAGTATTGTTGTGTTCCTTTGTGTTCTTTCTTTTTTTCAAGCTTACTAGGGTGTTAATGGGTCTTTTTTTTTTCCTATATTGAGTTTCAAGTGTTTTTCTTTTCTTCTTTTGTCTTCCAATTTTTTCCTATTTTATTTTTGTCTTCTTCCTCCTCAAGCTCAACAAGGTGTGATGCAAGCATGATTAGGTTTTGAGTTTTTTATTTTTTTGGTTTCTCAACTTGAAATCTTGTTTTTTGAATCTCATCCCATGCAAATTAGATGTTCAATTTTATTATAATTTGATCAATTTCACATTTCCATGGGTAGATAAAAGAACTTTGCACTAATGTTCAAGAGAAATGAGCAAGATCACAATGTGCACTATGTTGTTCACTAAAATATGGAAATCACTATCCCAATTTCTTTTTTGATGATTCCAAAAGGTGATTAAAACTTGTTCCCAAATCACATAAATGTTTGAATGGCTTTCTCCATGTCTTGTACACTAATAATTCCATTACATTATATGTGTATCTATTCACACATAAAAAGTTGTTATTGTTATCAATATGATATATTTTGCACCCATAAAAATATATGTGTGTTTTAAATGCAACAACTTGCAACTTAACATTTCTCCCCATTGTATTAAATTTATTGCCTAGGTCAAAATTTTCAATATTTCAAATTAATGAAATGATAAACTTATATGTAATTATTTAAAACATGTGTTTAAATTTATGCCCCAAATCAAAAAAATTAACAAGTAAATTTGAATTTATGACCCAAATTTGAATATTTATAATTAAGATAATGTAATGCAAATTTTTACATTTTAATTTTTTTTAATTTGTGAAATTATAAAAATGTGAAATTACATAATTATGTAATTATATGACAATGAAAAAACATAAATGTAAATTTTTTATATTTATGTAATGACTTATACAATTGAAAATATAATCATAAAAAATTCATTTTTCGATAAATCCTTCTAATACAATTAAAATTTCCTTGCTTTACAAATGTTTGTAATTATTTTGCACAAATATTTGTATTAGTTTATTTTTATTACATAAAAGCATGAACGTATTATTAAAAAACATATAACGTATTTTCAATGAAAGTTTTTCAATGATCGTATATCATCAAGGTGGAGGTCTACATAAGTTTGTGCATATTAAATAAACCTTAAGCATTATTATGAGGAAATGTTGAATTAAATTTGTCATTACATGTGACAATAAATCAAAACTTTCACAATACATTTTTTTATTATTTTAAAATTATATCTTATTTATTTATTTATGTTTATTTTTAAATGTTCCCATTTTAATAAAAATAGTCATAAATATTTTTTTATAATTTTAATTTGAAAATTTAATTTTAATGGATGATTGTTTATGTTACATCATTAATAATTATTCTTAAAATTTAAATTATTTCTTAATTTTATTATAGTTTCAATTTTTCAAATAAAATCATTTGATGTTGGCATTGGTTTTAAGATTGGAATTAGAGTTTTCAAATTATTTTTTCCCCAATTCATCCAAAAAAAACTAATATGCTATATGACCAAAATATGTTATAGGACCTCATTATCTACTTAGGCTAAATACTTGCTTAGGTAGGTAGGTTAGGCAAGTAGGTAACTTAGGCATAGATACTTGAATATTTATATTTTATTTTGGGTTAAGCCTTTTTGATGGTTCATCTCATGTGTCTACCTTTTTAATATGAGAATGTAAAACAAACCACTTCGCTTCTATACTTTTCAAAATGTGAATGAAAACAAAACATTTGGGATAAATTTTTTAATTGCAAATAATTTATGACTACAAATTTTTTGTTGTATAACTACTTGTGACTAAAAGGTTTATAGCTTATTCTTATCTTCATTCTAATTTTTGTAAATTACATTATTCATACGGTAAGTGACTAATTAACTAACTAACTAACCAACTAGTTAACTAATTATTTAACAAGCAAACTACCTAATTATTTATAATAATCATCATCAATAATTTTTACTTCCATTATTATAAAATTATTATATTATATTATAATTTAGTACTATATATTACTACATCTATTGGTTAAATAAATAATAATATTTTTTTAAATTCAATATTAACCATATTGAAATTTTAACTAATTTAATTAACTAATAATTGGTTAATAGGATAAATACCTAAATTTGAATAAAGTAATAATTAATAGCTTATAAATAAATTAATAACTGAAAATTATATTAATTAATTATTTAAATTAATTTTTTATTTTTATTTCTTAAAAATGTAATTAGTAGTTAAACCTAGGTTAGGCTAATTACTTTATTATATTTATTGCCATTATTTAACAATAATCATAACATTAATTGAATTATTATTGTAGCTAGTTGGTAGCCAAGCCTAATTATTGTATTTTTATCAATCATATTATTATTTCACTTGTTATATCTATTTATCAACTATTAAAATACATATTTAGTATTTATATTAACAAAATTTTATTTTAAAATATTTTTTGTCTTTTGAAAATCATTTATATATTTAATATACTAATTTACTAGATTTCCTAACAAAATATTACAATAATTATTATAAAAAATAAAAATAAAATATTTCAGTCATTTATTATAGTTATTGACTAATTAGTAATTACTAACTATTAATGATAAATTTTAATTAAAATTTTAAAACTATATATTAATTATTTGAATAATTATTATAATGTTGTAAGTTTTAATAATTTATCACTTATAATAATAATAATAATGTAACTTGGAAGGAGCCTAGGTTAGCTAATTCATTATTATGTCAAAACTTATAACTTTTGTAAAACTATGAATATCATTATTCAATCAAAATAATAAATAGAAATAATTTCAATACACATAATGGTTTTAATTTGAGTATATATACACATACACACACATATATCAATCATACTATATCATCATCATCATTATGTAATAAAATATTATTAGTGTTTATTTTTAACCAACTATTTTTTAATACAAAGTTAATTAATTAATTAATTAATTAATTAATATAATAATAATACATGGCATTTGTAATAATTTTTTAAAGTATAATAACATCGCTTGTATAAACTTGTAGTATGGTTGCAATATATTTAATAAGAAATTTACATTGAACTTTATTATATTCAAAATATACACATAATGTATTTATAATTTTGAGGCCATTTAATGCTAATAATAATCCTTGAATACACATGTAATATGGCAGTTCATAAACATTTGTAAATTCAAATATACCCAATTACATGGTCTTTAAAATACACAAAATACACCTTTGCATACTCATAGGGCCGTGACTAAATTGGTCACATTTCTAACTAATGGGTCATAAGTTCTTATTCTTTGATGAAAATCAAATTAAATGTTGTTCACATGGGAAGATGAAAACCACAATAGTCATAAACTAATTGTAATGTAATCATAAACATGACCAACACAATAAATAGTTGCAAAATGTTCAAAAGTAGTCACAAATGACTATTAGTCACATGTATTCACAAATAGAGTGGTTACATTTTGGCCAATTTTTAATAGTGAAAACAATGGTTTAAAAATATTATGTTTCATTTGTTCAAAATATAATACATTCAATAGCATTTTTTGACACTTTGGTATAATTGTTTTTAAAATAAGTCTTTGCATAAAGCTCAAGATCATACATTTATTTATTTCATTCAAATAATTTTTGATAAAAAATGTATATCAAAGTTTGGATATTTAACAATTTTTCGATTAAACATGTTAAATTCAAAAAAAATTTGCCCATTTGTGCTAAAAAAAGTTTGTGTGGTTTGCACAAATGCATATGTACATAAACATATATGCGTATATTTATAAATAAATATACACATATGTTTTTTTAAAAACATACAAATCACATATACTTGGACATCCATCTCCTTGTCTCCTCCCTCCATGATCAACACCCACTAATGGGTGTGTGGTTTATTTTTTGGTGGAGAATTGGTTGGCTCTAGATTCAACCGGTCCCTAGATGTTGATGGCTTAATACGAATTTTCAACCTTTGGGATTGACGAATCAATCATGGTGATATGTTGGTGGAACAAACCAAGTGATGTTCATTAATAAACCATTATTTAGTGACAACCTCAAGAAAGGCTTCTCTAGACTCCTCACTAGGGATCTTCTTTTTTTCTTTCTCTTGAACCAATTATAATTTTTGAGAATCAACAAGTGTATCTGCATATGTGATTGGAAACCAATGTTTTAAGCAAACATCTATCATTGATCCTGAATAATAGGTGGCTACCTTCGTGTCAAGTGCTGCTAGTCTTGCTATAATTGATTTTTGGTGTTCTATCCATTGAGTCAACTTCAAACATTTGTGTCAACATAATGGAGCAACAATTGACCTTCTTTCCCTTATTTACTAAATTAAAGGTAATGGTTATTTGGTTGCTAAAGTAAGCTAACCTCTTTCGCTAGTAAATAATATACATAATTACTGCAAACTTAACATGGTATTCTTCCTTCATCCAATCACATTCCATTGTTCCTTATTGATAAATGCATTTGATCTAGCTATGTTTTTTAGTGCAACTTGTGCTTCTTTGATTAATGCATTTGTTGCATCAACCATTCCTTTAACATTTACTCCAAATTGTTGAGCTATTAGCACTTGATCAATGGTGATCTTTAAAATATGGTTTAAAAGTTGATTGCACTCTAATTCTGAATTTGAGTTATCGTTGGATTCAAAACAAGAATTGGTTTGGATGCATAATACCCAACAATCGGTGTTAATTGGGTTGGTACAATAGCTTTGGGAATGTGATAATCGGATGTTATAGATTACCATCTTTGTCCTAGAAAGGTTACTTCATCAGCATGTTGAATAGGTGCAATGTTTTGACCAATTGGTTATGCATTCAACCTTCATTGTTGGGACAACTATTAGGGTGTCAAAAATTGACTGATTGCAGGTACCTGTGATTCCTTTCTTTCCTTATGTTCTATTGATATTTGATGAAGAAGTAAATATGTCATAACCAATTGTTGAGGCTCATTGCTAGGAGCATCAACTAGTTGAATTCCTTCGGCTTGAAAACTTGGTTGTCCTTATGGCTAAATCACCTCATGAATAGGTTGTTGTGGTGCTCCTAATTATAATTGCCTTCTAAGCCCCTTATGACTACTTTTGACATCTTTTACCATTTTCAAACAAATGTTAATTCAAACTTTTTTTTTATCAACATGTCGCTCTATAAATGAAAAACAAACATGCAAATTTTAAGAATTTTTCAAACTAATTTCGTAGGAAATCAAAAACTTATCAAGACACCAAATAGTCTTAAAAAACTACTAAAACTAATACAAATCCAAATATATATATTTTAAAAAACCATTGCTAAAACCAAAAATTGTAAACATGATTTGTTTACAATTATGTTCCATTACGCGATCACCAAATTTTATGGGTGTTTTCTATTTCCTTGGATTATAGGATTTCCCTTTTATTTGTTTCTAATTTTTTTTTACAAAAATTAGCAACATGTGAATTTTATTCCAAATCTGAAAAAAAAAGGGCTAAAAAAAACATAAATTGTCTTTTTTATTTACAAAAGGAAAAATTGTTATCCATTCCCACACCTAAAATAAAAAAAAACATAAAAACTTCAAAATCATAAGTGTATTGGTTCTGAATGAAAAACTCCAAAGGTAAAAATAAAATAAAAAGAGATGTTGTCATCCTAAAAAATCCTCGTATTTGTACAAGTCATAATGTTGTTTCAACTTAAACAATCAGTAGGTAGTGTATATAAACTTTAAATCAAAATAGGAATTACTAGTCATAGGTTTAAATTAAATTATTATGTGAACCATCGATTATTGTAATGGTTCAGTTATTAGTTCACATAATATACTAATTAACTTAAGGACCTATTATCCAATAATAACTAAAATAGTCTCAAAATGTTATTGCTTCACTAGTTACCAATTGGTACAATTGGTACAATTGGTTACTATATACATACTAAAAAATTGGGTTAACAGATAATTATTTGATGAATATGGATCTTTTGATTTTTGAATAATTTATTTATATTTTTTTGAACATTTATCCTCCAACCTAATAAATTGGGTTGTTATGAAATTTAACTTGGTTTTTTTTTTCGTTTAACTTTTTGCAAACACATTTAGGTTGTGTCAAGGTTGTTAAAAATGAATTGATGTGCCATTGTATGTCAATTGTCACATCACCACCGTGATGGATGCACTGATTTTTTAGATTGAATTTTGGTCATCACTAGATTGCAACCAAGGTGGACTTAATACTAGTCATTATGGACACCATGGTCCCATTTCGGTTCACAAGGGGGTGAAAGCATGATAAAATATACATATAAAGTTGACAAACTAAAGGTGAGTTTGAAAAATGAAACATTTTTTGACATAAGTATAAGAAAGTATATTCAAAATATATATATTTTGAAATATTTTGTCTTTCCATTAAATTCAATATCCATTGATTACAATTTTTTTTTAAATGGATAGTAAAAATAAATATGTACTTTTCAAATTGAATGGTCAAAATGGTGTTCCAATGTACTTTTTCATTATAAAGCTGAATGAAATAAATCTGTATTAAGTTCAAGCATAAAAATCATTGTATATTCAAGCAAGGAATTGTAAAATATATTTTTTCTTTATGTTAAAATGTTTTTCCATTTCAAACATGTGTCAAATATGTGTCAACTAAATTCATTTTGAATAATCAAAATAAAACTTTTTAAAAAAATTATCTTGCTTTAACCCAATGTGACTATATTTAGTCACCTTGGGTAAATTTGATTGTTGAAATGGTAACTAAAATTCAATCATCACATCTCAACAATCAAAATACTTTAAAATGGTTTTTTTCTTTCCGAAATTGGAATTTAGTTACCATTGGACTATGACCAAGGTGGACTTGATCGCTATCCATGTGGATACCTTAATACCATGAAGGGACACCTTCGTCCATGTGATGACCAATTTTGATTTGTAAATTTTTTATAAGAAAATCATGATCCTTGATACGGTGACCAAAATTCAATTGACACATCTTAATAGTTTGATTTTATTTTTTGCAACTAAGTTTTGGTTGCCATATGGATTGGGACCCAAGTCTAACTAATCATCCTTATCCCCTAAAATTATATGGCGATTGAATTTAATTTCCATAGAGGTAAACAATTACCCCTTCAAAAAGTTATTAATTTGATTAGGTTGTTCCTAAATTGACTTGATGTTCGGTTACATCCATGTTAAAATTGAAATGATTAACATTGCATTAATCTTTTATTTAACTAATTGATTATTCAATTTCTTTGTAGGAATATTTTCACTTTTTCCAACTCCTTAATTTTAGCCTTGTATTTTTTTCCATTTTTTCCTCTGAATGCAAAATAAGTTATGATATTCTTGTTTAATCCCCTTAAGGACATTGGGGATTTTCTGGTTGTAGGAGTTAGTTTGAGTTTGATATTACATACATCCAATTGTTTAGAAACATTTTCCTTTTTATTTTTTTGTAAGAGTTGGAAAAGGGGCATTGGTAGAATTGTATTTTTTCCCATTTGATGATTTCAATGAAAACAAGAATGGTTTAAAATAAAAGGTATAGTTGGTCATATGCTTATCTTACCTCCCAAATTTTAATTAAATAGGGGACATAAAATGTGTCCAACCTTGAAGCCATCATATAGTGGGGCATCTCTCATGTTGTCCTATGAGTTTACATTTTTGGAAGGATGCTTAAACTTATTTAGATGTAAGGCATCTTATTTTTGTAGTTTGAAAACTAGTTTTTTTCATGCCTCTCTAACCTTAGTGGTTAATTAACCTTTTCTTTTATCCTCAAAAGATTCAACAAGGTTGAAGTCCTTAGTTATTATCCACTTGGCTTAAGGTAACTAATAATTCAACATTTGGGCCCACAAGGTGGCATGATGTCCTAATTTATTAAATTTGCAAATGTTGATTATGCCTACTATGATTTGGGGG
>Ga0209611_10010769_pt1 | contig 13372 bp, 7 predicted proteins | sample S1TSphgellanicum_3_FD_187693 | JGI IMG/M metagenome (GOLD analysis project Ga0209611, IMG submission 187693) | Host-associated microbial communities from peat moss isolated from Minnesota, USA - S1T2_Fc - Sphagnum magellanicum MG (SPAdes) (version 2) | ecosystem: Host-associated > Plants > Peat... | reverse complement strand
ATGATTGCATACCCACCCTCCTCACGCATGGACTTTGTGCTGTCAAACAAACACACCACAAGATCTGTTGAAAAGTTTGGTTTACAGACACATCTCCACTCAGACACTGATGAAATATTCAGTCTTGCCCACAACAATGCTTATCATATCAATGAACAGACATGTTGTTTCAGAAGAAATACTGACCAATCATCCCCAACATTCAAACAATAACATTACCTGTAGTTTGTGTGACAGCCAGCACCATTCCAATCACCCTGTTTTTTTGCATCACCAAACAAGTAAGCAACATCAGAAAAAATATCATTTTCTTTTGATGCTGACAAAAAGCATTTTCAATGCACAGTGGTTACAGAAGATGATCTCTTACTTCAATAGGCTTAGGGTCCAATGAAAGCACCACCCCAGCAATTTCTGTGATTCTCTGCATAAAACACCATCAACCAGTCACACAATTTTTAGACACATAAACTACAGGATTCATTGGCAACAAAAACAGAAAAGACATGAAATATAATGTATGGATCTACATGGAAATTCAATACTACTCAGAAGCATCTTCAAACTCCAGAAACATACCTCTAGGATGTACCGAGCTGCCCATAGTTGGTCTGCTGCTGAAATACCAACAGCAGGTCCTACTTGGAACTCCCACTGTAAAACAAACACCCACTCTTAGTATTCTGAACAATCATTGCATTGAGGTTGCCATATCATATGCTCTAAATCAACCTCCTTGACTCCCCCAAGGTCCAACAAACATAAAAGTGTTTTAACTAGGGCAATCTTCATCACAACATCACATTAGTTCCACATGATTGCACAGATTCTCACACAAAGTGCTGCAGCATGTTGGAAGAATGTTATACCTGGCCAGGCATAACTTCTCCATTGATGCCACTGATCTGAATGCCAGCATACAGGGAAGCCTTATAATGAGCATTCACAATATCACGCCCCCAAGCTTTGTCAGCTCCAGTCCCACAGTAATAGGGTCCCTGTTTCCAGATGTTTACACACACATTAGAAGAGTCAATATTTGTGGGAAGTGTAAGTTCTCAACCTCAACACACAATCAATATGAAGACTCACGCAATGATCCAACCAAATCCCACTGATTGATTAGAAAACACAACTTTCAATGCAACACTGGCCTATTATGACAGATGGTCCAGGAAGTGGAAAAAAGAGATTTAAATGCTGGTGGCCTCACCTTTGTGTTTTGAAACATGCAGAACACACAATGAAAAATAGTTCAAAGTCAGAAAATGTATGCAGATTGCAGACATCTAATGAATGGTGCACTGAAGCTTTACCTGAGGTCCGGGGTAGCCTCCTACTGGCCACCCAAGGGGCCATTTCACATCTTTCTGTAACAAGGTATACTCTTGTTCCAGCCCAAACCTGTGCAAAATCAACTTTCCTAATGAATCTCTGGAGAAGCACCACAATATCTCACATCCCATGATGTCGTACCACAACCAACAATCTACAACTGACTAGCACCAAAATGGGGACCCTTCTACCACCTGCAATGTCCAAACACCAAAGCAGTAATCCATTGCCTGAACCAAACATTGACCTACCAAGTTTCCTCCTCAGAAACTTCCTTCTTTGAAAAGATCTCAGCAGCTGCAGCTCTCTTGTTGGTGGGGAGAGGAACACCCTGAGGAGTATAAGCATCACATATCACCTGCAACATGCAGTGAAAACCAGATGTCAGCTCATTTCTCCACTCACATCAAAGCCAGCCTTTTTGCCTCAAGCCAAAAAGAAATACATGTGAGAGTTTGAGAAAGAATACCAAGATGTTGTGCCCCCTTCGGAAAGGATCCTTGAAAATGGCCTGGGGACTGCACACAGAAAAAGAAAAATGCATCTACCTTCAGGAGCTAACTCACTATCTTTGTACTGCAACCATTTCCCACCACCCCCCACAAATCATGACAAGCAGCAAACAAACAAACAAACAGGGGAGGGATCCAAAGCTACATACTAGAGAATAACTTCACTATCTTCTCCTGGAGCTTGGCCAGTGCTTGATCCATCATAATTCCACTTGGGCAACTTCTTTGGATCAGTGACTGGTCCAGGTAGTGTCTAAACACACAAGCCAAAAAGTTAGGACACTTGTTTCCAAATAGTTCTTTTAAGGGTCTCTTTTGGTGAGGCTTCTGTGATCACAATTACACACAAGCAGCCCAACGGGAAGAAGCCACGGTCATAGGCCCTTGTTTCTTGCTGCAGAGAAAGTCACTTTCCATTGGAGAGCTGCAAGTGCGTTGAAAACATGTAATTAATCATGTTAGGAACTCTAGGAACATGTGTTCCCATGAAAAAAAATTCCAGATGTCGCTGTAAAGTGAGTCAGAGTTTGACTCACAATCTCTCACAGCTCCTGCAATTGATCAATGCTTAATTGGTAGAGCTGTGAGATGACTGCGATCATGTGAGATGCCTGGGATCACAAGCTCTCACAGCTGCAATTGATCAATGGTTAACCGGTAGAGCTGTGAGATGACTGCGAGCACAGCTAGTTGAAAAAACACAAGGGAAAGCTACTGTGATCACAGCAGCCTAACGGAAAGATATCCTAAGACATCTCTGTGCGCTGAAGATGGAGTGTGTGTTTTCCGCTTATAAGAGGACATTTGCCCCATGATAGTAGTACAATATAGCACACGACACCTCGTAAGACCTTCAGCCGGAATGCACGCAGAACAGGCGTGTCATGAGATCTTGATCCGGCAAATCAGGTCTTCAAAACGCACCCTCGGCACAACAAATTATACCCGTGTTTCCTCGTACTTTCTCTGTCTCATGACCCCAGAAAACACACGAGTATGGGATAGAACGCATTGTCCAGCGGACATACCCTGGCTTTGCTGCGAAGATCAGTGCCCGATCCTCCAATCCTGTTTACCAAAATCCAAAGACGGCCTCGTCAGTCACATAGAATGACACAAAATAGCGGAACTACATAGCTCTAAAAGGACTTCTCTTGTCACTCCCTTCTCTCTCTCACACCACATCTTCACCACGTCCTCACTAACTGACTACATACACAACGATTCTTCCAGTTCGTCGATATCCAAAACTCACAAATCTCAGTGAAGATTTCCGAGAGTACGATCTTCTATAAAAGACTAGTAAGCTCTCTCCTAAAGTCTTAAAACTCCCTCTTCCCTCTCTTAAAGGTCATAAACAACGCAACAACAGCAGGAACCAAAACAGACAAAACTCCAAATTCAAGATCAAATTATCATCATCACTCCGTTGCAACAGAAACTCGAAGTTAAGGGGGAAAAAAATCTCCGATCTCTCCATCCTCTCCTTCATTTCTCCACATAAAAAAGCCCCCCAAAAAAAATCGCGAAGAAGGCAACGGAGTCGAAAGAAAGCACATTGGAAGAGGAACAAAGACCCCACCCGAAAAAGAATAAAAAAACCATACCAGATATATTCTGCGATTATGTGCTTGTCTTCCAGCGACAAGTTGAGCAACTCATCCAGAGACGACATGGCTGCGACGAGACCAAAAGAGACACCGAGATGAAGATAGAGAGAGAGGAGGGAAGCGAAGAAGCTCTTCTCGTTCGCAGGGAGCGCAACAGCGCAAACAGCAAACGCAGAGAAGAAACCAAACAACAACCAGGACAACGCTGCTTGTGCAGCCCTTGATAAAGACTACTTCCGGGCAGAAAATGAGCTGCCCGTGGAAAATAAACAGAAGGTGGTAGTAGGTAGCAACTTTCTCCTTATTGACTTCTAAGCAAAAGAAATTCCACCTTTCCAAATTTTTACTTCTGGGCTGGTACCATTTTTTGACTCTTCTTTTGTTTTTTTGTGTTATTTTCTGTCTCATTGCTGGTTCACGTTCCATAGCAGTGTATTTTTTCTTTTCCAAATTTCTCATGTTGCGTCATATGGGAGCATGTCAAAAGGGATTTAATCATCAAATGTCAAAAATTGGTTTAAAAAATGCCCCCTCTCTAAAGTACAAGTGGAAATGTGACGATTTTTTTTTTGGAAATTCGGAAATCTTTTTCAAAAATAAGAGGGAATATGTGAGAAAGTATTTATTCCATTTTCATTTTTCCCATTTATGAAAAATTTCTCAAACGAAAAAAAACCAAAAAAAAAAGAAAAAAAGAAAGCTGGTCCATAGCAATCTACCGAAGCTGAGAGTGATAATTATTGGCTCCATATGACTGGGAATGGTGAAAATTTTCATCACTGCAGAGCACCGTGTGGTGTACAGGGGGTGGTGGTTGCCATTTCAGGACAACATAATTAGAGCTAAAATTAGGGGGCTGGGAACTGGCAAATTGCCGCAATACGCAAAAGGGAAGTGAAGTTAAGTTAAAGTAAACAGGCTAAGGTGGGGTTGGTGGGGAGCGGAAATTCTGGTAAAAAGGTAAAGATTGAGATAAGCTTAATATTATAACTTATTTTATTTTTAAAAGTTTACATCTAAGGCTGGAGTTCAACCCTTTGAAATCTACCTTTCATTCATCAAGCAAAAATCTCTAGTACATCGTCCAATCCACATCTCCCCCATTGCCCTTTTTTGTGCTCTCTAAAGTGAGTGTAGTGTGGTGTAGGCAGTCACTCTTCGGTGACAATTTTTTGGTCCAGTGTCAATGGTGGGTGAGGGGAGATGAATTGTGTCCACTAAAGTTACTTTCTACGGAATTTATGGAAAAAATAATGTAACAATTTCATTGGTGTCGGGGGGTACTTTGAACTCCCTTATATTCTGTCGGTCTGTGAGGTTCCTTCAATGCTGATGTGAGTCTATTATGTTGGTGTGTGTTTTATAGTGTTTATTCAATGACAATAGGGTTACCTCATCATTGATTCAATGGTGAGAAAATTTGGGGTTTTCTTTTTGGGTGGAGGGAGGGAGGGTATTGTGATTGGATTGTATATTTAGCTTTGAGATCCCATTTCAATGGCTTCTAACTTGTAACATCCTTTTAGATATTGTTCCAATTTGCTTGGATGTTTTTTGCTTTAGTGATACTTCAACATGAACCATGTATTTTCTTGTCCTCACTTGGGCCCCCCGCATCCCTTGCTCCTTTTTGGCTGGATTCTTGTGAGTGAAAGATGGGGGTGTCTTCATTCATTGAGGAAAAGTTTTAACTTTGGGGGAGACTTGACTCCACCTCACTAGAAAGCACTTCCCCCCATAGAGTTGTTAGACTATTTTGAAGAACTCATGGAATCAAGCATTTTGTTTTCAATGGCCACCCAAATTTTGAAGTCCAGCTTCAACCCATGCTCTCCCTCACCCATCGAGGAAACTTATTATTTTTTTCATTATCCATTTGGATGGGTACCTACCTCTAATCGGTATACCAACTTATTATTTTTTCATTATCCATTTGGATGGGTACCTACCTCTAATCGGTATACCAACTTATTATTTTTTCATTATCCATTTGGATGGGTACCTACCTCTAATCGGTATACCAAAGTGGGGTACCTATCTCACCTGGGTAACCTTCTCTCGACCCCTCCACAACTCCTATAAAGTCCAAGCACATGATCATGCATGATTTTTCCAATGAGGTTAAGTGGTGATTTTATTTTTGTATAACATTTGTGGGTAATTTGAGGTGTTTCTGGGTGCATTACGCTTTTCAAAAAGCTCACCAACTACACTAATCGGTTTGTGTAGGGTTTTACCACTGTTGGGTGGGTACCCGGGTTGGCAGGTTACCAGAGGATAGTTCCAGTTTGGTTCCAAGGAACCAAACAGGAATTGGATGGATTTTGTGAATGTCTCCCACCCTAGGGCTTTACCTACGGTAAAGCATGAGTCAAATTTTATCAAGCATGAGTCAAAATTTATCCTCAATCAAACCTATGTAGATCATGAGGGTTTTGAATGGGAGGGTTTTTATGCCTACTCCTCAACAATGGGCGGGTTTGTACACCTATTAGTAGGAATAATTTCCCTCCCACCCTTGAGGAGTAGGCATAAATATCCCTCCCAATTCCTAGCAAGGAAATTCATGGATATAAGGTGCTCTCCACATACACTACAAATTTTCTCCAAGTGTTATACGAGTAATAAAAGTTTATTGTCCCAAGGAAAAAAAAATGCCCTTAACATAAAAAATAGATATCAAGGGGGTTGGGACTAAAATCTGAAATTAGTAGAAAGAGAAAAATAGTAGAAGTGAATAATAGTAGACATCAGAAACCTTTCATGTGCTAAAAATTGATTTTTGGCGTAGATTCCATTAGTGCACTTTTTTTGGGCCTTTTTCCAGTTTTTGGTGTAGCAAAGGAATCTCCAATGCATCCAGAGGGAACCAACACCCACCAGTGCACCATTGACGATGGATGATAACTGGTCAGGAAACAATTTTCTGTTGGTTTTCAGTTCCCTAGCTAACCATGTTGGTTAGCTCTGTTGCTTTTATACTACCTACCTATTAACAACCCACTTGTTAGTAGGCAGAATGATCACCCTTACCTATGTGTAAACCATCTACTTACTTACCCGAATCTACTTATACAGAGAACTTAATTCTTAAAGAACTGGTTACCAAGGTGAAACCAGATATTATTAACCCAGCTGAGGTTCATCCACACTGAATGAAAACAGGTATCCAGTGGTGGATGGTGTCTGCTTCATTCTAGCCCTGATGGTATTCACATTGCGAGCACCACCTTGGCTACTACCGCATGGCCGGGTGATACCCTTGTTCTAGTAACGCCCTCAACCTTGGGCCTCACCTACCACAAAATGTTTCCCATCCACATACCATCCATCCTGCATGGGCGCACTCGGTGCATGTTGGTTCACTGTGGCCCGCCATCAGTAGTCTTCTGCATGGAGCCTTAGTAGTCAGCCAACTGCAGTCCACAGTATCCAGAAGAATCACAACCCAGATGTACAAGACGATCGAATTGAGTTTGACTGTCTGCGCCCAAGGTGTAAATAAAAAATTGTTGTACCTTCACAGAAATCAAAGTCACTACAATAGAAATTTAAATGCAATAGATTATGAATTTTTTTCATACTGTAGTTGGCTCCGACACTTGTGTGAGGTAAATTTCGTGGTTTCAACCACTTCAATGGAAAAAATATGTGATATATATAATCTATGGTGGTTTGGAAAATGACACTAATCTTCAAAATTTGACACACTAACGCCATAGGAAAAACCATAGTGTCATAACAAGGAAAATTATTCAAAAATTTTCACCAGCAGAAAAGTGTCCAGTAGGGACTAAACAGGTCCAATAGTTAAAACGTAGCTCGATTGCAGATAGTTCACAAAGCCATTACCTATTGTCACTTGCTAGAATTTGGGGGAATTTGGGGGAACCACAACCTTATTTAGTCTCTTTACTAGAATGAGTTGTTTAGGTAAGGTGATTGACGCAATGGATTCCCATATGAACTGGATGTTAAGCATCTTAGGCTCATTCTTGCAAAGAGTGAGTTTTCAACATAAAAATGCCACAAATCTGATATGAAGCTCACATTTCAAAAGATTAGAAAAGTTGTCTTGTAGGGAAGAGATTTCCAACCATCCTGCTTTGCCTAGGTTGATTTCTTGGGTTCCAAATCCTTCCAAAGCACCCAAAAGAACCTCCATTTTCTAAGAAGTCCTTGGAGACAGTGCAGTCAAACTGTTGACATTATAGACCACCAAATCTTCTGGAGTCAGCAATTTGTTGATTCATATATATGTGGGCACTTTGGACAAGCTTGCCCCCTTTCCACCCATGTCACCACAGAGTGGGAATCGCGACTCCTCTTTGTTTGATTTTTCAACGGCAGGCAAGATTCAAAGCTGGCCTGCCTGCACCAGTGTGGAGGCGGTTCTTTGATTTTGTTACAACCTCCAGTTCTGGGGTTTTGAAAATTTCCATAGAGTTAGAGGTTTCTCAAACTGGCAAAGAACCAGTAGTTTAGAGTTAGGTTCTTTGACTAGTTCTTTGAATTATTTTTTCGTGGGTTCTTTGATTTTTGAGAACCATGCTCAAGCGTCCATACACTCTACCCTTATCCAATACTTCTTAGAAAACGAAAATAAAGCAAAGCACCATGTTACCGGCCTGCACCCTCTTCAAAATTCAGCACAGTTTTCCTATTTCCTTGTCCCATCTTGGCAGGGGCATAGATGAAGGACTCAATTCCAATTCTTGCAAACACGACTTCCATGGATTGTGTAATAGAGTACTTATATCATGTAGTCCATGAATGTGTATTCCTTGAATTACAAAATGCAGGGTTGTCCATTAATGTACCACGCAAACTAATGAAAGTTGGAACTTGCAATTCTGTTAGGAAGTGAATGTTCATTGTCGTCATCTCTAGCATAGTCCAGAAACAAATTGCAGTCTTGCTTGAACTATAATGACTACATCATGACATCCCTCTATAGGATATGGGGCACCATGTGCCCAGTGGTAGCGTTGTCATGTTGCCATGTAAGCTAAACTATGCAATGACCTCTGAATGTTGAATGAGGTTGGATAACCTGTCAGACCTTATTGTGGGTGGCCGTACCACCATGTCAAGCATGAAATTGAATGGGGTGTTTGAAAAACTGGAAAGCTCACTCAGATGGGCATTCTGTTTTATGAAACACCCCTGCTTTTTCTTTTTCTGTTGAGTATCATGGGGGGAAAAAAATGAGAGTAGATCTTTACATTCGCTAAAGGTCTCAGCTATGAGCTTTACGAAAATTAGGCCCATGTTCAGCTCTACCTTGTGTGGGTCCTTATTAGGGTAAAGCTCACAGCCTGAGGCTTTACCCTACATGCAAAACACTTGGAGAAAATTCCTAAGTATCTTATTTATCTATGAAGGAATGTTGTTTGTTTGTTTTGTTTGTTTGTTTGTTTGTTTTCAGATCTCTCAAATCACACTTGACAAACAGCACAGCCTATACTACTATCCATGAATATCACTCCTAAAAAAGAGGATGAATCTATGCCTCCTCCTTAAGAATGAGAGGGATATATCTATCATCCCTCCTCCTATTAAGGTGGTGTAAGAACTAAGAACCCTCTCCCTCATGAAATTCTTTACCTTGCTTTACAATGAGTAAATTCTGAGGGTGTGGGACACTCCAAAAATGAGACACCATATTTGACCTCCTAGGTTCTTATTTTGGGCCGACACAAATCTCCACATTAAAGCTATGATATATACGCACACAAGGTATTACTTTTTTAACCGCAGCTAATCCACAAGGGTAGTTCATGTAATTGAGTAAAGAACTCAGCTTCATTGGGATTCCTAACTATGAAATTAATACCAATTAAAATTTTATCTAGCCAAACTTTGTTTTGGCAAAAGAAATGTCAACAATCTTTGATTATTATCAACTTTGGCTCCATGCTGCTTTGCACTAACAATACACTAACATAAGGTCAAAGTGTTATAATATTTTCATTTGTTCCTTGAATGCTATGATATCAAAACAAAAATTTCATTCAATCAAATTGGTTTTTGATGAAATTCATTTCCATTTTTATTCATTCTAGAACATGAATTCAATCTTCACCTATTGAAAACATTAAAAAACATGTGTCTATCAATTAAATCACAAAATTCATGAAACCATATCATGCTCAAACTCGAGGAAATTTTAAAAGGATTAACTACAATGTGATGTGGCCTTTTGAATTCAAAGATGGGTTGTCGTTCCTTGGGAGGACAAAAGCATCCTATATGTGTTGATTGAAAGCTACTAACATGAAAAGACAAATATGAAAAGATTTCAACATAAAATTATCAAGTTGGAAACCATATGTGATATATTATGCAAAAACTCCCCTATACAAACTCCAATCAACCTTTTTTTAAAAACAAACTTTTGCATCTTGACAACAACTTCTTTGAATTTTGTGCAGGTCCTGATTTTCCAATACAATTTTGACTAGATTTGGTTTCATCACTTTTTTGACCTCACAAAATTGTTTTAAAAATTCACTAGCTCTAATATCTTGTAATTGGAATTTTTGTACCTGCTTTTGAACTGAAACCCTCAACTTGCTAGGTGGAAGGAAGGAGGGGAAAAAGGGTCTGCTAGATCCACGAATTACCAAGATCAAGTATTGATATATTTCTTGGAGAAGTTCACCCAATGTAAAACTTTGATTTTAACAAGCATGAATGATTTGGATTTCCACACATTGGGTGATATGTTGTAACAATGATCTTCTTTCAGGTTTTGTGTACTATGGTGAAGTGACAATATATATAGTGTGGTGATCACATGATGTATGGACATCTCTTATTACATTGTGGTCATTGGTACATGACTATTCCTTGGAGACGGTTTATACAATTTGATGGAGCAAAGAGTTTCATGACTGTTTCTTACAGATGGTGCCTGCAATTTGATAAAGATAAGGATTTAATGCCGTAACCATGTTGTCCCATTGCTTAGAAATTGTGAGTGTGAAAGACCAGCACCCTCCATTATAGGAATCATTGCCATATAAGAGTTATAATTTTTCCTTTGTGTTTTTCACCTGTAAGTGGTCATGAATGCAAGTTAGTTTAATGCACCTTGGTTCTACACTAACAAAACGTGAAAAAAGTACAAAGAAAACCAAATTAAGTACTTGTTATACGAGGTGTAAAACCACCCTAAACAAGGGGCCTCCAATGAAGTGGAAGCCACTTGCAGGCTTGCATTCTGGGAATGTCCTCCTGTGGGCTTCACCCCTTGTGCACTTTGAAGAAGAAGTTATCATGAACATAAACATATGTAGATCGCAAGGCCTAGGAAGGGTAGGATTCTTCCACTTGCTCCTTAAGAGTGGGAGGGATCTTGCACGTAAGTATACATGTAACTCTTAAATTCACCATGTTGAAGATTGTTCCTATCTCAGCAAATAGGAAAACAATTTTATTAAAAAAAAATTAATGACACTTCTCATAATCTGGCAAGTCCTGGGCAAAGAAAGATTGGCATTTCTGGTTGGTAGTGTGAGATTAAATTTGACATGAATATGTTATGCATGGACATATCCAAAACATGTCTAGTTTTCAGTGGACATATGGCATTCGTTCACAATGGTTTTTCCATCAATTTAGTGAAATTTTGCTATAGAACTTCACCCAAGCCAAAATCTTAGCATCTTGGATTTCAAGCATCCCTTTCACCATTCAAATTCCTTTGAGTTTTGAAAGGCATGGTTTAGATCTTCTATTAGGGTTAGGATTAGGTCTTCTAACCCTAGACCCTAAACCTATTAGGTTCCATGAATTCAATTGTGCTTCGGCCATTGTCTTCTCATACAATCTTCAATCATCCAACAAGGGCAGATTCCAGCATTTCAAATTAAGTTTTGCAAATGATTGGTTTACACTAAACATTATGTTTGACCTGTATGAACCTATGGTGTTAGATCTAGTTCCTGGTTTGGTTAAGTTTTGCCAACCTTAACTTCAGCTCTAGCTAGTTTGGTTAAGTTTTGCTAACCTTAACTTCAGCTCTAGCTAGTTTGGTTAAGTTTTGCTAACCTTAACTTCAGCTCTAGCTAGTTTGGTCAAGTTTTGCCTAACCTTAACTTCAGCTCTAGCTAGTTTGGTCTTTGGTTAGGTACACCTTGACCTGGATTCAGTTAGAGATTCACCTCAGAGTTGGTAATCTTTTCAGGATATTAAAATATAGTAGTCATCACCCACCCTAAATTTTTCCCTGGTCTTTTCCCAAATGGATGCTCTATATCCCCACCCTAGAAAAACATTTCTGTAATGGTGGCTGACCATATCCCCACTAAATCTGACCCTAACATTTCCCCCCCAGCAGCAATTCACCATGTCCCCACCTCAATCTATTGCCCCACAATGAGACCCATTTGCCTTCTTGGCTAAGCTATTCCATGTCATTATTATGTCTGGCCCAAAGTGTTTGTAACCATTGTTGTCCAGAGGTCCTAAATTCTTGGGAAAAAACCAAAACCAAAACCAGACCAAGATCTTGCAAGAAATGGAACTTAAAACCAGGAATCAGAGATTCCCTTCATAAGCTAAAACCAGACCAACACTGGTCTTAACTAATGCAGTAGTGGTTGCAGACAGGTGCAATGAGCTGAGTCTGCTCTTTATCAATTACTTATAACAATGGTACCGCTACATAAGGTATGAGCAGCATACAAGACAACAATGTAATCAAATCATTTTGGTTGCATGCTCTTTTCTTTATTCCATTTTGAGATCTGTGTACACAGCTCCCCTCTAGGTATAACAAAACTACTGGTGCTGCTCCAAGTTCCAGCACAAACTTTCCAATCCTAATCTCCAAGAAAATCCAGAACCCCCAAACCAGCATCTATCTCAGGCTGCAGTGAAACAAGGTGTGTCAAAACAAATACAGTAGAGATGGGTCAGGAGGTAGTATGTTTTTTGCCTTTGTTATTCGATCTGAGATCTAGAGCTACATGTTACCAAATTGCTGCATGCTACGAGTGTGTGAAATCTGATCCAAACCTCTAATAATCTGATGTTGCACATTTGGACTTTCATTCTCCAGATGTGGACATTTGCAGAAGGCTCGAGCTTCATGCTCACTTTGTCTCTGCATGGCACAAACAGCAAGTCCCAGCTCGACACATCAATAGCCAGTACAGTTTGAAACCAGTTGCGTAGTTTAAAGCCCCAGCTAGTACAATACATCCAACCTTTCTATCAACAATGGATTCAAATCCTGACCTGGGTTCCACAGAATTGTTGTGTAGGCAATCATTCCACACACAACATATGGGTCCATGTTTGATGATGGTCGACGATCCTCAAAGTAACCTGTCATGAAACACATTTCCCACCCTTAGTCTTTGGCCACAGGAGAATCATGTCTCAAATAATCAGAGACTTTAATCCGTTGATTCTGTTACAGATGAAAACTTGACAATCTGGCAAATCCAGTTAGGCTCTGCCTCTAAAGGGTAGGGGTCCAAAAAATTATGCCTGCATCAGAAAATCATTTTTATTCCATTCGGCATTAGCATCTCAAGGCAAGATGTTCACCTTTTCCTTCCTTCTCTGTATCACGACCCACACGGATAGAAGCACCGCGATTGGCAACACCCTGCATCCATTGTAACCCATTTGGCATACACCACATTAGAATACAGAAGCTATCCCCTACACATGTGCATAAGACATATATAATGTACTCTACAGAGGCAAAAGGCAAAAGTATACAGACTAAGGAGTTTGTCAATTATGAATACAGGATTCATTTTAGCAAGACGGGTATCTGAAATGCAGCAACTAAATTGCAAACATAGTGTATGTCCATACCCAAGAAAAGGTATTCATGTCAGCTGTCTCATGACGCCCAGTCAAGCGCCTTTCATTGCCCTCTCCATATTGGGCAAT
>Ga0209611_10010768_pt1 | contig 13372 bp, 4 predicted proteins | sample S1TSphgellanicum_3_FD_187693 | JGI IMG/M metagenome (GOLD analysis project Ga0209611, IMG submission 187693) | Host-associated microbial communities from peat moss isolated from Minnesota, USA - S1T2_Fc - Sphagnum magellanicum MG (SPAdes) (version 2) | ecosystem: Host-associated > Plants > Peat... | reverse complement strand
TTTATTATTTGTCTTTTTTTTTTCCTTCTTCTTTTTTTTTTTTTTTTTTTGTTTTGCTTGTCGAAAAACAACTCCACAAAAGCTGAGTCCTCTTCTTCTCCGATTCTGCTGCCCATACTGACTGACGGACGGACGGACTGACTGACACCTTTCCAACAAGATCATACAAAGCCTTTGCCGTTCGCTCTTGCATTCTTGCATTTCCCTCTTGTCCTCTTTCCCCTTCTTCCTCGTGCGCTTGCTTGCTTGATTCCTTCCTTCAACGATTGCGGGTCTGTTTGCTTGTAGGAGCAAGAAAAGCAGTGGAAATATGATGAGAAAAGAGAAGCTGTGGATTTGTACATAGATGTCTCAAAAACAAACACAATTTTTGTGAAAACTTTTTTTCAGCTGTGAACACAAATAGACAGACAACAAACAGCAACAACAAAATAATAATATCCGGTTTTTCTACACAAACTGATGAGCAAATTCACCAAAGAATAAACAGTCCATGCCTTGCAGCAGCAGGAGCAGGAGGAGGACCATGGACTCTCTTATCCCTGCCTTGGGTGAACCAGCACCTACACTGGTACCTTCACCTTCTTGAGTGAACTCTCTTTGAAAGTAAAACCCAACAAATGTCGAATTTGGACTTAGGCCCCACCACTTTAGACAAGGGTCCAAGGTTCAGGGACCAATGAATTCAAGCAATCTTATTGGTTGAAAGCTCTAAATTGGTCCCCAAGGCCTTTAAACGAGGGCCCAAGACCAAAAAAGTGGCAAATTGAGGCTAAACGTACATGGCCACCTGTTTTGGAGGGAAAAAATCAATTAGTTGAGACCAAGAAGAAACAGTGCTAAAAGGAAAGCTCCTGATTTGGAGAACCAAGAATCAGGCTAGGGACCAAAGTACAGTCCAACTCAAGGATTCAATTTGCTTCAAATCAGTCCAAATTGGTTCCTAGGAAATTGGACCCTGAACCCTCGTCTAAAGTGAGCCTTAGAGGAGACCCTGATTTAGAGACCCTTAAGACAGGATATTTACCATGGTTACCATGCTAGTAGTTCCTCAATACTTCACACAATTTTTATACACAAAAGAGTTGCTGGGAAAGCCCAAAGTTTGGGTTTGTGCTAACTTACTTATTACGCCAAAAAAGATGATTTCCAGTTCAGAGTCAAAGCATGTGTGCAAATTTCAAGAATAATCCCACCACACTTTCAAACAACATCCACCATGGACCCCATTGAGTGGGAATCAAGCTTCTTCAATACATTCCAGTTTTGCAAAACCCTAAACCCTGCATGTTGTCTCATCAAAATTGATCACATTTCATGGTTTTGGGTATGGAGCAAAACTTCAATGCCCAAAAACCCTGCATGGTTTCATATAAAATTGTCTTGGGTATTGAGGAAAACATGGATACAAAGAAACATTGGATGTTTTCATATGAAATCATCACATTCAAGGGTTTTGGTCTTGAGCAAACCTTCAAATACCCAAAACACTTTTCTTGTAAAATTATCATTTTCAGGGGTTTGGGTGTTGAGCAAGATTTCAATGCCCAAAAGCTCTGAATGTCTTCGTACAAGACTAGGTATCATTAAAAAAATCAGGCTTTTGAGTATTGAAATTTTGATAAACACAAAATTAGGTACCCACCAATTTTCTTTAAGCATATAAGCTCCTAATTCTTACTATTGTCTAGTTTTTCTTGGGGATCAACTCTGCAGTTTTGGCCCATCTTTATTTGGGCAATATCAAAACCGATTTCAATTTCATGGATCAATAGCTACTAAACATATAAGGTAACTCTCTTGAGAATTTCATGTTGATAACTCAACATATCCAAAATCTACATTTCAATACCTACACAACATTGAAAAGCATTGAAGTCATTGAGAGAACAAAATGATAAGAACTATTCTAAAGTGATCATGATATGCATCTCTTGTTTCTATGATTTGCCCTTTCAAAAAACCTCTTCAAAACCATGGTTTCTACATTTTTCTTTTGTGATAAATATGGTGATAGGCTTACCACTAGGCACACTTACACCTAGCACATGCGGTGCATACTTACGTTAACATCTACAACCATCGTTGTCGTCACATATAACATACAAATACCGTGAATGATAAACCATATTTAAAAATGATTTGAGATCACACAACTTATGATTATATCATCTCAACAAAAATATTTGAAATCATGTTCACACTCAAATTGGTTTGAGATAAAAGTCAAATAACTAAGTTAACCCAATTTATCCTTAACTAATTGGGACCTAACTAAATAACTAAACTAACACACAAGACACATTAAGATAGCTCACTATCCTCATAATAGCATAAGAAAAAGAGGTCCAAGTGGGATTTGAAATCCCAATTATCAACTATGCGACCAAACCTTCAACCATTAGAGAAACTCACTAATCTTCGGTTGTCGCCCATTTAAAAAATCTCTTGAAAATCATGCTTGCCAACCCCAACATCCCAAGGATGTCCCATAGACCTTTAAGATGTCTAGGTTAAAAAATAAACTCGTAGAAAGTGTAGGAGATTGGGGAAATGTTTAGATTGGGATGTGACCAAAAAAAATATTATTTTTGATGACAAGGGAAGGGTGGGGCCTAGGGGTGCCAAGGGACGATGGGAAGGATACCAAAGGACCATGGGACAACAAGGATGTTGGGGGATGATAAAGAAGGGAAAGGGGGTGTTGTGATTTTTTTTTGGGTGAAAGGAAGGACAACATGGGACACTAAAACACAATGAAAAAAAATTTGGTTAATGATGGACAATAAAAAGGATGACAAGACATGCCAAGAGAGACAATGACAAGTGTTAGGAAGGACAATGGGGAGGACTAAAAGGGATGGCAAGTTGTTGGGAAGGATGTTGGGCATGTTGGGAGGAACAAAAGTTTAAACAAAAATAGTAAATTTTGGTTAAAAGCCAAAAGGAAATAAAAAAGAAAATTGTTTGTCAAGACATTGAAAGGAATGTTAAAAAAATTAATCCACAAATAGTCTATAACTTTCATTTTGGTAGCACAAATTAACATTAGTATTAATTTAGAAAATATCATCACCAAACTTGGCACACCACAAAAATATGCGATATTTTGTACAATTTATTTATTTCTTTGATTGAAGATCAAATATTTTTATATGCGCTATTAATATTTTCTTCTTCTTTTGATTGCTCATTTGTGTGACATTGGGAGGCCACTGTGATGTACTGTAATTATAATCCATCTTTGACACAAAATAATATGTGAAAGGTCTAACATGAGAAAAATAAATTTCTTTATAATTGGTGCTTGCCAAAATGTACAAAAATCAAATTTTCAACCTCTGGTAATTATTCATTGTCCCTACCATTATTTTACAAATAATGTTGTTACAAATTTAAAAATGTAAGGTGCATTCTATGTACTTATTCTTTGCTTATTTTATTGTGCTTGAAATCAAAATCCTATGCAAAGGTTCTACGTGCACAAAATATTGGGAATAATAATTATGTCATTTCAATATAATCTTGTTATCACTTATGAAGTTAATTATAAGAAGGAGAGTGATGACTCTTTTCAAGTCTAATCTATAATCGTCATGTGAATGTGTGTTTCTCATGATTTTGTTAATGTACATCATTTTAGCTTCAATTTGCACCAACCACCTTTTTCTTGTTTCATGCATATTGACTTTATTTTGAGTTCAATTTTGTGAACTTGTTCTAGCTTTATCCCAAAATGCTTTCACATTTAGGTTTACATTCCACTACAAAATCAGGAATCGCCAATGTTTTTTACCCCTCATACTATTTGACAAAACTAGGGGTGCATCATACTCTCCAACAACCCAAAATTTAACAATGTTTCCCCATAACACTTTCCTAAAGCACTTACTCCCCAACACACAAAATTCACACAACACACACACATTTCTACTTTTGAACACACAAAATTCAATGAAGGTTAGAATTCCACACACGCACATCACATGCACATGTAACACATTGAAGCCAACTTCAACCTCTACCACTCCAACAACATTTTGCTACAACTCGATATGCCTTCTTTTCCCATATCTAATCCACACATTTTGATTTTGTCACCACATCGGAACTCCTTTTGAAAAAAAATTGTTGAAATTGCTTCAAGTTTGAAAAGGGGAAAATAAAAGGAAAAATAATAATAATTTGTGTGATCCCCTCCTTTGTAAGATTTGTTTCCCCCTTGCCACCCAATTAATCTTAGCATCACAAGCATTACTCTCTCACCTCCAAATCACAACACTACACACATAAACACATAAATGAAAACAAGCACTTGTGCACCAATTCAACAAAGACCATAACTACATAACTACCATGAAGTGAAAAAAAATCTTTATTATTGTTGTTTTCCTACCTCCAAATCACAAATCTGGTTATGCACACACAAAAAGAAAGAAAGAAACAAGGTGAGATAAAATTTGAACTACCACTACTCTTTCACCTCCAAATCAATGAAGTGCATGATGGAATGGTGAGGATGCTTGCAAAGGAAAACTTGTGCCCCTACTTGGAACACAAGAAAACAAAAAGATCAAACACAAAAACAAAAGACATGAAATCAAATTTTGGCAACCATTGATTCCAATGGGTTTTTAGGTTTGACTTATTATTGTCTTCTTTCATTATGCGTCCATTTCATTGTATACCACTTGTGCCCTATTTTAACCAAGCTTAGGACTAAAATCCCCTAACTCGCCTACCTTATAAATAATCTATTGGATTATGAATGTATTTCTAAAACTTCTTTTACACACCAATACCTTAAATGTTTCACATTAACCACATAATATGGTTTATGTGAAGTCCATAACTAGTTTTAGGGGTCGATTCTTTGATATATATCTTCTTGATTGAACATCCATGCCTTAGTTATATTTCATATTATTTGTGACACATCAACATGTTTAGCATATTATGGATGTAAAGTACATTGTTTATGTTCAGTAATAAGGTTAAGCTTTTTTTTGTCAAAAAAATCACAATGCCCAAGTTTTCTTTTGTAACAAATGACCTCTTATTAGTTACTTAGTCCATATCCATGTCTTTTTACACATTTCCTTTGACCTACATGTTTCACATTGGGCCATGAACCAAGATACCACTTCCACTTTTCCCACCATGTATAGGTACTATGACCCTTTCAAAATTTAATCCAATATGAAATCTAAAATAATATAGATCCAAATTCATATTTTATGTTTTCATGTGATGATCACCAATTTTAACATGTCCATTTCAATTCATGTTTAACAATATCTACACCTTTCAAACACAAAGTGTAACACATAATAACATTTATTTTCTAAACTAAAACAATTTCCAAGTAAATGCCTTTGACAAATAAATGTTTGAATGCTGCTAAAAACCAATTTGTTTGGTGTGATGGTTTTATACAACACTTGTCACGTTTCAACTGTGTGAGTTCCAATCATAAGCATGTCAAATAAAATTTGGTTTAATTCATCAATTGTTTTTTAAAAAATTAGCACCCAAAAATGCAAACAATAATATCCTCAACAAGATAGAAGTTGGTGAACTTGTGCAAAACCAAACTTGGAGATCATTATGAGTATTATATTTTTAAATAAGAAAATGAAGAACAAAACATATCAAGCTATACAAAACCAATATAAACAAATTGTTTTTAACATAATAATTTATGTGCAAGCAAATTATTAAATTATTTTATTGTGAAAAACAATGATAGACCCCATTTGACAAGCCATTGGCACCCCCAAGTCAAGGTCATTGGCAAAGGACAAACAAAAACTATTGAAGATTTTGAATAATTAATTTGTCCTATGTGATGGTTTTATAAATCACTTGTCAATTTTCAATTTTCAACTCCATGGAACTAGTAAATATCCTTGTCAAAATAAATGTTGACAAGCTTGTACAAACCAACCTTTTATGTTTTAAATGTCTCTTTTATTTTCAAATCTAACATGGGAAAAAAAGAATAATATATAACATAACGAGTCACACAAAACCAATGCAAACAACATTCACAATAATAACATGTTGGACAACTATATGGTCCTACATGATGATTTTATACACCACTTGTAAATTTCTAGTTACATGTTTTTCATTTTTGAACAAGCCAATTAGCAATTAACATTTGCATACTCCTCAATTGAAAGTCAATTATTTTGAAATGCTTAACAATCAAAAGCTAAAATAACGACATTCCTATTAAAATAAAGGTCGAGTTGCTTGTTTGCAATCAAGCTTGCATTCCATGTATGTTGCATTTGTTGAGTGATTATTCTATAGGATAACATAATAATTGCACAAAACCTTTATAAATGAGTTGCACACCACTTGATTAAAAAAACATTAAACCCAATTCATATATTCCATTTACAAACCACTAATCCATGCCTTAAAGAATCAAACTCAAAATATGTATAAATAACAACTCAAGGTCATCAACATCACCATCCAAGTCCTTGGAAGCTTGATTTGAGAAAAGACATAGCTTCATCACTCTGCTAAAACATAATAATAGAATTATATGTATGGTCCATATAATTTTTGGAAAAAATGATTAGAAACTTACGAGCATACCACTCAATTAACTAAATTGAATTCAAAGCTATCCACATTATAATTAATATCACCCATATGGTTGTCTTGCAACACGTTGCTTGAATGTTTCAAGTTGCAAACAAATATACCTATCTCATATTCTAAGACCATAAATTAGATGTTTAAGGGATAATTAAAGCTTAGAATCTTAACAATGTGATGTTGGTTAAATCACTTGAAATATACTTCTCCAAAGAAAAAAAAATTGTAATGTGCAAGTGTTATTGGGGGTCATAGTGCTTCAACAAAGGCATTAAAACGAGTGTCTTGGGAAACATACTAACAAAATTGTGAAAGTTGAAATCCAATTTGTGAGTTACCAATTCGTAACTAATTAACTCTTGATAGTTTAAAACACAAATGCAACAACATTCCAAATTAGTGACAAGGAAACCATGATTCGAAAAGAATTAAAATCAATAGGTATCATTTTAGAACTAATATCACACCTACGATTGTTAGATAGGTTCACTTTGAAAAGATTTAATGCAAAAAAAGAAAAAGATAATGTGCAACATATGCAAGAAACATTATTACAAAAACATGGTTTTTACCCTATTAGCATCATGTTTAAAATGACTGTATAATCAATATCTAGAATACACTAATAGTTTGAAGTGACTAAATGGGTTCATTATGACTAAGGTCAAAAGTAGCAAATCCTTATGATAAAAAAATCTAGCATTATAGCCAAATTAAATAATATGTTGCACATGTGGTAAGTGTGGGTGCCCATGTGGATTTGTCTATCTTGACTAATACAATTAACATGACTACAATTCATCATAAAATATGACATGCATGATTATAATGTTATTTTTAATGACATGGTATTAATAAAATGGGGGGAAAAAATCCATTTTAAAAACTTCGTTATGAAAAAATGACAAAAGATATAATTATTATGATTTGAATTATTATTCATAATTATTTGAATAAATAAATAATTTACAAGGGAGAAATTTTGAAAAAAAGGTAATGAAAAAAATAATACTAATTAAAAATTTTTTACTTGAATTTTTTTATAGAAAATAAATCAAAATAATTAACTAAATGTACATGTTAATATTGAATTGTTCAAATTCCATGATTCAATTCATATTTGTGATGAATCAATTGAATGCACATATATGTCCAAATTAAATTAGCCCCAAATTAAACCATATATTTATTTATTTATGATCAAATGGCATGAATAAAATGGAATAATAAAATTAAGTGATTTCTTTTAATTTAATTTTAAAAAACCAATCTACATCTCATTTAAATTTGAAATTAAAAATAATTAAAAATAATTAATTTATAAAATTATAGTAAAATCCATCGTTAGTACAAAAACATTATAATATTATTAAATTATTTTATTTTTATTACAAAAATTGATATAAAATTCAAGGCATACAAATTTTTAACACCATAATTTATTTATTTTTTGTTATGATATTTTAAAGATATTTTTGTTAATGTGTGGCATAAATCAAAATACTTAAATTAATGGAAATTTTAAAAAATTGGATTAAAAATATTATAAAATTGAAGCCAATGATGAAAGTAAGGAAACCAAATGTACCCAAATAATTATATGCAAAAATTTCTAGCCCAAGCAAAAAAAGACATTGCTTGAATTTTTTGTTCATGTTTTGAATTTGAAATGAATCACAAAGTTCAATATGATTATGATAATAAATTATTTTTACCTAAATAGTTATAAATTATAACTCAATCAAAGATTTAATTCATTATATATGAAAATTTTAATTAAATGATTATATTTCAGACATTACATATGAATTTTTTAAATAAATATTTAAAACCAAGTCTTAGTTGTTGTACATTTTGAAATGGAAAAAAATCACAAAGTTTCATGAAAGTTAATAAATCAAATGTACTTAAATAATATTTGAATATATAACTGAATTCAAAGTTTCAAATGATGCATTTGAATTTGTTAATTAATGATTATTTAGAATAATTATGATTTACACATATTTTTGAATTAAAAAACTACAAAGTTCAATGTGATAACAAACCTACCAAATCAATGAAATCAAATAGTGATATAAAAAAAATCACTTGTTTGAAATATGTGTTTATATATTTTGCAATGTCATCATGTGAGGTGATGGTTTAGTAGTTAAGGCCTTGAAGTGTAGTTGAGAAGGTTGTGGGTTCAAACCTTATTTGGAGCATTCATCATTAAAAAAAAGTCCTAAGTTTGGGGATTCAATGGTTTGTACAATGTCGACTGATGTAATTTGCTAGTAATGTTAACTTGGATAAAAATTAAAAAAAAATTTAACATTGAATCATAGATCAATTGTGGTAATGTTTTGGATTCACCTATAATTCAAAAATATTAAAGTTCTATAATGTCATTATATATTCATATAAATATTATAATTTTAAATTTAATATCAAATTAATAATGTCATGTCAACTAATAGCTTTAGTCATTTTAATCATTTTGAACAAACATATTTAGTCATGTTAATCATATAATTTTAGTCACATTTGTGTCAAAAACGACTAGTCTGTTATAACTACAACCAATTTTGTCCATTGTTTGATGTGATTAAAAAATGACTAAACTTAGTAAAAAAAATTAGCTTAAAAACATATATTTGTAGTAGTCAAAGATGGAACAAACTTTGTTGAGAAAATTAACATCAAACTTGTAAAATACCTAACATAAAAAAATTTGAATGATGAGTAATTGGAACTAGTATATGGGAGATTTTTTTGGAATCCTTTGTATGGTCATCCATAGATCATTGCAAAGGCAATTTTTAAAATAATTGTTTCATTTTCAAGCCTAATTATTTCATTTCATTTTTAATAACTGCTTCTTTTGTCTATTAACTTTCTTAATAACTATCTCCCACTTTTCTTAATAACTACCTCCATTTTATAACTACTTCACTATTTTCCCCTATCCACCAACATGGATATTAAAACAAAAATTAACATGTATTTTTTTCATGTCCATGAAATGTAAATTAATATAAATTAAATTTGACAATTGACATAAGTAATGATGAACTATTGAAAACCATATGAAAACATAAGAAAAATAAATAAAAATGGATTATCATTGGTAGTGCGCAACCACGTGAAGCTCAAATTGATAGAGCACAAACATTCAAATTATGAATGGGTACCTGTTGTTTAATAACCAAAGTGAAACCAACACCCACCAACGCACATTGAAAGATGGAAGGTATGTGAACATGAAACATTTTTTCATTGTATTCCTATCCCATAGATAACCATAGTGATTACTTATGTAAATAAGTAATAACCAATCACATGTATCTACCTACTTAGTAGCCACCAAATGCCTTACTTATTTACCTACCTCCATAGTTACCACTTACATTCCTTACCTATTTACACTACAATACTTACCCACTTACATACCTGAACTACCTGGATAGTGTGAGGTGAAAATAAAAGGGTTTCCAACCTAGATAGGTTACCAAAGTGGAACCTTGACGACCTAGGTTCAAACTAACTAGTATGGAATTGAGTAATGATAGTTGGAAGGTAGTGAATGTAAGTAGTTACTATGGAGGTAGGCAAATAGGTAAAGCACACTTGGTGGCTACTAGGTATCAAGATACTAGATGCATGTGGATAGTTAGTACATAGCCAACCACCATGGTTAGCTATGGGGCAAGAATACAATGAAAAAGTGTGTTTCCTGTCTAGATCCCATCCATCCATTTAATGGTGCACTCGTTCACACTGCCCCGCCCCCCATAATCCTTGTTTAACATGATCTTTGGTGGCTAATCCAAAAGAAAGGTTTTTTTGGATTCTGACAAATTTGTGTGGTTTTCTGCACATATATCAGCTCTTTAGAACTTGTCAAAGGAACAAAACATTGTGGATTAGAGCAAAATTTGTGACCAAGCAGTCATGCAAAAGGCATGGTGCCCACATACAAATTTAGGTCTCATTGGGTGATGGGACCTTGGCCAAGGGATCCACCAAGTGTACAACATCCTGGCTGCTGATTTAAGTCTTGTGTGGAAACAACATGGGTAGGGAAGTGTTGGGTGGTTTTCTTCTCTTTTTCTAAGGAAAGAACAAAAGAACCAGTGTGTAAAGATCAGGCATATATGGGGTGCCTTATCTTAGTTATGTAATATTGCATCTATACAGATGGCCTGTTTTAGGGTTTGCAAATAGAATCAACCCCAACATGAATAAAATAAAGTTGTAAACGACAATTTTTTGGGTTCATGCCATGAGATTTGGAAATTTTTGATTTAATTTTTTAGTTGTAATTAAAATTCAGATTAGTTGGATTTATGATACATATAAACAACTTATGTTATGTAACAGAAAATTAAAAAATTTGAAACTATATCAAAAATTGCATAAGAAGGAAATAAAATGACACCTAAATATTTTTTTATTAAGATATACGTTTGTATTAAATCTAAAGTATCATCATTTGCCTCCTCTAGAACTTTAGATCTTAATGTTTTAAAACTAGTTTTAAATTACTACTTAGTTCTTATCTTGAAGACCACCTATTTCTCACCATAACATCCATACCATAACTCAAAGCTACTTCAAACCCTAAAAATTAGGACTCGCTATTTAGGCCTATTTTCAGACTAAGTAATTGTGCCATTATCCTCCTCACTGGTTGATTAGGCCTGAATGGAGGTCAAATTGGCCATTGGATTAGGCCACAGCCTGTGTGGAGGTTTTATCTACGGAATATCAAAAGGGCCTTAGGACGTATTTAAAAATGTATTCATCTCATCATATGAATATAATGAAAACGTGTCTCTGAGACCAAATATTGTACATTTCAAGACATAATGAGGTGGGCCTAAGGTTAAAATCTTTTAGCAATTTGGTTTAAACTCAAAATCTTTTTTAAAACTTTGGCTTCCAGTTAAAATGGTTTAGAAACTTTGATCTTTGGTTAAAATTTGACCTAAGGTTAGAATCTTTTTAGGTCTAAGGATAAAAGCTATTTGGACCTAAAGGTCAAAATCTATTTAAGCAATAAGGATTTTATTATTATTTTGGCTTAGAGTTTTTAAAAATTACCATTTTGGCTTCGGGTTAGAATTTTTTTAGCACTTGTGCCTAGAATTCAGAATCTTTTTTAAGACTTTGGCTTACAATTTAAATATTTTAACAACTTTGATCTTTGGTTGAAATTTGACCTAAGGTCTTTTTTTAATAAATAATTTAACGTATAGTTAAAATATTTATTAATATTTTGGTTTAAAGAATAGAATAGTATTAATGTTTAAGCTTAAGGTTAGAATCTTTTTAATATTTAAATTTAAGTTTAGAATGTTTTTAATATTTTGGCTTAAGTTTTTTAAAAAAATAGGTCTAAAAATAAATCTATTTTAGGCTTAAGGATGAGAATCTTTTTATTATTTTGATTTAGGGTTTAAGAAATTACAATTTTGGCTTGGGGTCAAAATCTTTTTAGCACTTGGGCCTAGAACATAGGCCTCAGGTTAGAATCATTTTATTGTTTTGACTTAGGATTTAAAAACAATTAGCACTGAGGCTTACAATTAGATTTTGTTTTTTGTTTTTTTTAGGTTTAAAATTGGGCATTGTTAGAATTCCTGGAAAACATTTCTCAAGATGCTTGAAAAATATTCATTAGTTTGAGAATCTGTATTCTGCCTGATACATTTCGGGCAGATAATATAGGTTGAAAAGTTTTCATTTTTGCCTCAAAGATTTGGGAATTCAACAAATTATATCGTCGAAAATATTCATAAGATTTTTTTTCTAAGATGCTTGGAAAAATTTCGAGCAAATTTGAAAATTTTAGCCTACTTGGGAAAGTTATAAATGCTGTTTTTTTTTTCATCTCTGCCCAAAAAAATTGAGCATTATGTAAAATCTCGGTGCTTGAATACAAATGCACATTTCAAATAATTATAATACACATGTATTGACTTAATGTTAGACCACATGCCAAGAGATTTGATCCCAAGTCAAAATTAATTTTTCATATGCATATTGACTAAGGGTTGGAATTCTTTTGAGCATATTGGCTTAAAGGTTGGAATATATTTTTAGAATATGGCCTAAGGTTAGAATTTTTGAAAATCTTAGGCCTAGGATTAGAATCTTTGTTAGCACTTTGGCCTCCAGTTGAAATATTTTTTAAAAATTTGGCTCCTTGAGGTTGGAGTCATGTAACCAGTATGGCCCTTTTGATATTCCATATATATCAACCGCTGAGGCAGAATCAGCCAGCTAGGGCCAATTCTGGCCCTAATGGACTCACCTAAAGTGGTGTCAGATGGGAGTGCAAGAAATAAGTATCCCAACATATTTGCAAAACTGCATGCATTTTAAGGTAGTTTACTTGAGGTCCATCCATATACAAAGAAATAGAATTTGATGATTTTGATTTGAAGTAGAAATGTCAATGTTAATTGGGAAATGAGTCTACATCTACAAAAAAGATGAAAGTGATTCGTTAATATTATCATGAGCACTCCAGCTCCAAAACTTGCCCGATCCTGAGAATACCTTCTGGAATGGTTAGGGTTTAGGGTTTAGGGTTTAGGTCAGGAACAATGTGGCTAGAAGAGGTAGGTGCAAACCTCAACTTCATTCGGTATTTGCCACTTTTCACCTGACTATACAAACCTTAGCATGTCATCAACCTATGTGCGGTTTTCGCCACCTTTCAACTGACTGCAAGCTGTTGTAGCATGTTATCAGCCTAGTCTGAATG
>Ga0209611_10010767_pt1 | contig 13374 bp, 10 predicted proteins | sample S1TSphgellanicum_3_FD_187693 | JGI IMG/M metagenome (GOLD analysis project Ga0209611, IMG submission 187693) | Host-associated microbial communities from peat moss isolated from Minnesota, USA - S1T2_Fc - Sphagnum magellanicum MG (SPAdes) (version 2) | ecosystem: Host-associated > Plants > Peat... | reverse complement strand
TTTTTCATGGAGGCCTTTGAAAGGGATTTTTTAAAAATGTGATATAAAAGTAGTCAAATTTACAGAAGAAAAACACATTTTTTGAAATAAAAGGACAAAATTTGTTTAACAATTCACTAAATGCTTGACATTTTCTTAGTCAAATTTCAAGAACATGTCTCTTTATATGAAGAAAATTTATATTAATGAATGGGTAGACCTTCAACTTATTTTCTTGTTTCATTTGGAAAATGGCTTTTGATGTGCACATTGGGTGAAAGCATGAAATAAGGAGCCACAAAGTGTGTGGATAGTCTTATAAAACTATTTTTTGAATTTTTGAAAAATCACTATGAGTTTACATAATATATCAAGAAAAAATGTTTAATTTTTTAAATAAGGTCTTGAACTTTCAAAGTTGCAACTACAAAATTTTCATGAAAATTCATCATGTTTCAAAAGACCTTTTATATGTTTAAACCACTCAAGAAAAACACATGGACAAGTGGGGTTTTTGCTTCAAAAGTCCTTTCTCCTTATCAAATGTTCACCAAATCATTTCAATTTTTTTTTTGAACTTTGATATATCCACAAGAAGGGATTCATGTGTTCAAAATATTCAAAAAAAAAAAAAATGTATACCTTTTGAGATTTTGATACTCAAGCATCCTTAAACATTATTATGGTTTTGAATTTGTAATCATGGTTCAAAGTAAAGTTATAGATTTGAATATAATGTAAGACTTGATGCAAAAATAATTGAGTTTTTTATCATGTTATATGTCATATTTGGCTTCAAATTTGATATTTAGTTCGAAAAACTATGTGAAAAATGCAATATAAACCAATAGAAAACTACCACATGGAAAATATAGTCCTTGGAAAAGATTTTAACCTTGGTGCGATTGGTTCATTTTTTTCATGCTTTCACCCATGGCACAACAAAAACTAATACCTTATGTGGTACTTATACCCAACATAATGAGTTTTCATGCATAAGTAAAAAAAATAAAACATTTAAATTTTTTTATGCGTGTGTAGGGTTTTTAACATCATATTATGATATTAAGTCCAATCAACTAAATTGTTCTTCATATTTAATCTTTAAAAAACATCCAAAAGGCAACAAGGGCATTTTGAAATTAATTTTTATTTTATTTTATCTTTGGAATTTGACTACAAATTCTTGAAAATAATTCTTGCCTATATTTTAAATGGGTTTGTAATACCACTATGTAAAGGTAAGCAATTCGTGCAAGTGTTAAAAATTTTATTTATTTATTTATTTGTAGTTTTAGTGAAGTTTGCTAAATGCTAGTACTTACTGAAGTTATAATTGCCATATGCCCAGACACATTATTTGTTTATTTGCTCAACTACATGGTGGTAAAATATGTAGTTTTTTTAAAATAAAAGAAGTAAAATGATTTGTTCTAATTTGTTAAAGGAACTATATTGAATCGGAATTGTAATCACAATGCATCATTTTTACTCAAGTTTTTTGCAAATGAATTTTATTTTAAATCCAATTTTTGGCAACGTGTGATATGGGGAAATTGAACTAACCAAAAAAGGTCGTGACCATTCCAACATAAAGTTTAACTTGCATAAAAGAAATCATTAGTTATTAATCTTGATTACAAAGACAAATCCTACAAGCCCAAACAAGGGGGCTAGATACAAATTCTAAATAACCATAGATGATGGAAATAATGGGCAACATTTTCATTCTATTAAATAGGTGGTTGTTGTTGTTTGCATGAACAAAAAGTCAAAAACATCTTAACAACAACCATGCATTCAAATTCCAAACAAATTTTTCAAAACACGAAGGTATAGGAAGGAGACAAGAAAAAAAACTTGGAAGTTGGCAACCTTGCCATGAACTACTTTTCAACCATTAAACTCTTGCTTCTAGCTTTAACCTTTTTCCCCATATTGAGTTCTAGTGTCTTTCCAATTTTAAATTGGGGTGAAAGCATGGTATTTTATATAAAAAAGTTTGATGAAAAAATATAAAGTTTAAAAAGAGACAATTTTTCACAAAAACACAAGAAAGTAAATTCAATTTTTAAATTTCATTTGAAACCATGGTGCTTTCCATTGGGTTTGTATTAAATTGAATAAAAAAATTGAAATTTTTTGGAATAATAAAAGTAGGGGACAAGTACGTTTGAATTTGACTAGCCAAAATGGTGTTCAAAAGTACTTTTTCATTAGAAAATTTAATGGAATAGATTTTTGTCAAGTTATAACATAAAAATCATTGTATATTCAAAAGAAGCAAAGTAAATAAATTTTAGTTTCTCTTTGGTAGAATATACTTGACACATAATTGAAACAAATGTTACACTTCAAAAAGTAGGCTTCTACTTACACTTAGAAAGAAGTCTATTTGAAACTTACTTTTACAACTTAAAATTTAAAAATTAATTCATAATAGTGAAAAAGTATTTTGTTTTTCATCATTCAAGTAAAAATGTTAAATGTTTCATTATTTTATGATGGGTTTTAGTCCTACTTCTTGTTAGCTTAACTAATAGATTGTCAAGGTAATTGAAGATTTTTTAAAGAATATTTTTAAAAAATTCCCCAAAAGCAATCTTAAAAGCAAACGGGTGTGGCTCATGTTATGCACCCTTATTGTGCATTCAACAAAAATAGTGTTTGATATTAGAATCATGCATAATGTAAAGATTCACACATGCCCAATTTGTGTTGTCCACAATTGTGACTTCATCACAATTGAGAAAGACAAAGTTGTAATTTTGGATTAAAAGCTTAATAGTTAATTACAATGGAAAGGTTATGATGGAATAGTTGTAAGATTTGATAACCATTCCAGTTAATAAATTTGTTCATATTTGCTCCAAATTCATAATATAACAATATACTAGGATGTAAACCACCATTAATTGAGAAAAAATGTTACAAAATGTTTTCCAAACATCCACCATGATATATCAAAGTTCCATGTAAGTATTGAAATTTATCAAACTATGACAATTTTTTGTCTACACTATAGCATGCATTCACCCAAAAGAAAGAACCCACAATTAAATCCCACCCCACAAGCCACACACACACCATCCTTTCCTACATTTTAAGCCTTTATCTAAATTTTCAACCAATGTTTTTAAGGGTCAAATCAAAGTTTCAAAAATTCATATAGGGGTTGGAAATCCTCATAATCAATCATTGGCTTACATTTATTCAATAGGTTAAAATAGTTGCAAAGGGTGAAAGCACATTATGAGAGGCCAACTTAAATAGTTTCATGACACCTACAAAATGTTGCATTTAATTTTGGATTTCATATTTTAATGTTTGGGCTTGATATTTTGATTTTCACAAAGTTAATGTTATCTAATATTATTTGAAAAAATAATTAAAAGAATAAATTCAAAGAAAAATGGTTATCTTTTATAACATGTGTAATATAATAGAGCCCATTTATGTTTTTGGTTGCACTAGGTTTGGGTTTAAATTAGTCAACCAAAAAATCTTTGAAATGAAAATTTTAAAAATGAGCCATTTCACATATTTTGTCATTTTCCATTTGAAAGTGTTTGTTTGTTAGAATGTTATTTTATCACATACTTTTATGGTCATCACCTTGAAAAACATCAATTTGTGATATGATAATGATCAAACTCTTCACATGGTTCATAAACTTATTCCAATCATATGGAATCAAAATGTTTGGTAGATATTACAAATTTCATAAAGACTAAAAATCATTTCAATCCTTTCTTGAATATATTTGCATTTTTTAGTACGATGTGACATTTTTTTTTTTGACACAAAAATATACTCTAACATCACATGGTATGAAAAAAAATGTAGCTTCTTTGGCATTTGACTTCTTTGGCTTTTGATTTACCATAATGTGCAAAAACATTGTGAAAATCCTTCATAACAATGACATGGTTGAAGTTCAATTATGGGACCCCTAAAAAAAATACAATGTGACAACAATCTTGGCTCCCCCATAGTGTGCTTTCACTTCAAATTGAACAAGTTTTTATCTATTTTTTCATATTTGACCATTATTGAACTATTGGAAGATAATGGTTGTAAAAAGTTGATCACAAGAAATCTCATTTTTTTCAAGTATACATTCTGGATCCATGATCCAATTACCATTAGAACCATTCTTCTTACAATGCATGTTTATCTATATAGTAAGAAAGAAGGTTGTGAAGGGCCTTGGAAGCTCACTTTTTGTATATTTTTGGAAACACCTAAGATAAAAAGGCATGTAAAAATTTGCTATGAAATAATGGCATGGTTTAGATATATTTCAGATATATTCTCATAATGAATTATAAAGACCCTAATTACATTGAAATAAATTATATTTTATATATTTTAAAATACATTGTACCCTATATTATTTTGCACATTATTTGTAATAAAATGGAAATGACCTCCTCAAAAGGGGCAAGATTCTCCATTAAGATTCGAGCACCAAAAAAAATTTAAACTTGAAATGTTTTGGTAAAATTAAGGGATTCGTGGAAAAGACCATTAAAAACATGTAAAAAACCTAAAAATTCAAATGGTTTATTATTGGACACTAGTCCAAAAATGGGGTGCATTTCATTAGTCTAAATCACTATGGGACTTTAGAATTGAAGTACTTTCATCCCACCCTAATCATTTCACTTACTTAAAGTTATGTCACTATAAGGTCATTATATAAGCATCATGTTTCATTATTAATTGACATTATTCATTACTAATTGACATAATTCATTATAATAAATAATTAAATTTTTTAAAAAAAAATACTTTAGGCTATTGTACATTAAGTTATTTTAGGGTATTTTACCCTAAGTTATTTAAAATTATTTTGCCATAAGTTATTTATGGTTATTTCATACTAGGCTATTTAATATTATTTTCAACTATTATAAACTAATCCATTATAAATACTTTATGTTATTCCACCCTAAGTTATATATATATTCTATGTTATTCTTGGTTATTCTAGATTATTTTTAGTTATTTTAGGTTATTCCACCCTAGGCTATATTAAGTTAATTTACTTTAGACAATTCTAAGCTAAGTTATATAAGTTATTTTACCCAAGGTTATTTTCAAGGAAGCTAGATTCTATCAAAAAACTATCTGGAAGGCTCAGGAGATTCTATCTAGTCATAAGAATGCTTGGTGCAAATGACTCTCAACAAATTCCTTGATCTTCAACCTTCTCAGTCACTGGCTACTAGATTAGTGTAATGGGATGTTTTTATCTATTTTCTAACGGTGAATTTAGGTTTGAAAAAGGATCTTAGAGTGTCTAGGGTTGGGCTAAGACGGTCCCGTAACGCCTTCTTTTATCTTCCCATCGAAGTTCTCTTCCCAAAACTTATTTTCATGTGCTAAAACGTTGGCTTGTAAGCATAAAAATATGATACGTTCTGTATGGAAAAAATACGATTTGAAATTTTTGATGAAACCCTTTTTTTCGAAAAAAAAAATGCCAGAGCTCCTAATGAACCCAAAAAAGGCTTTATTTCATCTTAAGTTATTCACCATGGTGAATAGCCTAACGTATAATAACAAAAAAAAATTTACGTTGGAATAACCTAGAAGGAATAAGCATAGTTCAAAGTAAAATAGCCAAAAATAACCTAAGATGGAATAATTTAGATTAACCAAGAATAGTCAAAGGTAGAATAGCCAGAAATAACATAAGGTAAAATAACAAAAGATAACCTAAGGTGGAATAACCTATTAAATGTTTTTTTTTAAAAAATGACTTAAATTACCTTACAATGAAAAAAAATTTAAATATTCTTCTATAAGATTTTCTATCTAGTAAAACTAATGTTATATTAATATATATGGTGAAATTTGGGTATATGATATTGGTATCAATATTAGTATTGAAAAACCTAGCAATCATGAATGCCTTAAAGTAATACATTGAGCCTTATATCAATATCAATGGCATGAAATTGGGGTAATATTAAGTATATACTTGATTTGTACCATTATCAATATCATGTTTATATTTGCCATATACTAGGAAAAAATCAAACTAGCTTCAATTTAATAATAATACTTATCAAGTATGAAAAAAAACCAATACCAAGATGAGTATGGTATGTTCAAAAGTTGATACCAATTCCAACACTAAGGAAAATCTCTTATAAACATCTAGTGATTCATAATTTGTTTCACTAATGGAAAACCCCCCCTTTTGCAATTACGTTTTCAACTACATTTTGATTATAAAACATAGTTGACAATAATAAAACAATTGCAAAGTATTTTTTGCAATTGAAAAATGCTTTTCTCAACTATAAACCAAAGAAATTAACAAGTACAAATCAACAATGACATTCTAGTTGAAAGAGTTTGCCATGTGTCAAAGTCACATCAATAGCCATCATAAACCATTTTAGTTGCAAACTATCTTATCAACCTAGTCACAAGATGTTGTTAACTTCCTTCGACTAATGGATGAACTTCATCTACTAATTACATATGATGTCAACGAAGTCTTTAGTTGCAATTTTGATTACATTTCAACTATGTGAATTGAATGTTTAACCAATGATGTGGTGACATGTGGCACATCCAAAATGTTCCACCATTGATTAACCATAATAGTAATTAAGTCGAAAGGTAAACTATATTGCAATTATGATGGTCAATGCACTTGGCCATTGGTGGGATGACACGTGGCATAACTTAGGCCTATCTATGCACATGGTGTCTAATCATAGGCAACCATTTAATTACCGAAGCAAGGCGTAGGTCTAAACATGGCCCCTTTGTCTAAACTTAGGTTAAAGCTAAACCTAAACACTTAAGGTAGGACTAGACATAAGTAGCCACTTAGCTTAAGCTAGGGCTAGACCTAAACATTAGATTAGGCCTAGACCTAAATCACAAATAAAGTCCTATTTTACTTAATTTAGCTTATAAGGTTGAGCCTTTTTTAAGGGCTCATCCCATATGGTTATTACATTTTCATGTTTATATTCATTCTCCATTGTTGTAGTGCACTTGTTAATATATAATTTGGATTATTTACATGGAAGCCAAACGATATGTGACAAACATTTTAGTTGCCACCTTGGGAAGACAAGCTTCAAACACACATATGCCTACAACTAAACATTTCTAGATTTTTCTCATTTCTTGTCCGATTTGAATGATGTAAAAAACAACATAAGCCAAAATGTAAGCTTTACATTATCTTTTCGAGCTTTAGAAGCAAAGGAGCAACACAAAAGAAGCATAAAACATGTTAAAATCAGATAATGTGTTTTTTCAAAAAATGACCCATTATTTTAGAATGTCATATCTTTTTCATTTCTTATTTATTTTGTGTGATCTATAGAGCTATGGGTGCACGAAGCTAAGTTTTACATTATTTCTTTAAGCTTCAAAGGCAAAGGATGACCATAAAAGAACCACAAAAAGAATGAATGTACTAAATTTTAATGTGTGAATTAGGCCTATGACCAGACACTTCATGGCCTACTTTCAATGCACGTATCTATTTCATTTTTAATCTATTTTGAATGATTTAAGTGGCCATGGGTGCGCCAAATCAAGCTCTAAAACATCATTTTGAGCTTGAAAAGCAAAGGAAGGATGTAATAACATTAAAAAATTTCTAATATCTTAAGTGTATGGTGGTCGACTAGTTTACCCTAGTTGTAACCATGTGATAATGCAATTGCAACTTAATTAGTTGCAACCTTGTTGCAACTCAGTTACAACTTAGTTTTAATTTAGTTAAACCTAGAGCTGAATTAATAGTTTACCTAACCTAGGTTTATTTTTTATGTTAATTACATGTACTAAATATTCAATAACAATTTTATAATTCCAACAAAAATATTATTGTTATTATTTAGTAAAAATTGACTATTTATTAATATTTCATTAAAAATAATAAAGTTATATATTAGTTAGAATATTAATGGTATAAATAAATAATAAAAAATTATTATAGTTATAAAAAAATAGTATTGTAGCTAATGTAAGTTAAATTGTTATTTAACTATTATTATTTGTATTATTGATTAACTTGTTATAACTACTATAAATCAATATAATGTACATTGAATAAAGATAAAATATAGTAAAAATATTGACGTAAATTTAATAGTACTAAAATCAATTGTTTTTTGAAATTATAATTTTTTTATTAAATGTTCCTATTAACTGTGCCAATTATTATTATTAATTATTATAAAATAAATTCATGTGGAATAAATAGATTTAAGATATATTCAAACCAATAGTAACATTACATTTATTATCAAATTAATCCCAAATAATCATTAGATTACATTAATTAAGCATTAAATTAATTACTCCATCAATTCCAAATAATCATAATTATATTTGATTACTTATGTTGCAAATTTAAATTTAAATTACATAGAAATAAATATTATTACATGTGTTGAGCATATTGTTATTAACTTGTACTTCAACACACATTATTTTATCATTATATTTCAGTTTATTAAAATTTAATTTTAGATTTAATATATTATTTAAATAAAAACTATTTGCATAATACATAACCATTCATTATATAAATATAATTTACAAGTGATTTCAGTTTACTGATAATTGATAATTTAAAAGAAAATATAAAGTTTTCATATGTATATAAATGACTAAACATTAAAATTCCACCAAATAATAGTTATCTATCATTACTTGATATGTTGAAAACTAGATTTAATTTACATAGAAATTAAAAATTACATTTATTGAACATATGCATTATTCTCAACTCAAATTTCAAAGTTTTAAAAAATTTTGTTTCAATTTATTAAATAATATTAATTAAATGCACAAAAATAATATTTACATCAATGATCATACATAATCACTGATTTTTGCAAATAAATTTACATGTATTTTAATTTTTGATGAATTTTTTATCATAATTTTTAATAAATATTAAGTTATCACACAAAATGAAATGAATAAACATAAGGATTCCACAACTTAATCCTTAATTACATATCATTATTTGATATGTTTTAAAATAAATGTGGACTATGCAAAAATCAAATATTACATGTATGAATATATATAAGATTAAATTGTTAATTCATATTCAAGAGAATTTATTGAAAAATTATATGCATTACAAAAATTACATCACATATAACTTATTCATTTATACACATTAATTTTACATGTAATTCAATGTTATCATAATTTAGCATAAATATTAACATATGTCATGTGTATAAAAGCAAAGTTAGATATTAGTTGTTTTGTTGAATTGAAAGATAATTGCAACGCAAATGAAATTGTATTTCATTCATCCATTAAAATACATTTTATCATCCAGATATGTGTTGATGGTGTCATCAAAATAGTTGAACATTAGTTAATTTCTTGACTATGTGCCAATTGGAAAACCTTTAATCAAGACATGTTTTTCACTATTTACCAACATAGTAGATATTTCAACTTGGAGACATTGTTGCTGTTTAGAATATCCAATGGAATATTTGGCTAAATCCCACATAATTGAAAACTACTTCCAACTATACCAATTTAGTTGATGAGTCAATTTAATTGGTAATTGCCATTATTCTATTTAAAAATTTAAAAATCCTAGTTGCAACATAGTTGTAAATCACATTTAGTTGAAAATTTTTGGGTAAAAAAGGGGGGTTTTCTACTAGTGTTTTTAAAATATGGTGAATTTGTGCCATTATAATTTCATTGGAATTTTGTTTTCTATAGGTGGAAATCACAAACTTCAAATCAAAAACAGATTGCAAAACAAAAAAAATCTTTGTAAAAGAAAAATATCTTTGAAATAATTGCATAACATTTGTTAGATGATTAGTTAACTTTCAAGCACAATGAAAAAAAAGTGCATCTTGTTAGTAAGCCACCATTTTCAATGTGTGTCAACCACCAACCATCTTACAAGCTACAAGCATTCACAAATGTTTTTGCCGATTGCAAATTGCATATCAAATAATATTTAAAGTAATTGTAAAAGGGTCAATTTCCATATGAATAGTTCCACTAGGAGCAAGGGAAATAATTGAGAATGTTGTGCATTTCTCAATGAATGGTTCTTACGAATTTGAACCAAGTTGATACACATCTAAATTTATAGATGTCTTGATGTTGCTTGACCTAATTGCCAAACTTTTGGACCTTTTGTTGGAATCAATTAAATAATTTAGTTGGGCAACACTATGAATATTCCTTTGTATTGATTTATCACTATGCCAAGACTTGACATTTATGACAATGACAAATATGACTACTAACCATTTTTAGTCATGTAATCATATATGCCATGTTTTTATGCTTAGTTGTATTTTTATAACCATGAATATGACTACATGACTAAAAGTCTTTATGGATAAGAATTCGTGATTAAAAATCTTCTTCATGAACACCATATAATTATTTAATAATATAAAATTTCAAACATTAAAAAAATTAAAAAGGAAAAAAACTAGAAGGTACACATACGTACCTAGTACATCACAAACTTCCTGGGAAAAAATAATTATGTAAAAATAATAGGAATTGGTATATAATGTGATTTGGATCAAATGTTATTTTTTAGTTATTTTATAAAATTTAAAATTATATTTTACTATCATAAACATAATGATTATTTAAAATGATATAAATTTTAAATATCTTTGAAAGGTAAAATTTTGCATTTGTCTCATGAAAATTATGGTAAAATGACAAACCATTATTCTTTTCATCATCATAATCATGCAATTAATAAGTCAAAAAAATTGTTCATTATGTTTATATATTTTCAACAAGCATTTTATCAATAATAGAGTAATAAAATGAATAAACACAACAATGATGTGAAATTTTTTGAACAAATAACATAAATCTAATGATTCATTATAATAATATTGAAATTTTGCCTAACGGTGTTTATGATGTAAGCATATTATAAACTTGTAAATGATTAAATACATAATTATGGCACAAATAAATAATTAATACCTTATAATTCTTAGAAATTTTGCCTTAAAACCATTAATTATTTAATGTGAATTTTTGGATGGTGGCTAATACGAATTTTGGGGAATTTTTTTCATTTAAAAAAAAATTGCCAAAAAATGGAAACAAAATTGCCAAAGTTCTTGAAACCATAAAACTAAATAAAACATTGATGCTTAAAATATAATTAAAACATATAAGTTGAGACTCTTGCTCAAAAGTTTATTTAAATGAATATTTTTTTGGGATTTTTTGACATTAAATAATGAAATATATTCTTATTAGTGATATCTAATGAATTTCAAAAGAAATCCACATGCCCCAAAATAGCATTTTTTTTCATGTTTCCATCTGATGGGTAGCAAAAAATATAAAATTTGATCTAAATTAATAATTCATCAAAATATTTGGTCATACAACTTGGAATTTTTAAATATTTTATATGTATTAAATCACATTTAATGAATTGAAAAAAGGATTAACCTAGTCATGGGTGTAATCATATTTGCCATGTTTTGGCATAGTGTATTCTCATTAGTCATGTGACCTTTTTTGTTGGCCCAAGTTTGAACTTGTTACCCAATTAGTTGTTCTTGTTTTTGTAACTCAATTCAACTTTCAATGATAAAAATAACTCAAAATTCAATCACCATAAGTTTAAAATTATAAAATCAACTTTAAGAAATCCCAATCATCAAGGGCCTTCCAATATTACAAAGAGCTCACTTTAATTTGCTCTAAAATTTCAGTTTTGATTTTCTTGAATTGTTTTTGACAAAATGATTGAATATTCAATAATTCCCACACCATAAGTCGAAACATATGGAATCACCTTCATGCACCCCTATTCACAAAGGGCTTTCCAACAATACCAATTGTGCAATGGGAGGCACTTGGTTTGAGTGATCTCAACATGACAAACAAAATAAACTACCTTCCTTATAGATAGATTTTTTTATTGCCTTCTATTTCACTTTATTTTCATTTGTCTATTAGTCATGGTGCTTAGCTTTTGTAGCTCAATGTTTTTTTTTTCCCTATTTTGTCATGCCACCAAAAACTTGATCATGCATAAGAAGAATGAACCAAATTGATCTTATGCATGAGATTTCTAGAATTGTTTTCTTACAATTTAGAATTTTTTTGCCTTTTTCTTTTCATGCAAAATCCTTTGCATACATCAAAATGCCTTTTTTTAGGCTTAAAAATGGCAAAACGTTAGCCACAATAAAATCATTATGGTTATGATAGGTTCATTTAAAAGCTATGTCTCATGGGATGGGTTTAGGATACATTTTGTTAGCTTTGGGATTATAATGGCTCAAAAATAAAGGTTTCATATTGGGTTTGACTCCTTAATCATTTGATCCTCTTTTTTGTGTGGAGTTCCTATTTACCAAGTAAACATAAAAAACAGAAACTTTTCTATGTTAGAACTCTTTTTCTTTACCTTTCATTTGAGGAGTTAAAAAAAAATTGGGTTTCATTTGAAAGCTTCATTTTCCCTAACCTTGCCTTTTTTACGTTGAATGGTTTGTGAGGAGGTCAAATCAAAACATGCCCAAATTGTTTAATTAGGCTCTTTTCATGGGCCAAGTTGGTGTGCTTTGTGTGGTATACATTATTGAGAAGTAAAAAACTTACAAGGAACACCAATGATTTTCTTTTCCAAATTTTTCATGTGTGGTATGCAAGCATCCCTAGAGAAATTTAACATTAAACGGGGTAGGTCTCTACAACTTGTCCAAAAAGTTGAAAAACTATTATAAAAAAGGAGCCCCTTTAAAACCCAAATAGAAATGTGGTGAAATGTTTTTGAAAAAGAAACTTGATTTTTGAAATTTTGATGATCCTCTCCTAGAATATGGGAAAAATGAAAAATAATATTCTTTTTATTTCTATTTTTGACATTTGTACAAAATTTCATGGCAAAAAAAGGTTTAGGAGAATGCATTCCTTTGTTATAACATGTAGTTATTATTATGCAATAATATTCAACATGCTATACCTAATCTTTTACACTTAAATATATTGTTTAGTATGGCATTCATGGGGCATATATACCAAGCTTTTCAATATGTGTTCCATTACAAGCATGAATAATAAGAAAATTACCAAGCTCACAAAGGGTTCCATGCAAATTTCACCAACAAATGGTGAGAATGAACCAACTTCCAATAGTGCCCCATGAAGGATTTTATTGGGTTCATGTCCGACTTCTAAGCACAATGATTAACATAATTCTAGTTTTTATTAGTTCACTTTTTATTTAATTCTTTTATTTAATTTAAGAAGTACTTGGCAACAAGTGTGAGGTAGTGGGTAGGAAGGAACTAGTCTCATGAATTTGTCAATGATGAATTTTGCAAAAACTATAAAATGTGTTTTTATTGCAAAAAT
>Ga0209611_10010765_pt1 | contig 13375 bp, 10 predicted proteins | sample S1TSphgellanicum_3_FD_187693 | JGI IMG/M metagenome (GOLD analysis project Ga0209611, IMG submission 187693) | Host-associated microbial communities from peat moss isolated from Minnesota, USA - S1T2_Fc - Sphagnum magellanicum MG (SPAdes) (version 2) | ecosystem: Host-associated > Plants > Peat... | reverse complement strand
GAGAGAGAGAGAGAGAGAGAGAGAGAGAGAGAGAGAGAGAGAGAGAGATGTCTCGTTTTGGAGGGAAAGGAAGAGGGAGTGAGAAGAGAAATTGTTGTGTACAGGAGAACTGCAGATGGAGAGGAGAATTGCGAGTTTTCAGCACCAGACGTGCATCAGACTGGTGAGAAGAGGAGAACGTGCTAAAAGTTGCACAGACAAAAGAGATTTTTGGAGAGAGAGAGAGAGAGAGAGAGAGAGAGAGAGAGAGAGAGAATAGTAAGCAGAGCAATTGTTGTTGTGTCCGAGGAAACGTTGTTGTTGGAGAGGACGAAGTGGTCGATTAGAGGACAGAACGTGGACGGGCAAAAGGAAAGGGTTATCTTTGCTTGGAGAGAATTGAGAAATGTTGCACAGGCATGGACTACGAGTTTTCGCAGAATCCTTTTTACTTCATTGGAGGAGTAGGCTGCTGGCCCTGGGGCACGATGGCGAGAAGAGAAGAGAAGAGAGGAGAGGGGTGTCTTTGGAAGGGATGAAGGTCAGAATGAAGGTGGGAAACCAAGGCATGGAATTTACCTGATGTATCGGAATATACGTGTTGTGGCAGGATGAGATACATGCAAGTCACTTCACGCTGTTCGCTGCAGCAACATTACATTATTGCATTGCACAGCAGTCGTAAGTAGAGAGTGGAGCTACAGCAGCAGCAACAACATGACGTGGGCTAGGCTAGCAGGTCTGCTACAGGCGCTCGCCGCCCACAGCTTTCTGCTCTTTTTCTCAGGCCTCCTTATTGCCAAGTTAACCCCCTACTTCTCCATTTCCTGGTGGTATGTACTTGAGCTCAATTTCTCCCAACTGCAGGAATTGTTCCTAATTTTCCTCTCCAGGAATTGTTTCTTTTTTCCCTTTGTAACCATATCTAGCATTGAAGAGCATGGAGTACCTAGTGCTGATATGGACATGCCATACTGCTAAGAAACACTTCCATATGACTCACCTGACAGCCAGATAGCAGAGTGAAGATTGCCATTCACTTTAGGGTTGGAAGATGTGTTCAAGTGTCTTTGATCTTTTGTAATGTGTCTCAGAGGCCTCCTAAATGTACCATACCATGGGGATGAGAATTTCCAAGAGAATTGAAGAGTTGATTCGGTTTAGATTGAAAAGATAACCTCATTTTAGTGTAGGAAGCAGTCAGCTCTGCCCTGCCCTTTCAAGCATAATTGTTTTGACAGACTGGGTGGACCTGTAAAATTGTACTTGTGCTGGTAAACCCTAGAATGTCTAATATGGTCAACTCATGAAGGTTTGTCAATCCCTTTTTTTTGAGTAGGAAAAAGTTAAATGGGGTTCTCCATCAACCTTTGCAATTTTTATGGACTTTGTATCTGTATGGTTCGTTTTTCTGTTGGCAATTCCATAACCAGAAAATAAGTCTGGTACATGATGCCTGTGACATTCCTCCACTAGTCTCCAAATGCTTCTTGCTAATTTCTAGAATTCTGAACATCCTTTGTCTTTAGGGTAAGTATGTGAAGTCATGGTTGACACCTGCTTGAGGCTCAATACATGGCTGTGTATGTTTGTTTCCTCTTCCTTAGGTAATTCAGTTAAACAAGTTGTTTTTTCTTTGATTTAGTTTTCCTGGAAATTTAGGGTAGAGGAGACCCCGACTGCTATTTGCTATGTAGGCATCATGCTTCGCTTATACAGGGGCAAGCTGAAGTGACATAAAAGATTACCCTCACCAGCTTGTTATAGCTTATTGATTATACCAAAGACTTTTTTGATTAGCTTGCCTCTTGAGTGCTAGCTGACATCTTGGCTAAGTCTTTGCAATTGCTTATAGAAATGCAACAGAAACCCAGTACAGATTTTTGTAAAATTTGTTTGCCCTAAATTCCAAGCAGGTTGTCTACATTCACTGTCAGGAGCTGATGAAGTCAGTGTGGAGTAATGGCAGCTAGTCACCACCATTCATGATGGTCTGATACTTTGTGGGTGACACTCACAAGCTTATGACTGTACTTCTTGTTGTGTTTGGTTTAGTTTGGCTGGAGCATTCTTTTGGTTACTTTACATGTTTTTGTGGAGTCCAAGACTGAGACTTCCCATTGCTTCTGGAAATGCACCAGAAACTTAGGATGGAGATTTTGCACAATGACTTGTCCAGAGCTGGGGCAGGTCATAATGTGTATATCTACACCCACCTTCAGGAGCTGATGAAGTCAGTAGGTAGTCACAGCAGAATCACTGCTATTTGTGATGAAGGTGGCAGTCTGACACTTTATGAGCAACTCTCATAAGGTTAGGACTGGATTCCTTGTCATATTGCCTTCCAATTGTTGTTGTGAAGATTTTCCTGCAATTTGATAGATATGTTTTTGTGGAGTCCCGCTCTGCAATCACATTGATATTATTAGTTTGCTTGGAAAGTTTGTTTTGTCTTTACATCAGGAGTTTTGAATTGTCATTTGTTCACAATTTTTTTCAGGTCACTAGTTCCTTTGTTCACTCCTGGATACTTTTGCAGATTATTAGTGTCATTGTTAGTGTGCAGTCTTAGGTCAGGTCATGTTCTTCCAAAGCCTGTGGCAATATTGCAGAAGAATTGATGTGTTCTTCCCTTCGCAGGTGGGTGTTCATTCCTCTCTGGGTATTCCATGGTATCATTGCATGAGGCCGGTTTTCATTGCCTGCTCCATCTCCTCCATATGATCGTCATGTATGTTGTGCCTTATTCTCCTCCTCTGTTGATTTCATTGCTGTTCTAGGTTACATTTTCCTGGTGTCCAGGAAGATTTGACTTAACAGTAGTCTTTGATATGCTGCCATTGTTCATACACCATCAGGTGCTGATTTCTTCATTCACAGGGTGGAGTCACTTGCTAACTAGACACTCATCAAATTGTTGATTGCCATTCCTAGATCCATCCAAAGTGCATAAGATCAGAAATATTTCTCTTCTCTGATCTTAGAGTTTAAAGTCAAGTATCCCTTTGGATTAAGTGGAAGCACATTCAGTCAACTTGCTATTTATCATCTGTTCATTGGTCAGAGTTTTAATGTTTATGTATTGACTGTTCCAATCTTGTTTCTGGTCCTGTGCAGTGGGCTCCATGCCACACTGTAGTCTCAATTCCACTACTTATTGCTTTTGAGCTTCTCCTTTGCTGCTATCTTAATACACATGAAGGTATTCATCCAACATACTCCTTTCTTTGACTATGCACTCTTGGGTGTATGTCTCCATGGTCCTGTTTTGACTGAAAGCAGTTGCTGGCAAGGTGTATTACACTTATGCCTGGCAGGTAACAACATTGTGGTCATGCATCTGTGTGATTGTCATGTTGGCAGAATGCATGTGCTGCAATTTTTCTTTTATTCCTCAATAAAATACAACACTAATTGCTCTTCCCTGAAGGAGAGATAAAGAGGTGCATTTACAATCTATAATTATAATTGCTGGAGGGTGGGTGCACAGTATGTGGCGTGCCAGCTGTCAGCCTGAAGGTGGTGTTTCTACCATTACTTCTGTTTCAGGCTGTGATCCTCATTGACAACTTCAGGTATTTGTTCTTTGCTTTGGCTCATCACAATTGCTATGCCCTTGTCACCAGGTCCCACATCTGGACTCATTGGTGTTGTTCTCTTGCAGGCTGGATCTTGTTTGTGTTGAAAATCTCTGTACAATAGAGAACATTTGCTATCCATTAACTTATGGCAAAGTTATTGTAAGCTTTGAGGTTACAATTAGAGAGTGATTGTGCACATGCCTTTGACTGAAAGAAAATGTGGTCTCATGAAGGTGGTATGTATAATTGTGCTCTTGAGGTGTGTATGTACATCAAAAAGCTTATGCCACACATTCTGCTACAAGGTGTTGTGTCCATAAGTCTTCTCTAGTATGCTTTTTGGGTGTTTGTGCTCCAAACTTGGGTTTTGTTCTCTCTCATTGTTTGAGCAGTACCATGGGTTCTCATGATCTTGTTATAGTCTTCTTTTGAATTCCCATCATAGCTAGGAAATTGATGACTTCCTGTTGGTGTAGTTTGCTGGGAAAATGCTTGGTTGATTGTCTGTTCTAGTCTCTGGGATAGTTATTTTGCCAACTGAGTGATGAATAGTTGTCAGAGTTGAGTCAAAGATATACTGTCCTTTTAACTAATGATGCCAATGATTGGGTGGAGCAGGATGTGCAGGGCCCTCATGCCGGGTGATGAGGAGAGCATGACAGGTGAAGCCATTTGGGAAACTCTTCCTGTAAGCCTTCATGTCCTGTTCTCTCCTATCTACACTAGCCATCCTCTCATGCTAATACCTGAAGGCAATTTTCATGGACAAGTAATACAGAAGGAGAATTTTGGGGATGCCTGAATCTGCAATGCTGACAGGTGAAAACTTCCAGGGGTTGTTAGCTTTCATGTTGCCTGTTAATTATGTGATGACAGTATGGATACCATTTGACAAAGGAATATGTACTGATCACCAAGGGGACATTTGGGTGCAGCATTTCTGGGTTGCAGTCTCCATGATATTTTTCATGGCAGCCACAATGTTCACCCTTCTCAAGCTCAGTGGTATTTTCTTTTGCTTCCACTTTGGACTTGAGTTGGAAAGACAGAAACTCTATAGATGTTTTTAGTGGCAGGTTGATGAAATGCATGTTTCAATTGCATTAGACTGAACACGTGATCCCCCACTTGGCTTAGCTATACGTTCCCTCTCTGTCTGGAAAAATGCTACATTAGTGTCTTCTTATCCTTTAGTACATGAAAATGCAGAAATGTTCTTGTAGATGAGCTTCAGAAGTCCTAAAGATGGGGTGGTGGGGGCCTGGTCTTGTAGTCTATTATTACAATGCTTACCTCCTTTTCCTGGTGCTTTGCAGGAATTGTAGGAGCTCCAGGATGGTGGGATTTGTTTATCAACTTTGGGTGGGTTAATGGCTTCTTCTTTTTGGTATCCTTGTAGATCTTTTGTGAGAACCTGCTTTGAAGTTAGTTCTGAACTAGCATGAAGACGTGTACTGGAACTTCTGCTGTACAGCAATTGTTGAGAATTTTTCACAATGTTTGGAATAACCCTCTAAACTGTTTTTGGATACTTATCAGCATTGTGAAGGCTTATGAAAGGTGATGGCTAGGATGTATCTGTAAATTGGCTAACTTTTTGCATCTTGTTCAGTTGCTCTCCTGGCTGAACTCCTCTTTGTAAAATGTCCTTCTGGAAATGTTTGCAGTATTGCCGAGTGTTTTTCTTTTTTAGTGTGCACCAAGTGGTCCAACCCTACCATTCAACAAGATCAACCACCCCAGATAGGCGGCAGCTTATCCATATTCCCATCTGTGCCATTGTTGAGAACAACAACAGAGAGTGCTCTGGATGGGAGTACATCTGCAATGGAGGATGATGACAATGGTGATTGGCTCTGTGGGCGTCAGGAACTGGGTGGTCATTTACTCAAGCTGCCAATTCTTCTCTTTCAAGTACTTCTATGCATGAAATTGGAGGTACAAGCCTTGATTACAGCAGCAAATGTAGTGAGCAGTGAAGTTTAGGAAGTATTGAAATAGCTCAACTATGTTCCACATGCTGCATACTCTATGAATGTTGGATGTCAACTGTTCTGGGCCAGGGAGGTAGATCCAGAACAAGTCATGTTCTGTGCCATTGAGAAAGATTCAGTTGCTCTCAAAGTTCTTTTCTCCTTGTGTTTTCAGCTTCTGCTCTTTCTGCTTCCTTTTCTGATGTTTTTCTTTTTGTGTTTTCTAGTCTTGTCTCTGTTTTCTTCTGTATTGTTGTATTCCTATGGGTGCGCCAGCATCCTAGTTGAGTCTTGCCCTTACTTCCAGACATGTAACAGAAAATCAGCTCACAGTTGGGCATTAGCCTGCATCTGCTAACCTGGTCAGTACCACACAGTGCTGTTGTTGGTTGTTGGACATGTGAGAGTCTGTCACTATTGACTGGACACAATTTTTTTTTCTCTTGTTCTTTTCATTGCTGCTGTTTTTTCTTCTTTTTCTTGCAGTTTTCTTTTACCATCCCTGTTGTTCCAGCTGGAATATTATTAACCTTAGCATTACATCATTTCAACATATTTTTCCAGGTTAAATTAAAAATTTCATAAGGGCAGTTTTGGAAGTAAGGAAAAAGTCACAGTTGTAACCAGGTTATGCAGTCAGAGAAGACCTGTGGTCATATCTTATGGTTATGATTCTCATTTTTGAGTTAACCTGGTATGAGCTACAGTGAAGATATGCTTCTTCTTTGGTGTTTGTACTCATGTCTGTTGACCTGCTGGAACAGGGAACTCCAAAAAGAGCACATGATATGCCTGTGATTGTGCTGTTCTCGCCATTGCTACTGGTTCAGGGTGTGGCTGTTGGTTGTGCATTGCTTAGGCTGCTGGAGCAGCTATGGGTCATGCTTCGCCTCTCTGAGGCCAGTGGTAGCCAACAGTTGGCTTTTTTGGCCAAGGCAGAAGATTGTTGTGGCTTCCTCCATCATGGTTCAAAGTATTTCCTTGTCCTCATGTAGTCAGTGTTGTCAACAAGGACCTGGTATCTTAAAGGAGGCATTGTGAAGAATGGGATGTTATCACAGCTTTTGCACATTACTACTGCTTAATATGTTAAGGTTTGTTGATGAGACATTTTGCCTTTCTACAAGGTGATAATATCCAACCTATATTGGGTTGCAGGCTTCTTGGATGGTGGTCAATAGATGAGACTAGTAGGGAAGAGCATGCACGCCTCTTTCAGACAGACAGTACAAGGTACTGAACCATATTGATCACTCTTTGTTTGCTGAAATGATCTGCAGCAGACAGTGTAGACTTTTTGGACTTTCTCTTGAATGATAGATGATAGATATTGTGTCTTGTAACCCATGGGCATTCTTTGAGCAATCAAGGTAGGACCTATGACTTAGCCTGCCTTGTCCTTGCCTTCAGCTAGATGATTTAGAGGGCCTCCACCTAAATGGTCAGACTTTAGCTCAAACGGTCCTCATAAATCTGTAGCATCATTTTGACAACCACGTGTATTTCTGCTTCTGCAGTTACAATACATTCAGCGGGCTTCCTCCAGAGGTTGTAAAAAAGATGGCAAGAAAAGACCTGGCAGAAGAGGTAACACTTTTGTGCAAGGGGCATTTTATGCATTTAGTGACAAAATCAAAAGCAGTTGGTATTAACCATGTGGGTGTGGCCTGCAGGTTTGGAGGCTGCAGGCTGCTCTGGGTGAGCAGGCAGAAATTACCAAGCAACAGCAGCAGGAGTTTGACCGCCTTCAAAATGTAAATATCTGAGCTTGCTCTATGTAATGTCATCTGCCTCCCTCCAATGCTCATGGATGATTGACTGGGTAGACTTGACATGTCTCATAGTAATTCTGTTTGTTTGGACAGGAAAAAGTGCTCTGCCGAGTTTGTTTTGAGAGGGAGATTGTGATGGTTCTCCTGCCATGTCGGCATCGTATTTTATGCAGGTTAATCTTCTTCACTATTTTCTTTGAGCTCATACAGTAGGAAGTGATTTAGTTGGTTGCATACAACCTAGGTCCAAGCAAGACCCATGGAGAACTTTAAGAGCTGTCTTGAAGTAGATAACCTGTTGAAAAGTGCAGACCATGGGGGAGTAAATCATGTAACTTTGCTATTTTTGTGCTCCAGATGACATAGTTGTGAAACTAATAGCTTTTCTGCTGACAACTTCATTGAACTTTGATCTAGATGTTGCTAATTCAGAAAGCTCAGTAGTCCTTATTAGAAGAGAAAAATAGGGGTGGATAAGAAGGGCACCCTGACCAATATCATCTTTGGACTGGACTCTTGTTTTAGGATGCATCTGTGGGCTTTTAATTGAGGATCTATTATAGGGGGTGTGCTGCCCATGTTTCTGTGAGTCTAAAGAAAACAATTAGCTATAGTATGAACTGTAGTGTTCCTATGTCAGCAGAATTGATGTAAGCTGGTGCTGAATCTTCAGTCTGGAGAGTAGTTCTGGTACTCATCATTCAGCTTGTAAGGAGCAGAGTTGATCACATGGCCTCTCTGCCACCAGTTGAAATTCCTATTGATCCTTATTTGTTTTCTAAAATTTGTGTCTGCAGCTTCTGTTCAGAGAAGTGTACGCACTGTCCAGTTTGTCGGAGTGTCATCATGGAACGGATGCCAGTTTTTGATGTGTAAATATTCAACGTCTAAAAGGTTGTTTCCAGCGTGCAAGAGGACTAAACTTTCAAGGTTGGAACAGTTCCAAATCAGCTTCAGATCACATGCATCTAATAGGGAATCCAGCTCATTTATCCTTTGAACAGGACCACACAGAAAATATCTACTCTGCACTACACATGGTCATTTAAGGATTCTACAGACAAACAGCACCAAAGAATTGAGATTGGGTGTGTAAATATTATCAGGGCTAGATGCAATGTTCTGACATTAGCTGCAGGGTACCCATGCCATTTTAGTAGAGCTTGGAATGCCATATTGGCAATACTCTTCATGTGTGTCTCTCGTCACTACATAAAAAGATTTTGGAGTTTCCAATGGTTTGTCTCTTTTTTATTTCCTCTGGTTTTTATTATTTGACAGATGGCATCTATGAAAAGCCTGAGCTTATTAAACTTTGAGCATCTGTGGTGCTATGAAGGTCTCTTTGGTATGACTTTCTGGATGGCCCTTGGCCAACAATGGGTTGGCTTTTCAATTTCTTGACTTCAGAACTTTTGGTGAAGATCCTCCACATGTACAGAGATGCCACATGAGTGTGAGGTGTTAATGCAGATTCCGGATGCAAATTGTGAGTTTCACTTATGGACTGTTTGTTCCAATATGGTTGTCGGTGAGAAGTTGGCCTCTGTTGTTTATGTTCTTTCTACCATAGTATACTAAAGGATAGTACTCACATATTATTGATGTCGATATTCAGATGCTGTTGTCTCAGTCTAGGAGGGTTTTGGTTCAGGCAGTGTGTTCTTTCTGTTGTCACCTTACCTAGTGATGTGATAATAATATGCTTATAGGTGTCTGGTATTAAGGCAAGGGGGACCTTATTTGTGGTCCATTTGTGCCTGTTCTGACTGTATGTGACTGTCGATTTGCAATCGAAGAGTTGCACCTGAGAGTAATTTGGAACAATATAGTGTTCTGTAACAGGTCTACCAGCTTGTCATCCATTGGACTGCAAGGCACCTGTACAAGCTTTCTCTTGTTCTTATACTTGTGTTTGCATGTTCCAGGCATGGGAAGGTGGGGTGGCATCAACAAGCAGCAACAAGGACTTCCTGCAATATCTCAAGGGATCATCATTTGCTGAAATTTTCTTTGGTGCTTACATGTATCTTTCCCAAGGTAAGGGAGGATCAGAAGTCCTAGTCCTTGGATCTGAGCTGAACCAGGCAGAATGCATCAGCTGACCTACATGGACATGAGCCTGGAAAGTCAGGTCCATTTTTTTCCAAATGGTGTGCAAAAAAAAAAGGATGCAACTAATCCATTAGGAAGTATACTTAAAAGTATTTTCAATTATAATGAAATATACTTTCAACATTCCATGATTTCACAGCATACCAAAAAAGACCCTTCTATCTCCAGTGTTTAAAAAATATACAAATGGTGACGTCCCTGAATCATGTAACAGAATCACCATATTCTCATGGCCTCCCCATTTGTTGCCCCACATGACAACTCCCTTGAAGCTGAATCTGATGTCATCACAAGTGAAATTCCCAACAATGTCAATTTATTGTATCTGTAAGTGTGATTGCAACTCCACCCATCCCTACACATGATGTATCTCTTGTGATGGGTATACAAAGAAAACCATGGTGTCGACATAGGTGGGCCTAAAGGGGCTAAAGAAACACATGGTATTGGTGAAGGAGGTAAGATGCACCAAAGAGATTACTTCGGAATTTGAGGAGTTATGATTGCTACCATTGGTACATGATAGCGTTATGTTTGGTCTTGGGCCTTGGCACTTTGTTGCGACTTCATCTCAATCCACACTTTGTAAGCTTTCCCTTTTGAGAACTACTTTTCTTCCCTTCTCTTTATCATGGTGTTTGAGTGACATGAACCCCCAAAACTGGAGACAAATTGCACTGAATAATATAGAGGGTCATGGGCTAAACAAAATACCGAAGTAGATGAACAACTTTGGCATTAATTGAAACAGTTTTGACCCTTTTTAAAATTTGAAAAATTGTGTACTCATTAGAGTTATCCTTGAATTCACACTCAAATTCTTGTTATTCTCCAAATGCTAAGTATTTGTAAAGTTTGCAAACTTTTCAAAAAATGAGGATCAAGTATTTAAACAGCAATATTAATCACACATGATTTGAAGAAATTTGATCTGAGTTATAGTAGCAACAAATTGGCTTCAAATTGATGGACTCAAAATTGAAACCCATGTCAAGCCCTGTCAGGCACATGAAGGAAGCTGTTAGAAAACTCTGATGATGTTGCCAAAATTGGTCAAATGCATCATCAGGAGCTCAAGAGCTTCCGAGTAAATTGCAAGAAGGGAGGAGAGTCTTCAGGCACTAGTGTAGTTTACTAGTTGGCACTGGCTCCTGCCCCCCCCCAAGCTTCTCAAGATTTGCAGGGACGATTTGCCCCCTCCCACTAGACTATTTTTAGGCCTTGTCATAGAGTCTCCAATGGATATTGCTGTTGAGCTCTTTAGCCTCTTTGGGTGGGATTCTGTGTAGCTAATTTAAGGCATCAAATGTCAACCCAATGCCCAAAAGCAAAGGCAGTTTTGTTGGGTTGGTATCAAATATATCCATATCGTCAGCAATCTGTCAGTTGTGAAAGTTGATGATGCGAACTCTTTTACTCTGCATTGTACAATCTTGGAAACCCACAGAGCGAGATAATAGAGGCTACAGTACACCTTTACTCGTCTTGGGTTGCGATCGCCCAGTGTCCCGAATCTTTAGAAAGTATTCAACTTTTGATATGCAATCTCTTTCTTGCACAGCTGAATCTGCAGTAAGTAACATCTCCACATGGTTGTAGCAGTGGGCTTCTTGGTTGATCACAAATCACAAATACAATTTTGCGGCTTGAGGAGTTCACCTTCAATTCTTGTGGGATCTGGGTCTATCAAAGTTAGTTTTGATGCAAAAAAAAATAAAAATGACTTCTTCTCAGAGGTGGGTTCTATTTGATTGTAGCAACAACACAAAAAAATATTCATGTTATCCAAGAGAACTTATATCTTGCAAATGCTATTCCATGTGCCCAAAAAGGGATTTTGGTCAGTTTAATAGTAACATCAAGGATATCAAATGTGGGCTCAGCTTTGCTTCGCACTACCCATGACGATGATTAAATTATTTCATGTTAATATAATAGTTTTGTTGTAATCAATTTTGTCTTTTCAAAAGATAAAATTTTGTGAATTTTGCTATATATCATTTTGTTTCATTAATGTTTTTTTACATTCTTGATTGGGTATGCAAAATATCAATGAAAGTCCGATTCATTAGAGAAGTTCAGAACAAGATACATATAGACAAAAGAAAATAGAACATTAAAAAGGTGCAAAAAAGACAACCAGATACAAACGGACAAAAACATTGAAAGGGTGCAAAACAAACAACAAAAAAATCAATTCTGAAATGAAATTTGATCTATGATGAATTATAATTCGAAATGAACAAAAATACCCATCCTACATAAACTAGCTCCGATGAAACATCATCACTAGAATTTAATCAAAATGATTGCGAATTGCATTTTCAAAAAATTCTTATTGTTGATTATGAGTAAATAAGGGTACAAGGTTGAACATAATTTGTCCTACTTTAGTATGCACTTATGGTTTGGATTTGGACATCTAAATTGGATTTTATCGAGTATGATTTAGTAGTTAGAGGAAAAGACTACACTACATATATGGAAGGAGGAGGAAATGAACACAAAGGCCAAAAGCTTGGCTGACATTGCAGGTCTTCAGAGCTTTCCCCCTGTACATACAACTCATCCAGTGTCAACGTGTATGCGTGGTGGGAGCTTTACATTGTATCTACACACTCAAAAGAGTACTGTAGCCCCTGAGAGTAGGTGGGGTTCACTAATTCACACTCCACACAGATTGTTAGGATTTAGCAAATGCCTGTTTTGCATGCACATGATCCAATGCTACAGTGCCCAATTCCTATTTTTGATCTTACAGGTGTTCTTGCTGAATAATCCCTGAACTTGTTTTTTTTTGTATTGGGTAGAGATCAGATCAGATTGTTCATTGCAAAAAGGGGAAATAATTAGACCATTGAAATATTATTGTAAACTTGTAATTTCTATACATATGATTTTCAACTACGCTTGTTGCAGTTGGTTGCTATCTGAATAATAGATAGTCGTCTGAAGGACCACCCACTTAGATCTGCTGGCACCAAAGAATGCAAATTAGTGAATATTGGTAACTGGGAAACAACAAAACAACTCTCAGGGGCATAATTAGTGGAAGGTATAATTCATCTGAGAACTGCACAACATTTTAAAATAGCTCTTTTAAAGTATAGAACAAAAATTTCCTAAGATTTGGAGGTCTCTTTGAATGTCTCTGTGAACTCTGATAATCCTGACTGACTGTGAAAACTGCACTATCAACTTGGTCACAAAAAAAACTGGAGAATCTCACACAATACTTAAAAACATTTTTATTAGTTCAAATTCTACAAACCCCCATGATATCCACATTGATCGGAAATAGTGCTCAGTAAAAATACAGAATTACCATTCAACTTAATTAGTACAAAATCACTCATGTGGAAGCACTTCAGCCACATTTTGGGCAGATAATTTTATATATATATATATAGACATTGACAATATCTAATAATATAAAAGAGGATAGGCCATATAATAACTGTGTCCCAATAATCATATAATTGCATACTACATTTAGCCTTTTATTTTTTTGGCTAATCTTAGTGAGTTGGCTTGAAAAAAATTCAAAATGGCTAAAAAAAATCCAAATAAGTAGCAAAATTTTAGCTTCTTATCAGGTAATGACTTTTGCTCGATAGGGCAAATTATCCAGACTAGAAACAACAATTATAAAATTAAAAATGTCACTACTACAAAATGTAAGTGCAATTCATTAATCCCTATTCAATGGACCAATGAATTCGTTAAAAATCAGATGAAAACCTTTTGACATATAAAGATACAATTTGTTGTAATGTGTGATTCCATGAAGTTCCCCCATGAATGTCCCATTTGCAATAAGTTCACAATAGTTCACCTGGTGAAAATTCCTCTTGTTCAATGTGGGACCAAAAGAAAACTATATGGATAGACTATCTACTTAGTCTTTAATTTGCCCTCTTATACAGCCAGACCCAATAAACCAGGTTTGTCACAC
>Ga0209611_10010763_pt1 | contig 13377 bp, 11 predicted proteins | sample S1TSphgellanicum_3_FD_187693 | JGI IMG/M metagenome (GOLD analysis project Ga0209611, IMG submission 187693) | Host-associated microbial communities from peat moss isolated from Minnesota, USA - S1T2_Fc - Sphagnum magellanicum MG (SPAdes) (version 2) | ecosystem: Host-associated > Plants > Peat... | reverse complement strand
AAATATCGAAAATGGCCTCGCATTGGCCATTCGGACATCTGCAGCCCAAGTTATGGGCAAAAGAAGGGCCGGGAGTCAAACTGGCAGTTTGACTCCCGACCACTAAAAGTCGGGAATCGACCTCTTCCCGACGTTGCCTTGAAGATTGCAACACGGCGTTCGAAAGCTCTTGACGAGAGCTACAACTTTGATTTAGGACTCGTCCCGATCCGAGCTTGGGGCGAGGAGTTATGGCAGCTCAAAGTTTCGGGAGTCCAGCCGGGACACTTTCGGGACTCCATTTCGGGAGTCCCAACAAAATGTGCCATTCGGATGTAGCCTCCGCGACCAGCCGCAGAGAATACTATAGGGAGTAAGGTGGTGGCTTACTCCCGAGTTTGGGCCGTGGTGAGTCTTGTGTGTCCAAGTGCCCGTGACAAATCCTAACACCCAAAGGTGTCCCAAATGCTAAACTAACCCTTTTTGGTGGGTTTTTGGATGCAGATTCACACGAGATAAACTAGTCCCTCTTCCTAGTCTAATCCCTAGGCTCCCAACTCGACCCTCTACCCCTTTTTAGAGTTGGAAGTCGGGAGCGTGCTATTAAGTCACAATTTCCGCAACTTGACTTTGTGAAACCCTCAAGTGGGTTTCACCCCGTGACTTGGGAGCGCGTCAGCATCCTTGTGCAAACTTGGATAACCCTTGCACCACTTTTAATAAGGGCAAGACACAAGTAAGATCGAACAAGCTTTTGGCATTGCACAAAAGTTCATAATTGATTCTTGCAATCACAATAATTGTAGAGTCTTTAGCCATCTTCACAATTAATGGCTTGTACTATTGTAAAACACACTTTGAGGGTGATAACATAGAAATCTAGCAAGTTTTGATATTTTTCAGAATCTTGTTACCCTTGCTTTCAAGGATTTCTGCTAACTTAGTAGTTTCAAGGTGGTGTTTTGGGCTATGAACAAATTAATTATACATAGACACCAACAAACTCTCAATCTTTAGCACCAAGTTCAAAGCATTTAGTGTCTAAATAAATATATTTGTGTGATGTGCCATGCAATGCACACCACTCACAAATGGGGCATGTTTTTGCATAATTTGGGCTATGACACCATTCTTCACACCCTGGGAAACAATAATTCCATTAGTCCCAAAACAAACAAGGAAAATTGCTCCATTTACCACACGTTGCAAGTTTAGCAAAATTGGGACCCTTTTCCATTCTTCTGTCACATACACATGAATAAACAACCATGATTGGTTGTTGATGGTTGTGACCTCATCACAACTCATAGAAATAAATTAAGACTTTTGCACATTAACTTTTGTGGCCCACAAGACAACATTATGCATTACTTTTGGGTGTAAACGGGATAACACGAGCCTCACCTGCCTACTTTTGGGATTACTTTTGGTGGAATATTTTTTAGAGTATATTTTTTAAAATCTTCAAAATTCCTTTAAAATATTTATAAATTTTTTAATATTATTATGTCAAGGTTTATGTAAAATATTTCAAAATATATAATTGTCAAAAGTTTTGAAGTCTATTTATAAGTCCTTTTAATGCTAAAAAACACACATTACAGTGTTTAATGAGTGTTTTTGAGAGCTTATTATTCATAAGATATTTTTCAAATTAATTCAAATGTTCTAATGATATATTATGAACCTTAATATATAAAAAAATCTTATACTTTCAATACCAAATTAAATTACCACTTTTAAACATGAAAAATTAAACATTGGTTACACTTGTTGTGCTCATGTTAATGTGACTAGACCTTTCTACCATGGTGTAGTTGGTGGAATCGGACTAGTGTTTGTGGGGACAACCTTGTTTAAGAAGATGCCAAATTGGATGTATTTTTTTTCCCTCTCTGCCTTGCCCCCATTTTCAAGTTGAATAGCAACCATGTCTAAACCTTTAGCAGCAAACAACTTTTCATTTTTCACATGTGAATTAGTAGGACAAATAGAATATTTCCTTACATCAACTAGTCCAAGTCTAACAATTGTGCATTTTTGCAACCCTAAGTGTTTGATCAAAGAGTCCAATTTTGACACCAATAGTTTATCATTACCTTTTACTTTAGAACAAACCTGACATTTGACCATGCACATCTTCCCATCCTCTCCAAAAATTGGTTCAAACCAACAAAACCTTGCTACCCATCACTCTTGATAAACCTTATTTAGTTCCCATTCACTTTTCTTTTTCTTCTTCTTTTTTGGTTCACTAGGACTAGCTTCTAGTGGATTTATAGACTAGGGAAGGTCTTCATTCACTAAAATGTTTTTACCTTTATAAAAAATGGCTGACTGAGGTGCGGTTTGAAAAGGGGTTTCAAGAGGAACATCATATGACAAAGGTGTAATTTGAGATGCATCTTAAACAAGAACATCAATTTGACCAAGTGATAGACTAACATATGATGATAGTGATAATGTTGGTGTCTACAAGGGGTTCAGGGTTTGCAGAAGCAAAGAAAAAAAAACAAATTTTGAGATTTGGCGGTGGTTTCAAAGGCGCCATCACCACAAACATGGGTTTGGTTCACTTGAACAAAAAACCACAAAATGGTTTGGAAACACTAGGCAAGGGATAGAGAGGGAAATGAAAATTGATGTTAATAACTACCTTGGGGTTTGAGTTCAATCGAAACTAGTATGCATTGAAAAGCAACACACCTAAACCCTTGAGCTCCAACAACATGTCATTTCATTTCACACACCTCATTTCATCTCCCTTCACTACACAAACCCTTGCAACTTTGACATTTGGCAACAAAGTTTCAAACCATAATAACTACACAATAAAAACATTTCAACATTGCACACAATGTCCAAAACAAAACATGCAAAAAAACATGTAGAATGTAAAGTCTTACTCTAATGTTGAGCCACAACAAGATTACATAGAAACCAAAACAAATTGAAAATACAACAAACACCAAAATCAAAGTTGATGGAGGCAATTATGTACTTCAAGGTGTTTTATGAGACCTTAACTCCTTTGTGTGTTGCCACTTCCTGGTATTCTCTTTTTCACAATTGGAATACAAGAAAAAAATCATAGAAAATGAAAACCAATCAACATTATGTTTTCTTATTTACTTAAAAATTATGTTTGGACATTGTCGTTGCAACTTCCACAACTCCATGAAAGTAAGAAATCAAATAGACCTTGCACTTGATGCACACACAAGTTGATTCAACAACAGTTCAACTTTCAAATTCTAAAACAATTTGCACCACAATTGCCATAATTAATGAGAACACAAGTTAATTACTATAACTTTCATGTTCATGCCATTTAGTGTTGCACTTGCATTCTAAAACAAAACATGATTATCAAAACCTTCATAATCCATTTTTCACAACTTGTGGGATTTGTTATTGAATGCCAAACATATTAATTTCTAAACCTAAACTTTTAATGACCAAAATTTCATCCTACAATAGCTATGAGCATATAAAATTGAAGTTCCATCTTGTAGGTGATTTACAAATCTAATCTTATAATACAAGCGACGATAGCAAAACACTTCAACTAGGTGGTGGCACGACTGAAAGTGACAAGAAGGGGGTAAGGTGGCATCCAATGGTCACTTCACTTCAATAGTGATGACAACAAATCTTGTTCATTAATCTTTTGGATAGCTACAACCAAGTTGTTCATCATCAATTCCTTTCAAAAAATTTCGCTCTAATTCCTAAAAGGCCTTTGCAAAGGAGTTTTTTTTGTCACCAATTGACGAAATTTCGCCACAAAAAAAAACACTATTCACAACACTAGTTATAACATGAAACCTATGTGCCCTATTGCTTGATTGCCCAAATGTCATAACCTTGTTTCCATGTTGGTGGGAGTGCATGGGAATGGTGGAGATTCATAACCTATGCCTATTGAGAAGGGAGTGAATGCATGCTTGGTGCCTTTTAACCACAATTATGTTTAATAACCAATTTGATTTATTGTGTTATTAAACATAGTCTCACCTTGCCTTAGTCACCTTTGAATTCATGTTTGATTACATTTGGTAACCCTGTAATCTTTGCTAGTTGCCTAGTCCATTAAACACTTTTAAATTTTAGGCTTTGTTATTTGAAACACCTTCTGAAGCAAAATGGACAGGCTTGTGTCAAATGCAAATCCCTGGATTTGTTCATCAGTATGAAGACCAAAGAGTTTTGCAAGTGTTTGTTGACAAAGATATTGAAATATGTAATTGGAAATCATGAGGAGGTGGGAAAAGCTAAAAAACTAAATAGAAAAATAAGGAAAAGAAAATTTAAAATGCTTTAAGTTGGATAGGTTTCTTGTGTCGCAACCCTAGCCTTGGGTTCGCAACCAAAGTAAGGGCTTGCGAAGGTGCAGGCCAAGAATGAAGCATGGGAGTCACATTTCATATTCCTGGGAGTGCAGGAGAGTGTAAGGGAATGAACCCCCACACTCCCAAGTGAACTCCTTCATTGGGAATTGAAGTTTCGATGGACTCCCAAATCTTCAAAATGTAATCGCAGGGGTCAAAATTCATTCAATTAAGAATTTCCTTATATCATTGAAAATCTTTTGGAACGTAGATGTTTAAAATGGGTTCGCATGACCCATTTGAGTAATTAAAACATAAGTTATGGCAAAAAGAAAAGTCGAAAGTCAAATTGCCAATTTGACTCTCGACCACTAAAAGTCGGGATTGCTCTGACTTTCTTGTGTGAAGGAGACGTGCCACATACCGTTGGAAAGATCTTGACGAGTTTACAACTTTGCTTTAAACTTCATCTCGATCGGAGGTCTATACAAAAAGTTATGGGCCTCCAAAGTTGTGAGAGTCCTAATTTTGAGAATTTCGGGACTCCAACTTGGGAGTCACAAGACAAAATGACATTTGGGTGTTGGCCCCGTGACCATGCATAGAAAATACTATAAGGGGGAAGGTGGTGGCTTCCCCCAAGTTCGGGTCGTGGTGAATTTTGTGAGTTTGTGATTGCCCGTGGTTCATCCATGCACCAAAAGTGTTCCAACTATGCATTAACCAACCTGTTGTTTGGTTTGTGCAGGTCCATGTGAGTAATTGAATTACTTGTCACTTTTCTTAGTCCCCATCCCGGAGTTCCAGCACGCCCTTCTACCCTCAAAGTGTTATGAGCCAAGGATCGTGCCCCAACTTTATCCTTTTGTTGTTTTCACATTTAGACTCGTAATGGAGTCTACCATTACGGGTGTTTGGGGGTGCATCATCTTGTGACTGATTAAGATAAGAGGATTTGGAACCCCTCTTAATATTGAACAATTCCTTGAACCATTTGCAGGGTAATTTTTAACATTTTAAATCAAGTTTGAATGTTGAGCATTGTGCTAATCAATAATCATGGTCAAATTTACATTGAGTTTAGGCCTACACATTCATAGTCCATCGCTACGTTAGTCCCATAACAAAGTGCTAAAACATGCAAGGCTTTTGAACAATCTTATGTTGCAAAAACTCCAAATACCCATAAATAAATTTTTCTTTAAGCTTCATGGATCCTGGCAAAATATTGTGTGACCATACAAAACTAGGAACTATATATTGAACTTGATATGATTGAGTTGTGATTTGTGTCGCACAACTTCTTATTACAAACTCAAAATTATTAGATTCTAGGAGATGTAATTATAATTGGAACTTAAATTCATGTAATTGTAGCTAATTTATTGTTGGCTAGGATCTTACAATCATGAGTGAGGTGTAGGTGAGAATTGCCTAAGTGACCCAACCCTCATGATTACACTAGTTCCATTTTAGATGTACTAATGTTCATCCAATTACTAAACTTGGTGTAGTCACAGAGGTTGAGTCACAATTTTTTTTTCGCTTGCCCTTCAAGAAATTTGTTTTTTCACTCATGGACCCACCTTGCTCACCCAACTAACCTGTTCAAAAAAAAAATTCCCACCTACCTTACTCCTCTACTTTTGTTAGGGATTTTTTTTCAAAACTCTCTTTCTTTTTCTTGTCATTATCATTGCTGTAATGGTGCCATTGCTTGTTGCCATCATTGATGTTGAGAGAAGAACTAGGAGTTGCTATAAGAAGACACCAAAGCAAGTATGTCTTCTACATTTTTTTTCTACACTACTAGGTTTTTTTGCATTTTCAATTTGGGTTTAGGTTTATGAGACCTTTGTTTTGTTTACTTTTAGAGTTCATTAGTGAGGCAAAGGAGAACTTGCTGGAGTGACCATGTTTGCTAAAATGACAATGTTTGCTGGAGCAATTATTATTAGAGCACAATACCGATCATGTTTGTTGGAGTGCATGTACATTTTTTTCCTAGGATATTTTTACTAGTGTGTATTTTGCTACACTTGTAGAAGATGACAATGAACTAGCTCCTCATCTTTTGATTTCTTTTGTGTCTCGATCGATGCTTTCTTTTGTCTTCTTATGTCCATTGCTTGTAGACAATGACAATGAGTCGAGGGCTCATTGTCATCAATATTTTTTTTCAATACCTGCAGAAGATGATGATGAGCTCACACTTGTTGTCATCTTTTTTTTTGTTTTGTTTTTGTGTGCCTAGAGAAAATGACAATGAACCAATGTTCATTGTTGTTTTTTTTTGTTTTCTTTTTGTGCACCTAGAGAAGATGATGATGAGTAGGTTCATTGTCATCTTTTTTTGTTTTCTTTATGTGCACCCAGAAAAGACAACGATAAGTTGGCATTTGTCGTTGTTTTTTTAATTTTCTTTCTATGCACCCAAAGAAGACAACAACAAATTGGCACTCATCATTGTCTTTTTTTCTTTTATTTTTGTCCACTTAAAGAAGACAATGACAAGTCAATGCTCATCATCGTCTCTTTTTCTTTGGTTTGTGTGCACTCAAGGAAGATGACGACGAGCCAGCTCTTCATTGTCATCTTTTTTGTTTTGTTTTTGTGCACCCAGAGAAGATGACAATGAGCTAACGTTCGTCATTGTCTTTTTTTGTTTCATTTTTGTGGACCTAGAAATGACTATGACGAGCCAATGCTTGTCAATGTCTTTTTTTCTTTTGTTTCTATGCACCTAGAGAAGATGATGACAAGTGCTAGTTCATTGTCATCTTTTATTCTTTTGTTTTTGTGCAACTGGAGAAGATGATGATGAACTAGCTCATTGTCGTCTTTTTTGTTTTGTTTCTGTGCACCTAGAAAAGATGATGACGAGTTGTCAAAATTCATCATCATCTATGTTTTTTTGTTGTGTCGTAGAAGATGATGATGAGCCAACCAAGCTTGTCATCATCTTTTCTTTGGTTGTGTTGAAGCAGAAGATGACAATGAGTTGGCTAGGCTTGTTGTCGTTTTTTGTTGTTGTTGAACAAGTAGGTGACACGTGTCAAGTTAATAATCCATATAATTTAAAAATATTTTGTAATGTAAAATAATGTAAAATAATTTAAAATAATCAATATAATTATTATAAATAAGTAATTATCATAAAAATTAATTTTGATTAAATGTAGAATAATTAATATAAGTAATTATTGAAGTATAATAATATATTTTATATTAATTTAAAACTAATTATAATGGAAAAATGAACTATAAAAATTATAATATAACATTAATTAATTTTAATAAAAAAATTATTTTAGTTATTTAAAAAAGGTTCAATGATTTTATTTTTTCCTTTGAAGGTCTTTTAGTTTTTCTAAAAAAAAATTGGAATTTTGTTTTAGGATGGTTGCTCAAAGGAAATGTGCATGAAAGGCATGAAAGGTGTCAAATACAAATGAAAAACAAGTGGTGCCAAATGAAATGAAAATAATTGTTGTATATGTAACCTCGTCTTCTCAAGGTATGTTATGAGAGGTGCATTCTGAATTTGCATATGGCCCCATCAAAACCCATCTTTACTTTCCATGCAAGAATAAGGATGGGTTTTTTTTGTCAATTTTTTTCGTTGCAATACCTAAACGTTTCTAATCAAGTTTCTTTCACATAATAGAATACTACCTTGGTTTTGGTTCACAATACTTTCATCCTTTTTTATTTAGGGTTATGATTTAATGCAATACCTTCATATTGTTGACATTGTGGTGGTGGTTGGCCTAGATGTAATTCTTCACTATGTATGTTGATTTAATGCAATACCTTCATTTTTTGCCATTGTGGTGGCTAGCTTAAGTGTAATTTCACACTATGTATGTTGTTTTGGTACAATACCTTCATTTTGTTTCATGTGTGGTGGCTAGCCTAGATGCAATTCCCTCATCAATTGTACCAGATTTTGCACCTCAAGAGGTTCCTCCTCCAATTCAAGATGAACATGGAGATGCAATGGAAGATAATGAATGGGTTCACAAAGGTTCAAGATGGTGTTGCAAGTTGGATGCATGCACTAATTCTTATGAGGCCAAATGGTTGTTCTGTCAGCATTTGGAGTGAACACACTCCTTTCAAATGCAAAGGGGGAAATCAGGGCATCTAGATACTCATTTTGGGGGGCCTAGGCAACAAGATCACAGTTCTATAAATGTTCATATTTTGAACAACCAGCATGCAAGGCAAAAGCATAATGAAAAGAAGGCCCTTGATTAAATGAAAAAGAAAGAAAAATTAGAGTGGGATGAACTTCAAGCCCAAGCGTAGCAAATGCCATAGGTTAGGGGGCCTTTGTTGGTATGTTTAGCCTTTGAGATGTTGTTGGGCATCATTGGGATTCTAGCATGGAGGGTGGGGTTCATCCCACAAAGTGCATGGGTGCACATTGAAAAGGATGAAAACCTTTTTGAGGCAATTTGGGCAAGCAAAGTTGCCTATGCAAAACTTCTGAAAGTTGCATGGGGCGCTTGGCATTGGACATTAAAGTCCAATAAACGTAATTAAACCAAAGAAATGAATGCAATATCCAAGTATCATGATTCCAAAATTATTCATGGGTGATGTATTTCCATACTTATACTTTTTTTTTATTTACATTGTTTGCATCTTAACATTGGAATCTTTTTCTAAAAAAATAATTAATTAATTATTTTTATAGGTTTTGAGGCAAAACAAAGGAGGCTTTTGTTCTAGATGTAATTTGACTTGCGCTCGAGCATCCTTAACTATCTACTCATCATCATGCAACAAAAACTATAGAAGCTACAACAAAGTATTGCACCAATATGGGCATTGCTTTTAGTTCATCCTCCTCGAAGGGATAATTATAGATATAACTTTAGTGCACATACGCACCATTTTTGTATCGAGCCAATATAGATTAACTTAACATGATATATTTTTGACACCATCATTTTTGGAGTGTGGTTATTTGAACATTTTTGTATCAATTTGCTTATTTTAATTTTGACCTTTAATTTTGGGATTTTTAGATTTTGGGATCATCTTATGCCATGTTACACACAATACCCCCATCCACCACAAATGGATTACATTTTTACTATAAACCAAATGAGCAATACCTTCATTATCCTTATCATGAAATACTCGCACAATAATTTTAAGGAAAAAATGTAATTTAATATTTTTATATAATTACATTGCCCATTTTCATGAAAGGACCCCTTGGTGCATAAACTAGTTTGTCTATGCGAGTATTGTAAACTTTTGATCTTCTTTTGTTTATGGTGGGTTTTCCATAAAATGTTTCAAGTTGCAATACCCACATATCAACCAACTCATGTTCATGTTCCATTACTTTAATCTAAACTTTTGCCTGATATATGTTTCAAATAAATAGGGGGGACCTTAGGTTTAAGGTTTAGGGAAATTAAACCCACCTTTTTATCATTAATTGTTTTAAGGTAACCTTTTTCCTAACATTTATATTATGGTTGGGGTCCCCCACCCCAAATTAGGTCTAAAACACAAGTTGATAGTCTTCACACAATTTAGGGTTATGCAAAAATAATTTGAAAATTAAGTTTAACACTTAGTTTTAAAAAATTGTTAAATTTCACCATTAAAGTTATGCAACCAATTCTTTTTGTGTTTATTTAATTTAAGGTCAATGTAGGTATTTTTTGTTGCATACAAAGGTTTCAACTCAACATTTTAAGCTTCATTATATAGTTATGTTTAATTTTTCAAATTTAAACCTATGCATCCATTAAATTGTAATGTCTACATGATGAGGGTTAAAGTTTTTAATTTGTAATACCATACCTTATCACCCTATGTTAGATCCCAAATGCATGCCCCAACCCCAAATTACAATACCTAGGTAAATCTATGTTATGTAACCCCCTTGATTTAATAATGAAAAAAAAATTCCCCTCATCATCTAAGGTTATTTAAGTACATCTTGTTACCAAATGCAATACTTGCATCTAGTGTATAAAAAAATAGGAAGTATCCAAAAGATACCTAGTTTAAAAACTTAACCAATTATCAATGTCTTCATCTTTAGGTGTAAGCATTGACTATGGGCATGTCCCAATTTTTCCAAACCTTAATTTGCAATACCTACGTTGTTTGTAGTGAGTTTTAGGGTGATCATTAAGGCAATTTTGCATTTATTACTGTAATGTAAAACTATTAGTCTACCATAGTAAGCTTATCATTATACCTACATAAATCTATATTGTGTACGTCACCAAAAGTCCCCTTTTGGTTAATAAATATTTATTATGTAGATATTACAAAAACTTAATCCCTCATCATCTAGGGTTACTTAGGGGGATCTTGTCCACCAAATGTAATACCTACATTTAATGGATCGAATGCAATAGGAATGATCAAAATATATTTATAATTAAAGCAAGTCATCATTCTAATAAAAAAAGGTAAGATAATACCCGCATTAAGTGGTCAAATCCCCCTTTGGAAGGAGTAGGGAATTTGTAATACCTTCATCTAATGTAATTTATATTCATGAAATATATGAAATTATATGCAATACATGTATTAGTGCCCGTTACCCTTTAACTGTGATATACTATAAACCTTGCAATACCTGCATGTAAGACCAATTAAATGTCATAAGAAAGAAGATGGGTAAGCATTACTTGCATATTGACATGGTGATTTTTATACAATTGACTTGCAATACCCACCTTTATATGACATTTGAATGAGATATTCTTGTTTGGGAATTTTAAAAGATATGTGTTATATAACCTTAACAATGTAACTTTAACTTTCAAACCTTATATGTTCACTAATAAAAAAATCAATGCATTAACACGTAAATAATCTATTTTTTAACGTAATTGTAATATGATACACATTTTAATAATGGAAAATTAAAATGGGGGATAAGTACAAATAAGTTTGTGTTGTTTTTTTTCATTCATGAACCCTCTTCTTACGAATATTTCCATGTTTTAACATCGTTTCATTCCAATCCTTCATCCGATGCACTGACTTACCAAGTCCATTATTGATGCAATGAAATACCATGTTGAGATGCATGATTTCATTCACCTTGGAAAGGCGAATACCTCGTAGATCTGTTGCAATATCATGTAACAATGATGTGGTGTGGTCTATGAGTTGAACCCCACCTTCTTTGACTTCATTGATGATCTTTTGCATTATGTCACCCATTCGAGTAAATGCTTTCTTTGTGGGGGTGGATGAACTTGAAGGTTTGTTATGATCTTTTTTTTTTTTCACATTGGGAAGGTATCATCTAGTGTCATAAGCCCGCACATATCAACAACCCATGGTTCTTCATAGTGATCTTTATCAGCCTCTTCATCATCAAATTCATTGTCATAAATGTGCAAATAAGTAGTGTTTGCAAACATGGTGGCAAAACCTCCATGATCAGATCCACACCATGTCCCACAATATTAAGTGATATTTTATTAATTGAGATAGGTACATGTAAGAAGAATGGCAACTTGATGTTTGCACAAGTTTCCATGCATAACCCATTCACATGTGCAACAAACATATTTGGTGAAAGGAAGTGGGACCTTGTATGTCATATTCAGATGTTGTTGGTTTCATACCATCCATGCATGGCCAATTTCATTCAAATCATCTATCCCATGGGTGACATTGGTGTGAGGGATCAATGTGGCCTTTTCAACGTTCGATTTCACAATGTGTTCCACAACTTTATTTTTTATGAACTTGTGTTTTTTCATTTCAGCCATGTGCATGTAGTTGTTTTATAATTGTTGTTGTGAATTTCCACACTAATTAATCAATTCATTGACTTTGAAGCCTTTTTGTTTCCAAAGAAAACCAATGTTTCAATGCCCCATCGTAATATTGAATTGATGTTTGTGTGACCTGGTTTGAATGTGGCATTTGTTAAAACCCCACCATTCACAAATCTACAACAAAATACAATGTGCATCCATAAATTATCGTGTAGGCATTGCATCTCCCTCTACCATATATAGTGTGGATTAGGGTCATAATGTGGGTATTGTATTTTGCCCCCACATACATTGTGCATCTTTAAATTATCATGTAGGTATTGCATTTAGGGCTCCCACATATAGTGTGGATCAGGGTCATGATGTGGGTATTGTATTTTGCCCCCACATACATTGTGCATCTTTAAATTATCATGTAGGTATTGCATTTAGTGCTCCCAAATATAGTGTGGATTAGGGTCATAATGTGGGTATTGCATTTCGCCCCCACATATAGTGTGCATATTTAAATTGTCATGTAGGTATTACATTTAGTGCTCCCACATATTGTGTGGATTAAGGTCATAATGTGGGTATTGCACTTCGCCCCCACATATAATGTGCATATTTAAATTGTCATTTAGGTATACATTAGTGTTCACACATATAGTGTGGATTAAGGTCATAATGTGGGTATTGCATTTCGCCCCCACATATAATGTGCATATTTAAATTGTCATTTAGGTATACATTAGTGTTCCCACATATAGTGTGGATTAAGGTCATAATGTGAATATTGCATTTTGCCCCCATATGGGATTGCTAAGTCCATCGTTGGTTTTCTACCTTAATTCAAGGAGTGAATATTTTGGGATATGCACAACATGGTGGAACAACAATAATGGATTGAGTTTTTTCATGTATCAACTTGGAAAAAATAGGTTCAAATGTATCGAGTCCATGAATCACCATGCAAATGTTGGGTGAAGCTTCCAATGATTTTGTTTCTTTCACGAGTCATGAAGGTTTCAATCCTTTCATTTGGTTCAATGGGCATGTACATGACGATGTGAAGGTCATCCAATATTGCACGTCGTACCCCATTGTCTCTGATTTTTTTATTGAACGTAAACGCCAAGCCTTCAAGACATGCCATGCACAAAGGTAAATGAGCACTTGATCTTCGCCCCGCACAATGCTAACCATGCATAAAATACCAATTTATTATCATTTCAACTAATAACAATATTTATAATGGAGAATGTGGGATGAAATTTTGAAATTGTTACATGTACATAAAAGTTCAAAAA
>Ga0209611_10010759_pt1 | contig 13382 bp, 12 predicted proteins | sample S1TSphgellanicum_3_FD_187693 | JGI IMG/M metagenome (GOLD analysis project Ga0209611, IMG submission 187693) | Host-associated microbial communities from peat moss isolated from Minnesota, USA - S1T2_Fc - Sphagnum magellanicum MG (SPAdes) (version 2) | ecosystem: Host-associated > Plants > Peat... | reverse complement strand
AGTAAATAAATAGATGATATAGGTGAATGGGTGGTTAGTTAAATAAACATGTATGTAGGTAGGTTGGTGGCTAGGCAGGTAGGTATGTACACAAATAAAAAACAAGTTAGGTTAATAATGTAATTAGGTCAATAAAATAGTTAGGTCAATAGGGTAGCCAAAAAGTTTTGTTAAAAGATTTTGTTGACAGAGTAAGTTAATTCATAAATATATTAAAAAAATTAAGTTAAGAAATGTTTTGCCAATAGATAGATAGAAACTTAGCCATGAAGAAATGGAAGTTTTGCCAAAAAAATATAGGTTTAGCCAAGAAGAATTTAAAAAATTTACAAGGGGTAGATGCTTCACCAAAAGGATATAAAAGTTTTATTAAAAGGTAAAATGTTAGCCAATGTGTAATGGTTTAGCCATGAAACACTACTACAAAATGTGGGTGCAACTCATTAATCCCTATTCATTAAACTAATGAATTCACTCACAATCTAGTGAAATCACTTAGCGTATTGGGACACATTTTGTTGTAATGAAAATATGGAGGTTTTGTGAAGAGATAAAGGTTTGGCTAAGAAAAGTCAAATTTTTTGACAAGAGGTAGAGGTTTAACAAAAAATAAAAGTTTTGTTGAAAAATAAAAGTTTCACCATGAATTTAAATAGAAATTTTGCAAAGAGATAGAATTTTAGCTAAGAAAATATAGAGATTTTGTCAACTTGTAGAAGTTTAAACATGAAAAGATAAAGGTTTTGCCAATAGACATAGCTTTAACCAAGAAGAGTTAAAAGTTGTGCCAAAAGGAAAAGGTTTAACCATGAAAAAATAAAATGAACATAGGTAGATAAATGGTTGGTAGGTAAGGCCAAAATGTAATTCAATAATGTAATTGAAGAATTAAGGTAACTAGGTTGAGAAAAAAACACCTCAAATAAAAAGGGTCAAAGGTCTATAGCCCAAAAAGGTTGATTATGGTACAATGTTAGGTTAACATAAGGTCAAAAACTAAATGAAGAAACATAGCCCATCTTATCGACAATATGGCCAACTAATGCACTAGTGGTTGTTAGTTCACTATGGCCTACTAATTGTGATGTTATTTGTCGTAGGTAAAAACCCGAGTTTGGTGCATTACCATAATAAAAGACTTATGACAAAAATCAAGGGTGATCTTGAATTTTGGTAATGCCTTGATCGATTAAAATTTTCATCAAGTGTGTTGAATTAACTTGAATTTCAATAATATTCTTAAAGTGTATGATTCTTACATTATTGATATTCTTTAAAAAACTTGTAGTCAATCATTCTAATCATTAGGGTGTGATTAGTTTTAATCATCCTTAAGAATTTTATTTTATTTTCTTAAAGAGTTGAATTTTCTAGATATTAAAATTGGGAGTAAATGGGAAGATCCAATTTTATACCAAGTTTTTCAACATGTTGGAGAACAAAGGGCAATTATTGGGACCCATTAAATTTTTTAAAAAATTAGTATTTAGATTTGCTGAAAAGGTGGTAGGTGATTTAGGATTAGGAATGCGAGAACATTTTTTTTTTAAATCCTTGTAAAGGACTTAAATGCAAGATAAAACAATCATAGAAAGTAATATCTTTACCAATGATATTGATTATAATAAGTAAATGAATTGTTTGAATAATAGATGCGTAGACAAAAGTCATGTGTTATTATAGAATGTCATAAGAGAAATGAAACAAAACAATTTTGTTTCCTAAACCATGATGTAAAAGGTGTTCGTATTAACAAGAATTCAAAGATGTAACAAAAAGTGTGGGCACAGTATTTGGCCTTATGATCAAATGGTAGTTGATTAATAAGACCACACAATCAATAATAATGACCAATTTTATTGTCTACCTTCTTCAAAACCTTCCAAATGTAACAACCACACATGAAGATTACTAACTACCAATGTTTGGGGGTGGTTTTGAGGTGAAATCACCAGATGCTTAAAGAGCTGGCCTCCTCTTTCACCAAACTCACTTAATATTATCCTTCACCTGATTTGCCTCCTTATTGCCTTTGAGCATAATCAATCCCCCTTCCTCCACCCCACTTGAGAGGTCATTAGGAGAGGACGTTTCATGTCTTATTTTCATGCAAACACCCTTTACCCCTGCCCGTGCCTCCCCCCAACTTGCAATGAGCTTCCTGGCTTGGCATTTCACTTGAAACATAAGATCACACTCCACATGAATTAAAAGAAAAATTTGAAAATTAAAAATTAAAAAAAAATCTACTTGCTCCATTGATTTAAAATTCCAAAATAAACCATTTTTGGCTTACAAGGCATTTAGGGTTAATACACCCTTTTGCAAAATCTCCGAGGTGCAAAATAGGATATCTCTTAAAGTGCCTGATCTTTTACTTTGGAGTGGCGGCGATTTGAGCCCGCTGCTGCCTAGTGTATTCCCACACAGCAATAGCTCCACTTACATGGACACTGAGGAACCTTATTACACCTAGCTGTGCGATCTCCATGCAGGCATCAAACACCTGGATAAGGTTGACGGGAATGCCTTCTTTCTCTAGTCCGAGAACCAAGACCTGCAAATCCATGGCAGTTACCATTGGACATTACATTTTCATCTGAGTCTGATTCTGTCAACACCCTCGGGCCTAATGAATCATTAAGCTGAATTTTAGGACCAGTTTTGGGAAGGTAAGAAAAACGGGAACGGACGCCTGCTGTTTATCAGGGCAGTGTTCTTCGAGTTCATAACCGTGGTTCTCAAAAAACCCACAAACCCAATTCCTGATATATGACCAGGGTTCTCAGACACTTGAGAAAAATCAAGAGTGTCTGTACAACCACCAGTTCTTAACCTGTTCTCTCATGAAAACCGCCTGTTCTTTTTTGAAGTTTTTGAGATAACCACACACAGCAGTTCTTTTGATTCTGATTTTTATTTTGTCCCCAAAAAAAAACCCAGAACTGGCAGTTCTGTGATTCAGAAGGGACTTTAAAAACCAGAACCCAGTGGTTATTAAGGAAATTGATACCCATCCCACACTGGTTAGGACATTAGGACCCTATGACACCTTTGCTAACCCCTGTACCAATGCCAGGAACACAAGATCCATGACTGCTCCCACAGAAGAAAAGCTGACCAGCTCAACTTTGCAGTCATCGACACTACCCACCCACATGGGTGGGAGAGAGAGATAGAAAGAAGAAGAGCAACTGACCACTTTTTTGGGAAATGAGAACTCATCAATACAGAAACTGTTCGGCAGCGCCGTCTCAGAAACCTCCACAATTGGAACCCAGCGCTCAGCAGTCACACTGTCATAAAAAAAGAAAGCAAAAGAAAACTTAAGGCGTAAAAGTGATTACTGCATAGCTCGAAGACCAAAGAGAGAAGCAGAAATCAATTCTCTGTGCTGAGAACCAGCTCTATTACTATGGCCTCAACTCCAATCACGTTATTTGCACTAGGTAACTGGTGGCAAGAGCTTGAGCCAATTATGGGACATAACCAGCACCATTTACATCCATAACCTATTCAGAAGGTGGATGGGAATCACTTTTCATCCATACACAATGACTATGGATCACTTTTCATCCACACAAAAGAGACACATGCAGCATAAATAGGTATGCCATATAACTGGGGTGAGGATGTCCAATCAGGAAGAGACACATGGGCACCCTAAAGCTGGTTATGAGAAAGGCAACCTGATTAGCTGGAACTGGCTATCCTCAAGGATGCTTGCATCAGCCACAACAAGGCTTCCTGTCTTGAACACCTGCCAAGAAAAAGATTTCCCATGTCCAGAAAACTCTAGAGTTCAAAAAACTTCAATACAAAATTCCAATAATCTGGAATGTGTCGGGCAGTTATCAGAAATAGGAACAAACCAGTGTTGGGAGGTTCTCAGTTTTTGGAACCTGGAACCAAAGGATAAGGGTATGGTATATGTATACCCTTGACCGATGGTTCAAAAAATCGAAGAACTGGTTCTGACCCTTGGCCGAAGGTTCTAAAAAATTATATAACTGGTTTGGACACTTAACCAGGGCTCCAAAAAATCAAAGAACTGGGTCAAAGAACATACCCTAAACCACCAGTTCTTTTCATGTGAACCACCATTGTTTGAAAATTCTCAAGAACCCAGATCCAGAGGTTCTGCTGAAAATATTAAAAGAACCTGAACTGGAGGTTCTGAGATTCTGAAATTTTCAAAAAAAACTGGCATCAGAGGTTCTTTGATTTCTAAACTTTTAAAAGAACCCAGAACCAAAGGTTTTTAACAAAATCAAAGAACTGCCCAACAGACCCCAGCAGTTATCAGGGCAGTTCTTAGGTGTCAAAACCATTGTTCTCAAAAATCAAAGAACCAGTCCTGATATATAACCACGGTTCTCCTACAAATTGGGAAATTTAATCAGATGACTGCCCATACAACCACAGGTTCTCCACTGCTTCTTTCAGGAAAACCCCTCTAGTTCTTTGAGGTTTTTCAAATAGCCGCAACCAATGGTTCTTTGATTCTGATCCTTTTCCTCCCTCCCCAAAAACAGGAAGTGACAGTTCTTTGTAAAAATTACACAACATTGTTTTGGACTTCATGTCACAGATACATCTATGCCACTCTACTCAAAACTGTGCACAACCCCTAAGCCCCCCCTTCCTATAGAAGAATGTTTAATAGTGCCACGTTTTGCATTCGCAAATATTTTTCAATTAAAAGCATATGGTCAATATGGATTACATGGAAGTGTCATAAACATTCCAACAAATCTAAATGTTGTGCAATTTTTATTGCCATGAATGCCACCTGATGATTATATAATTGCTCTTCTTCTTTTTTAAAGCTAAAATATAAATCTACATGCATGTCAGGTTATGTTCCACCAAACATAATGATAAAAGTGTTAGAAGAAGTTTGTAAAACTCCCAACTTGTACATTAATGCAAATGTATCAATATGATGAAATTGGCAAAGGGGTCCAAACAAGATATATTGAGCCAATGTGTTTACTAAATGCTATTGGGACTATGGTCCTTTTCGAGGTACTTTTGTTAAAAAACCATTTTTTCATAAAGAGGAATTTTCAAATGAAATATTGCAACTTGTTATTTATTTTATTTATAGTTGCCATAGTATGTCACATATTTTTTGAAAATCAAATTTGAGTAGATATGAATTTTTAAAAGTGCACAAATTTTATCAGATCTTGTGTTTCATTTTGAAAAATGAACACAATTTCAAATTATATTATGACATTTTAAAATGTTCAAGTTTTCTTTTTTGTGTTATAAACTATAACTTTCCTTTAAATAATATATACATTGCATCACATTTACATGTTGTAAAGGATTCATGACCTTTAAACAAACCCTAATTTTTTATAAACACAAAATTGAAAAAAATATGAAAATTTGAGTGTTTTTTATATGTGTCTAATAGTATCTCATTATTACAAAAAAATTGAGCATCAAAAAAATTGTATTATAAAAACTAAGGTGCCCTTTGTGAAAGTAACATCATTGAATGAAACTATTAAACATCCTTTGTTTCAACCAAAAGCTAATAGTGGAAGATTTTTTAACACATTTCAAGTTTCTCAATATCCATATTAGTGAGTAAGCACACAAAAGTTGAATTTGTCAAGGTGCTCTGGGTTGAAAGAGCTACCTACATCTATCGGCCAATTGACAACTTTGCAAGAGTTGAATTTGTCCGAGTGTTTTGAGTTGAAGGAACTACCTACATTTATCAGCCAATTGACAACTTTGCAAAAGTTGAATTTGTTGGGGTGTTTTGAGTTGAAGGAACTACCTACATCTATTGGCCAATTGACAGCTTTGCAAACGTTGTATTTGTATGAATGTTCTAAATTGAAGGAACTACCTACAATTATCGGCCAATTGATGACTTTACAAAAGTTGAATTTGTTAAGGCGCTCTAATTTAAAAGAGCTACCTACATCTATCGGCTAATTGACGACTTGCAAAAGTTGTATTTATTTAAGTGTTTTGAGTTGAAGGAGCTACCTACATCTATTGGCTAATTGACGAGTTTGCCAGAGTTGGATTTGTCATGTTATTCCAAGTTGAAGGAGCTACCTACATTTATCGACCAATTGACGGCTTTGCAAAAGTTGGATTTGTTATGTTGGTCTAAGTTGAAGGAGTTACCTACATTTATTGGCCAATTGACAGCTTTGCAAGAGTTGAATTTGTCGAGGTGTTCTAAATTGAAAGAGTTACCTACATCCATTGACCAATTGACGACTTTGCAAACATTGTATTTGTATGAATGTTCTAAATTGAAGGAACTACCTTCATCTATCAACCAATTGACGACTTTACAAACGTTGTATTTGTATGAGTGTTTTAAATTGAAGGAACTACCTACATCTATCGACCAAATGACAGCTTTGCAAGAGTTGAATTTGTTAGGGTGCTCGAAGTTGAAGGAGTTACCTATATTTATCGGTCAATTGACAACTTTGTAAGAATTAAAGTTGTCATATTGTACTGAATTGAAGGAGCCACCTACATTTATCAACCAATTGATGACTTTACAAGAGTTGAATTTGTCAAGGTTTTCTATGTTGAAGGAGCTACCTACATTTATCGGCTAATTGATGACTTTGCAAAAGTTGAATTTGTTAAAATGTTTTAAGTTGAAGGAGTTACCTACATCTATCCACGAGTTGGTGGCTTTATAAAAGTTGCATTTGTCGGGGTGCTCCGAGTTGAAGGAGCTACCTACATCTATCAGCAAATTGACGGCTTTGCAAGAGATGTATTTGTTTCAATGTTCAGAGTTGAAGGAGCTACCTACATCTATTGGCCAATTGAAGGTTTTGTAAAAGTTAAATTTGTCAAAGTGTTCTAAATTAAAGGAGCTACCTACATCTATTGGCCAATTGACAGATTTGCAAGAGTTGGATTTGTCATGGTGTTTTAAGTTGAAAGAGCTACTTACATTTATTGGCCAATTGATGGTTTTGCAAAAGTTGTATTTGTTTCAGTGTTTTGAATTAAAGGAACTACCTACTTCTATCAGCCAATTGACGACTTTTTATAAGAGTTGAGGTTATCATATTGTACAAAGTTGAAGGAGCTACCTACATCTATCAGCCAATTGACGACTTTGCAAAAGTAAAAGTTGTCATATTATATTGAGTTGAAGGAGTTACCTACATCTATCAGCCAATTGACGACTTTGTAAGAGTTGGATTTGTCATGGTGTTATCAGTTGAAGGAGCTACCTACATCTATCAACCAATTGATGACTTTGCAAGAGTTGAATTTATCACGGTTTCTTGAGTTGAAGGAACTACCTACATCTATTGGCCACTTGATGGCTTTGCAAAAGTTAGATTTGTCATGGTGTTTTATGTTCAAGGAGCCACCTACATCTATTAGTCAATTGATAGGTTTACAAGAGTTGAAGTTGTATGAGTGTTTTGAATTGAAGGAAGTACTTACATCTATTGGCGAATTGATGGCTTTGTAAGAATTGTATTTGTTTTAGTGTTTTGAGTTGAAAGAGCTACCTACATCTATTGGCCAATGGATGACTTTGCAAGAGTTGAAGTTGTCATATTGTACTGAGTTGAAGGAGCTACCTATATCTATCGGCTAATTGACGAGTTTACGAAAGTTGTATTTGTTTTAATGTTCTGAGTTAAAGGAACTCCCTACATGTATTGGTCAATTGATGGCTTTGCAAAAGTTGAAGTTGTCATATTGTATTGAATTGAAGGAACTACCTACATCTATCGGCCAATTGACGGCTTCGCAAGAGTTGGATTTGTCATGGCATTTTAAGTTGAAGGAGTTATCTACATTTATCAACTAATTGACAATTTTACAAAAGTTGTATTTGTTGAAGTGCGATGAGTTGAAAGAGCTACCTACATCTATCGGCCAATTGATAGCTTTGCAAAAGTTGTATTTGTTACAATTTGATGAGTTGAAGGAGCTACATATATCTATTGGCCAATTGACAATTTTGCAAGAATTAACTATGTGGTTGTGTTCTAAATTGAAGGAACTACCTACGTCTATTGGCCAATTGATGGCTTTGCAAAAGTTCAAATTATTGAAGTGCTTTGAATTGAAGGAGCTACCTACATCTATCAACCAATTGACGACTTTGCAAGAATTGAATTTGTCAAGGTTTTTTGAGTTGAAGGAGCTACCTACATCTATCAGCGAGTTGATGGCTTTACAAAAGTTGGATTTGTCATGGTGTTCTAAGTTGAAGGAGTTACTTACATCTATCGGCCAATTAACGGCTTTGCAAGAGTTCAATTTGTTGGGGTGTTCTGAATTGAAAAAGCTAGTTACCTCTATCAACCAATTAATGGTTTCAAAAAAGCTACATTTTTTTGGGTATTCAAAGTTGAACATGCCACATACATATATTAGACATAAGATTTTAAGGAACTTAAGGTGTTTAGGTTTTTAATTATATGCCAAAAATGAAATAATGCAATTCCATGAATGATAATTTATTTTTTGGGTTCATTTGCAATTAAGGTAGTTCACAACTGGAACTAAGAATAAGTTAAGAGTCATGAATGCACTATTCTTTTTCTCTACCCTATGGTAGTTTATGTAGACACAACTTTCTCGGTAATAACATTGGAATGTTTGGTTAATATCTACTATACGTGTTGTAGTGGGCGATCAAGATTATGTAAAGAGTTTTGACATGTCTAAACAAGTGTTCAATGGTTAAAAGAAGCAATAATATACCCCTAGTGGTATTAGGATGATTATTAAGATTCATAATCACACTTTTCCAAAATAATCAAAAATTCAATTTTGATATATAACCATAGTTCTGAAGTTTTTGGGGAAAAAATGAATATTATTTACTAGTTATTTATTTTCATGAAATTTTCGAATTTTTTTAAGGTTTTTGAATTATATGATTTTGATTTTTTTTCAAGAATTGGAATCCATATCTCTAATCCTAAACTACTAAGAAAACATTAATTATTATTTTTTTGAAAATTCAAATAACCACACAATAGTACTTTAAACTCCTTTCATGCATATGTCAAGATTCAAGAACTTGAAGGATTCTATGACTCATAGTCTAATATGGTCACCTTTTAAGCGCCATAAAATTATCAATTCAAATCATAGAATAATTGGTTATCATATATGCATATGTATTTGATTTTTGACCAAGCCTTTAGAAATGAGCAAAAATAAAAGATTTTTCAATATAATATCCTTTATTGTGTAACCCCAAAACATCACTTCCATGAAATTTATTGTGTTGTATTATTTAAATTTCATGTTATCATGTGCATCATCTTTTTTTGGTTTGTGATTAACATATGAATAGATTTCCAAAAACATGAAGAAATTTGTTTGATTTGTTTTCATAAAGCTAAACATTGCGTCAAGGTTTATATATGATCTACCCACTATGCTTTTAGTGACAAAAGCAAGATGCATATTTTCAAAATTAAACGCCAAAATGGGAAGCTACAATTGAAGAACAATAGAAGGTAGGGAGCCTTTACATTTTTACTTGTCTTTTATCCTTTCTTTGTAACAACCCCAAGAGGTGAGCACATGTGTAATGAAAGGCAAGAAAATGGCATTTTTGGGGGCTCATATTAAAGCCATCCATGGTGGCCACAAGAAATTGTAATATTATTTTAAAATGTTTCTTTTTATTTTTGATATGTCTAGGCCAAATTTATCCACTCATATAACAAAAGGGATTTATATTTACAATTTTGTCATTGCAATCATTGGGATTCAAGGAGTTAAAATTTTAATGGAAAACAATTGTATTAGTTGTTAAATGGAGCATAGTGGGGAAAAAAGTAAGCAACTTTTTTCTTTCTTTTTTTTCCCACATTGCTATCCATTGATTGGTGGACTAGACCTACACCTTTGTTTTCTCTTTCTTTTTGTCCTTGGCAATAACATTGCCATCCATTGACATAAAACAAATATGGCCTTATATCAATAATCTTGCCATCGTGGTTGCAATGACAAATTGGGTAGGAAAAAAAATTTTAATAATTGTAATACACTAGAGGAAATTATTTGTATTCTTTCAACTTGAATTTGTGACTTTTTAAAAACTCAAGTAACACTTTCAATTAGCATCCCATTAATCACCTTGAGCAAGTTGCATGTGATAAATAGTTGTAAATGATGAGATTCATGGTGAAGTCAGCATAGTCCAAGGAACTAATATATGATGAATGGATATGCTTTCATTTGTTGATCGTCCATGTATTACTTGCCATGAAAATGAAAAAATGTGATTACTTGTGACTACTTGTGACTAGAATGGTAACAACTTGAAAGACACCATGTGGCAAAATTATTGAATTTTAAAATAGTTAAAAATCCTTTCCATTTCCTCTTAATAGTTTAAAATTTGTACATGCAAGAAGATTATTTCACACCATTTGGAAATTTTATTGAATTTTGTTTAAATAAAATCTTATAATAAAAATAGAAATCCTCACCATTTGTTTAAAACAACAGGGGATTTGTACATGTGGGTGAATTGTAGCATGCCATATGGCAAAATATTTATGACAAAAACTATTTTGGTCATCTACTTTCAATGACCTAAGATTTATATATGTGGCCAAATTAATGCATGGCACATGGCACATCTTGTAAGTTTTACTTTAGAACCCAAATTTATTAATATCCTTGTAGCTACCTTCAATCTTTGAAATGTAAGGTTGCGATTGAGTGTGTGGCAGTGTAAATAGGCTTGAACAAGGGTTTTGGCAATTACCACCCATCCTAATGGTAATGTCAAAAGAAATATAGAAACAAAAAAACTATTAATACACTATTAATATCATACTAAAACTATTCAAAAAATAGTTAACAAAGTTGTATGTTATAGTTACCTAAACAAAAAACCTTTTAAGGATGATAATTTTGCCCTATCGTAGAATAATTTCCTACATGCTTAAACCTACCATCATCAAATATATAATCATGGGCAATTCCCACCCTAAGATGAAAGAAAGATTAATTGAATCTAATGGCAATAATTTTGTTCTATAACATGATTACCACCTACCTAGGTTATTATAAATAAAACCATGTAAAATAAGGATGAGAAAAATAAAATATGAAAAAAATGGAATAAAGAATGCCAAATCCAAGGGTAATAATTTTTTCCTACCTTCCACTCTATTTTCTTACCATTAGATTTCAAATTCCATACAACCAAAAAGTAAAAACAATTGAAATGCAAAATGACCATATTTCTTGTATTAAGCCATAAATTAATTCCAAAACTTACAAACATTATTTCAATGGAACCTTAACATTTTCAACTAAATGCACTTTGTGAGGCGACTTTTTGTCCCTTTATTCCTAGTTCTATGAGTTGATTATACTTGAATGTACATATGTTATCGTGAAAGAAAAAAATGCAAAGTGTATCTTTAGATGTTTAATTGCGTTTGTAGTTGAAACCAAATAGTTTGCCTCCTATGCATCATTTATGATTTGGAATTGATATAATATATTTTATAAGTTCAAACACTCAATATCCTAGAATTTTATGTTAAATTGTCATCCACTTAAACCAACTTTTAAGGATTTGACACCATGCTCAACTTGATAACAAATTTTTAATCATTTAAAATATTGTTCCTATCACATACATTATTCAAATCTAGCTTGCCTTAACTCATTAAAAAGCTAGCTACAAAGCGCATTTGCCTTACCAAATTCCAAGTTTTGCACTTAAATCAATAAAACGTTGTGCTACAAAACTCGATAAACTTTCATGAAGGTAGAAAGTTCAACTTGGCAAGAAACCTCCAATCACTTAAAATATTATTCCTATCACATACATTATCCAAATCTAACTTACTTTAGTTCATTAGAAAGCTAGCTACAAGGTGCATTTGCTTACCAAATTCCAAGCTCTGCACCCAAATTAGTAAAAACTTGTGTTACAAAAGCCAAAAGGTCTTGTGAAATTTCTTTAAGATTTCAAGCTCCCAAAACTATCCCTACTCACTTTCATTTTTTCAAAAATACCATTATCATCCAATCTATTCTTCCTCTTTCCACTATCTACTAAGATCAATCATTCATCTCCTCCCAAGGAATTTTGTAGGAATAAATTTTCTCAAGATTCACATTGAAAGTTACGCCCGGAAAAAAGAAACCCAAATGATCTGAATTCTCACCTTTAAAGAGAAGGAGAAGGAAGACCCCAACTTGATGGCTTATGGAAGCTTCTAATGTTTGGTGGTCCTTGAAAGGAGAAGGAAAAACATCTTTTTCACTTCTTCTCACTTTCTCCCAACAATTTTACTTAAACCTTATTTTTTTCATTGATTTTAAACTTTTACTTTACCATGGTTCTAGACCATTATTTTGCGCCTTTCCTCATTTTTCCTTGGCCTATAAATTACAACCACGCATCTTGATGTACCAAATGTTCCACACATTCATCGTCAAATTGATTTTGATTGAAGATTTTTTTCTTTTTTTTGAATTTATGGCGTCACACATGACCATTTTTTATGGGCCTCAAGCTACACAACTAAATGAAGAACTACCTCCAAAACATTGACGCAACATCCTTATGATGAAGATCTTGAATTATGAAAGGTGCACCTTCGTCTTGAAATTGAACCCCCTCAAACTTAGTATTATCACATTTCTTTGAACTTTTGCACCTTGATGATTTTGTTACAAATCGACCTCACTTTTGATGACAAACCTAAAACTATATATGAAGGTTATTATGAAATTCAAGACACTTCCATTTTTGCATGGTCTTGAATTCCCAAAGTTGGACATTATTGTTGGTTGCACGATCTAATTCGTCAACTACCTCCTAATACCAAGGTGGATTACTTAGTTCGCACCATTCAACACATCTTAGATTTCCTGTAATTATGAACTATCATTATGGCCCCATGACTCAACATGTAATTGCAACTCCTCATTGAACTTATCCATAACCTAAATAAATGTTTCATTCATGATGAAATTCATGTTACCATTGCCACCCACTAGAAGAAAAACATGTATTTTCGACTGCTCTTTGTGACTAAATTTTAGTCGCAAGAGACATTTGGCAACTAAAATCCTTTTAGTCACCTAAGACAAGTCGCATGTGAAAATTAGTCGCAAATGACAAAGAGTATAAAGTCAACAAATACATTTCATCCTTTGACTCCATTGTATACATATTGTCACATGCGACTAATATGCGACTATTTTGGTCACAATTCAATGCAAATCATGTGCTACCACGTGTTTTAATATATGATTATTTATATTATTATTATTATTATTTTGAAATAATCTAAGACGTTCAATTCAAAGACTTGGATGATCTTATATTATGGCACGTGGCCCAATGTAAATATGCCACG
>Ga0209611_10010756_pt1 | contig 13383 bp, 13 predicted proteins | sample S1TSphgellanicum_3_FD_187693 | JGI IMG/M metagenome (GOLD analysis project Ga0209611, IMG submission 187693) | Host-associated microbial communities from peat moss isolated from Minnesota, USA - S1T2_Fc - Sphagnum magellanicum MG (SPAdes) (version 2) | ecosystem: Host-associated > Plants > Peat... | reverse complement strand
GCATGGGTGGCTACTGGTTCACTCCAGCCCAAAGTGACATGCTAAACACCAGTGGAGATGCTCTTAAGGGTTGTAGTGCTGTTACAACTGGCGACCGAAAAAGTGTGTAGGTCTAGATGTGGTTTTTTTTTTAAAAATAAAATAAAAAATATTATTATTATTATTATTATTATTATTATTATATTTTAAATAATTTTTTAAAAAATAAAAAAATAAATTTTTATTTTATAAATTTTTAATTTCGAAAAATGGCAAAAGAATCCCTAAGAACAATAAATTCTAAATCTTTTTTGTTTCATTTTTAGAAAACCGAAAATTGACAAGTTGTGAAGTTTCTCCACCAAAGAAAACAACTCAGATTCTAGATGTGGCTAATTTAATTATTTATATGTCGAAAAATGACCTAAAAATCCACAAAAATCACAAAAATTTCAGTTTCTTTTTGTTTTTTTGTTGTTTTGCCATTTTCTGAATTTTTTTTGCAAAGTTGCGAAATTTTGCCATTTAAAAAGAAACACTGCTTGTGAGCTCTTCAAGATCCATCAGCTTGCAAGTTGGTACATCAGCTGCCTTTCTGTGCTTTTCTTTCGAGGGCCAAGGAAGCTCAGGACAAGATGTCTCATCAAACCCTAGGACCCCCATGTCTTCAGCATAACATTGGATTGTAACTAAGCTGCATGTTCTTCAAGATTTGCACTCAGAAAGCAAGGCGACATCTTTTGTCTGCTCGGTTCAGTTTGAGGTGGATTGCAATGATACAATAATCTCAGGTTGAGGATGGCTTGGTCACTTCAAATTCTGTTCTATGCACCACACCTGCAAGTTATGATGGATGCAAGTCATGATGAAACGATTCTTCATAGATTGGCAGTTTTCTTGATCAATATCATAAACATTGTGCAGGGATCTTCCATGATTTGAGATCTGTGCCCAAGGCCAGTAGCTGGGATTTTTTCACTTTTTAGAAATAGTGACAGGCTGGTACCTTCCACTGATCAGAAGTATAGCTTGGCTGGTACCTTCCGCCGCAGAAGATCCCGCTTGCTGAAAACAGGTTTCTTGAGGCAGGTAAGGGAGCTGAAAATACAAAGGAAGAATCCAGGCAGGGCTTTCTGAGTTCAAAACTTTTGAAGCTTTGATCTGACTTTTAAAAAATGTCCAAAAAATTGTTAAATGATTGATACAAACTAATGAATGTTATGGACGTATTTTCTGCATTATGAGGGATTATGATTGTGGACGAGCCTTTTGTTGTTCCTGTAATTTTTGTGCTGCAGGATGTAGTTAAGTACCTTTACCATTCATTCCAGCATCTTTCTTGATGAATATTTATTTATTTATTTCACTTTGAGAATAAAAATAAAAATTTCCTGAAATCCTTTATGGTGGAGGTGGGAAAAAAAAATGCCAAGTAATTTTGCCACTACTTAGGCACACTGCAACATCAAACTTTAGGGCAGGGGCAGGCAGTCAATAGTAATGTGAAACAAATTTCTAGAACTTTCAGAATTGTGAGCAGCTGATTTTGAAAAAAATTGGCATTTATTCGAAAAAAGTTTAATTACTGCTGAAATTAATTACGGTGAAGGTATTACGATAAGCTGTTAATAAAAATGTTAAATTGACTGGTACAAACTAACGCATGCTATGGATGTATTTTGTGCATTATGGGGGATGATGATTGTGGATGAGTTTTTTTGTTGTTCTTGTATAAATTTGTGTGTAGGGTCAGCCTGTCTTTCTACTAGGTACGTAGTACGTGCCATTCTAGGGTTTGTAGAGCTATAGCGAACTTGCAGAGTTTGGTGCTGGAGCTTGCAAAACAAGAGGAGGAGGAGGAGGAGGAGGAGCAGGTATGGATGAGAAGCAGCGTACCTCGGATCTCCCTCACAGCTATGCATCAATAAGTGGAAGGAGCCAAAGCTGCAGCCAAAAAGTTAGAGCCGGTTTCCTCAGCGGTGCAGTTTTCGGAGCCAGTATGTCTGGTTTGTCCGCTGTGGCCCAAGCTTCCCAACTTCAGATCAGGTGGGTCTCTTCTTCTCTCATATATATATATATATATATATATATATATATATGATGATGCGCTTGTGGGGTAAGTATTTCTGTTTCAGTGGCTTCTGTCTAAATTAGGGTTTAAGGAGCTTATCCTGATTTTGTGATCATTTAGAGTAGATGCAAGAGATATAGAGGCATGAACTATTCTCACCTTCTTGTGCATCTCAACGCCTGGTTTTTCCAAAGATTGCTTTCAGTGGATTTGCCGCCCCCATAAGATCTAGAAATTCATTTCAAAACAGTTCTTAGGGTTTGTCTTCAAAGGTCCACTGTGTCTTGTGCTTCAAGGCATCTTTTAGGTGCTTCTATGAAACCATTATCAATTCATTGGGAAAAAGAATGACCTGTAATCTGCTGGATGTGGGTCTTGAGATTAGGCTTTAGGGTTCACTATGAATGCTTTGGATCATTTGAGCTATAACATTGGCTGGCAGGTTTCCTGATGCAGTGAGAGCAGTGGTGGGGTCATCATTAGCAGGTGGTGCGGCATTTGGAGGTGCACTTGGAATTTATAGAGGAGTTGTGTGTTCACTTGAGCACATGCGAGGTTGCTACCAACTTCCACTTGTTGAGGGTCGACTCTTAGATTCTATGTTGCATGTCTTTCAGAAGATTAAAAAAAATTGCAATCAACTGTAACAGGTACCTCAAAGGGGTCTAATCTGTCCTCACTTTACAGTTCTGTCTTATGCATCATGGTAGAGCAGGGGTGCAGGACATTAAGAACTCAATGATAGCGGGCGGCATCGTGGGGGTGCTAAGTGAGCTCCCTGTACTTTTCCGGAGCATGGTTATCACAAGATCTGATATGATGGCAATGGAACAGGTATGTTTGTGGTTTTATAACCATGTGCTCAATTGCTTTAGCAAATTGTGCATACTTTTCTGTTCTGATACATCCTATTTAGATGCTTTCTCCAGTATTGCAATCAATTTTGATTGTCAAGGCATGCATGATGAAACTGATGTGAAGAGAAGGATGATGAATCTTGTTTTGCCTCTATATGCAGGGCCTGCCTCTGATCCGCCCTCGACCACGGTTCCTCACAAATGCTGCAGGTAAGTGGACAGAGTTGTACCTTATCCTGATTTGCACTAACATGGCCCAGTTTGTTGATAAGAGAACATTTTCTGTGTACATATTGAAGTGGGTCATCAAGCTCTGAGATCATTACAGGATAAGGGGCAGTCAGGCATTTGGAAGTTTGTGGCAGTCCTCTGATATGTCTGGTTGACCTCAACCTACTTAATGAAAAGCCCATCTCTTTGAGGAAAGGAAGGAAAATTCCCTGATAGACTGGGTTGAATACTTGTTCTTGGGAAAAGAAGGGGATCGTCCTCTGACTGCAGGGTTGTGCTTGCATTGGAGTTCAATAAATGATTATCTGATTTTGAGCATACATACTAATTTGAGAATGACACCTCTGCCACACAAGGGGAGTTGTCTTTGATGTACGCCGTGTCACTCATTTTAGACAATGGGTGTAGACTGATGAGTGGGGTGGAGTTGAAGAGCACGTGAAGTTTTTACAAGACCTTCACCAGGCTTAGTTTAAGAACTCCTTATGCATTATTAGCTGTGACCAAGATTTTTAAGTTCAGGTTAGTGTTAGGATTCCATTGTGGATGTCCGATAATAGTACCAGTCTCACAATTACACAGGGCTGAATGTTGATTTTGGTATGCAGCTGGGTCAATCATTTGTGGGGTAGTTTATCTGGTGGAATCAGCCATGAGGCCGTCATCAGGGCCACTTCCTCAAGGCTCTTCTTCCTCGAGGCAGCCACCAGTAGATGCAAATACATTGGATAACCATGATGGACAGGACAACAGTGACACAGATGTAGACACATGGAGTTCTACAGACAGGCTGGACTCCAGCAGTGAATGGATCTTGAGGGACTCACCTGACATTGATGTAACTGAAAGTAAAGAGTTGGATTGGGGAACAGAGTAGATTGAATCAATATTGGAGCGAGTCTCAACATTGGAAAGGTTCAAATCACTCTCACCTTTTATGTCTACATGGTTGATTGGGTGTCTTTGTCCTGTCACATTACTGCCCTGAATGTGGCATTGGCTACACATTGAAGCCTTTAGAAGTCACTTCGGGAAAGTCAAACTAATGAGAGTGACTGCACATCCATGTCAAAGCTACGATCACATCTCCTAGGTCCAGAAGTTTTGTTTCTGAAGTTTGAGATGGAATGCCATGGGGCCCCTGGCTGCAAGGACCTAAGCTTATATGGAGAAGGCAGATAGCAGTACAGCTCTATGATTGCATCTGGGTGACATTAAGCTTCAAAGAGCGATAGAATGGGTATTAGGAACCCCAACATATCTGCAGAGCATCTCCTGTGTTGCTCAATATGAGACCCTGGATTGTTACGTCTGAGTGTCAAATGTTTCTTACATCCATGTTTAGTTATTTACTTTTTTCAAACCCCACCCATAAAACTAAAATAGGACTGCAAATAGGTGGTAAACTACTAATATCAAAGCACCTGCACCAACCATTACAATTGGCCAATCAGAAACAGGAAGCAGCAGTCAGATCATATTTATTACACTCTTCTGTGGCAGGTGTTAGGCTTTGTTGTAACTTTTACCAGTCTCAGCAAACTGTGCAAAAATGCTAGGCCAAAACTGTTTTGCTGAGTCAAACTGGCATGTTCCAATTTCGGCCAATTTTAATTTGCAGGGTCACATACGGAGCACAGGTGGAGTTTCTCTAAGCAACACAAGTTAGGATTCAAATTCATGTGATCTCAATAGCATGGGCTTTTAGAGACTTGAATTTTTGGAGGCACAAAAAGAGTTCATGGGTTTACCTCACCTTGTATGGACATTACACAGTGAAGGTAGGATCTCCAATGAATCCCTATTTCCTTGTTCGACCATTTCAAGCCCACCTAGAAACTTTGGTCAATGGGTACTCCTAATCACATGCCATGACCATAGTCCGGAAGAAAATATAATCATCATGAAATTGTGTCATGTAGGACAACATTGTGTTTGCTTAAAATTGTGTAACCTCCACAATCTGCTCATGTGGTCATGACTACACATTGCAGCAGGCTATAAACTTTGAAGCAAATGGTTGAGACTGAAAGTGCAGGAAGATACCCATGACTAATTTCCAGAACTCTATCTCCATGATCTGACCGGGATTTCAGGAGTCGAGTATCTGCAGAAACTGGTTGGATATGTCGTCTGCTGTCAATGAAGCTTGATATGATCAGGATCTGGAGGAGGTTGTTGTGTTGAGTGAATTGGTTTTGGTTTACTGGCTGCAGGATCTGTGCTCCTCTCTGATTGAGAGGACAATACTAGCACCTGTTCCAGTCCTCGTCATTCACATGTATGCAATAGTACTTCCATAATCAGCCTCTAATAGGTACCTAGCTAATTTGGGAATTGGGTAGCCTCTGTTTATGTCTACTTTCCCTGATGATCATTGAAAAGATTGATCTTGTGCCACCCCCACGAACCCTCACTTAGAAGACACTGAAGATTTCAAACTAAAACCCCTGCCCTGTTTGCTTGCTTACATTCATTAGCAATCTTTTGCATAAGACCTGACTGATGAAGCTTCAATGCGGAACACACCAGTGACGTACTTACTGTCAACCTTGAAGGGCACCCAAGCAGGAAGTGAAAGGAGCTAGTGGACCCAGGAGGACAAAGAAACATACAGAGCATGAAGAGGGTACTGAAGAGGATTCAGTGCAAGGCATTTGTATACCTGCACAAGGAATAGCAATAGAACAAGCACTCCAGCCACCAATGCAATCCCACTTTGTGTACACAAAAGGGTTCTTAGTAGCCACACTGCTCCTGTCAGCAGTACTATACCCCAGCCTACAACCACCTGCAAGAAAATCAGTTTTTCCAGCTCAATGTAAATCCTTGTAAACCTACCCTTAATTCTTTTCAGCCTCTGAAAAGCCCATGAAGAGGGTGGTATTTTGATATGTTTCATTCCTGGATAATTGGACAAAAGTACTCTAGACTTTGAAGGGACAACAACAAAGCTTCTGGACCCTAGACTCTAACAATGAAAATGGTCAAAGTGAAAATTCCCCAAAGAGACTGCTGAAGTTCCACATGCAGAGTGACTCCAAAAATTGGATGATCCAAGACAACAATATCCTGATTGCTTATGGAGGCAACCCAGACAATAATTTCAAGAAAGGTAAATTATTCAGTCTCAGTGGATGCTGGATCATTGCATATAACTCACAACAAGGGGTCGAATGGGGCGAGGATCAGGTTGGTACAAATGCTCTCCAAATGTATTGGCTTTTACATGCTGGTCCAGCATCATGTCCTGATCACCACACACCCACTCAGTTCACTCATAAATGCCTGTTGGGAGTGCAAATGCAGCTCAAGCAAGAATTGCACTTGGTGTAGCTGAAGACTTGCCAGAAGTGCTCATCACATAATCTTCTACAACATAACTATGTCACGGATGATGTTGTACAAGATTTTGTCATTGGCACAAACCAAGAGCACATTGATCAGCACCTTCTTATGAAAAGCTTCACGACACCATGCTGCAATCTCAATGTCAGTTGTGGGTAGCTGCTTCATGGGCACCCGCCTCACATGCACATGCACCTGCAGGCATGCATGATGTGAGTTCTCATCAAACATCCCAGACCAGAATTCCCTATACTTCCTACCTTGTGAATTGTTTGCAATCTATACCCATGGACCATTGTATTTCAGGTTGATGATTATATTTACCACTGATGACTGGCACTTGAGTATTCTGAGAATGGTTGGATTTGGTGCTTCCTTGGAGATTGCAACTGTCATATCATACACAACAGGCACAAAACCACGCAGATTTTGCACTGCTGACACAAATCCCTGCATGTCAGGAAACACATAGAGAAGGCTGTCAAATTTGTTTGATTGTAGTTAGTAATCCCATTGGAAACAATGAAATGGAGAGAATCCATGTCAGAGGCATAGTAAGTGGGGAAGTTCAAGAGTGGAATACAGGAATTTTGCCTTGGTCCTAGGAATGAGGACATGTTTGGGGATCTGCATTCCAACAGATACTGCATATTCTTGTGCAGCTGCAAGCTTAGCCTTTGTGAATCGTGTGCCCTCCACAAAGAGAGCCACCCACATTGGCCGAGGAAAACTCTTGAGCCTTTCAAAGCCTCTCTGCAACATGAAATCATCACTGTTCCCACTCTATCAGTTTGATCTGTGTGTACATAAAATCAGTCAGTCAGAGAAAAGAAAGAGCAATTGCCATGGTGACTTATGAGTATGTATGGCCCAAGTACTAGGTTGTGTGAAGGCTTAGGGTTTAGGGTACACAGGAAGTTTGCAGCTGAGAACTTAACCTTCAATGTGGTCTCATCTCTGGCCCAGTTTCTGGCCAAGAATACATACTCCGATAACCACATTGACCAGCCTACCACCTGTGTCAACCCCACAACTCCTCCCAATGACCCCGGCTTCAGGTTTAATGTCTAGACTTTAGCTAATCATCATAAATGTACTCAAGCTCCAACATTAAATTCCTTCTCCAGGCCAGAAAATGAAGCAGAGAGAGAGCCCAGTGGATGAAAACCCCAGCAAGTTATAGGTGGAGGGGGAATTAGGAGAAAGAAACCGGTAGGAACTTTGTGGACATCTTCATCACAGCTCGAGTGCTACCAAGACAACCAACTCGCTGCAGCAGTCCCCCCAACAAGCCAGATATTGTCACTTGCAGAGTTCTGAATGGCAGAAAGCAATCACACTCAACCCTAGTACTCAGCCCTCAATGGACTGTCTACCTTAAAGCCACACACAACAATGAGGACACTGTGCAGTGGGACAATTCTGACTGGAAAATTTAAGCTTCAAATGCAGTCTGCAAATTGCTAAAGCTGATGAAATATTGTCCATCTCAAATAGGGTTTTCGTGAATTTGCAACTCTTCTGTAAATAACAGACCTGTGAAGAGCCTGGAGAATGATAAAATGGGTACTACTGAAAGAACCCATCTAGCTCAGTGACAACAATTTTGCACCGGTGTCTAGTGAAAAAATTACAAGCTGCAAATCCCTGCTTGAGTTCAATGTAGACCTTCATATAATGAGCTAAAAAATGTGCTATTGGCCCACAAGAAATCACAAGGCTAACAATGCATTGGAATTGAGAAACCATGTTGAGAAACTAAACTGAATAACAAAACACATGTTTCAAGGAGCTCATGGAGCAGAGATGAACCTGGGCCAAGAGCCAGCCAACCAACCAGTCAATATCACTGCTGTGGTTACAAATCAGAAGAGCATGCTCATTACCTGTGAAACAAAATTCACAGCCCAAAACCCCCCATCACCACCACCACCACCACCAACATGTTGTGTTACAGCTTCTACAGGGAGCTACAGCTAAATGTCTGAACTTGTAACCCATAATACCATGATCAGTTGCATGGAGTCATGGGTTTAGGGTCTAGGGTTTACTCAGTCTTGGAGGCATGTGAAAATGTCTAACGTTATGACTTAGGTCATCCGTCAAGTTCTTTCAAATTTCATGACATGCTTCTTTTATTATATTTTGAAAGCAGCATCTAATTCAGCAGTAATTGAATCCAAGAAACACGTGCTTTTCATGCATGCAGTCTAGTTCCATTTGAAAAACATGTCAAAGGAAAAGAAAGTAGGGTTTTGCCCTGAAAGACTCAACCCACCCATGAGCTTCCAAGTCTCTGCATCTGTGTACAATCGTACCTGCCAATCACCAGTTTGTCAAGAGACCAACAAGTTTCTGAACATATATGTCATCCTCTCTTGAACTGCAAAGAATTGGCTTCAGTGGGATCTCTGGAATCGAAGGACTTGGGAAAGTAATGTTCAACAAAGTTGATTGATCATGTGAGGTTCACAGTTCTACCCCACAGAAAGAAATGGCAGAGCTGATCATGCATGCATGGCATACATGGAACACACGGTAGTAGCAAACAACATGAGCAACAACAATGGGGTTGGGTTTCAGGTGGCCGAAAGGGAGGAGGAGAACAAAACCTTGACACCAGCCCACCAGTCAAGCAACCAAACCAGCTCCGACCACAGGCTCTCCATCAGCATTATGTTGGCTAGTCTGTAAGCCTTTCTTGAAAATGGCAAAAACAACAACACTGACAACACCTGCAAGGCATTGACCACGAAGCCAGAGAATAGGAACATGAGTCCCAGAAGAAACCCAATCATGGTGAGCCACCAGCTTTCCTCCATGTTCACCACTTGATCTCTCTCTTTCTTGTTGCAAAGGATCAGCAGCTGCAAAGGGCAAAAGGCAAAGGTGGTGGGTTCTTGTTGCTGCATGCAAAATCACATTCTTTTTCTCAAATATATACCACCTATGCTCGTGATCCTCTCCGCCTCCTCCTCCTCCTCCTCCTCCTCCTTCTGTTCAACTTCTGGTGGATAGAACCTGGCATCATTAGTGATCTTTGGATGATAAGTATGGATGATAAATGAACAGCAATTCAAGTTTGCCCTGCACTCAGGCTGAGGAGACACACACATATGTGTTGGGAATATCAGCATTGGGCAATTCTTTGATCTTAAAGAACCGCCGGTTCTGTTTCTCTGAAATATTCAGGGACCAGAGAACCACCGGCTGGTTCCAGGTGCATGTCAAACACCTTAAGGAAAGTGGCTGTTTTCATGAAAGAACAATCTGCGGTTCTCTGGCTGGTTCTTTAAGGAAACAAATTCCATATTTTTTGAGAACCATGGTTACATACCAAAACCAGTTCCTTTGATTTTTGGAGAACCAATGAGTAAGTGGGTATATACCAGAGTTGGCCAGGTATTGGCTTTTAGTCATACCAGGTGGGCAGGGCATTTTTTTAAATACCATTTGTGAAGCCTAGAGGGCATGGGCATTGGAAATTTTTAAAGCAACCTATACCCAGTGGGCACGGTCATTCAAGATTTTTTTTTTTTTTTTCACAAGGGCTTGCATAATGGGCACAAAAACGAGTGATGCATGTTGAACATAAACCCCAGCATGTGCATTAAAAAATATTGTCATAATTGACATCATTTTCAAATTTTTTGAAAAGGAGGAGTCCAAAACAAATTTGAATGTTAGAAATGATCACATAGAACTTGTGTATGTATAAATTAATTGCCTTTGGCATAAAAAATGTGTTTAGAAAGCTACATGTATATGTTTCAATCGTGCTTCAATCACTAACTACCAAACTTAATGTAATTGCTATAACTAAAAAATTGCAACCTAGGTGATCCACCAATTTGGATTTGTCGTTGTTTGATGCCATAAGAATTGGCTAGTTCCTTGAGCTCTAGCTTGTGCAAAAATGACATTCAACTTCAGTAGTAGGTGCAAAGTGCATTCTTAGACTCTCTTAAGCATACACACAAGCAAGCAAAAACCTTCAAGCAAACATGCATTCAAGTTCATACAAAAATTGATGTTGCACATTGAGTTTCACTCAACATAATCACATCAAAGTCTTTTACAACTCAAGAACTTTGCATCAACATTGCAGAAATCAAACAAGCAATTGCATCACAAACCCAAATCCGCACAAATCATGTACATTCAATTTTAGCTAGGCCAATCAATTAGACCCTTGTTGAAACATTGGAAACAAAAACATATTCAATTGGACCTAAAACAATGGGAACATAAATATAAAATCAATTGGACCTAAAACAATGAGAGTAGAAACACATTCAATTGGACCTAAAACAATGGGAACAAAAACACATAATCAATTGGACCTTAAAACAATGGGAACAAAAACACATAATCAATTGGACCTTAAAACAATGGGAGCATAAACATAGATTCACAATTGACATATAATCAAATGGAATCTTGTTGAAACAATGGGAGCATAATCACAACTATTTAGGATCCAATAATCAACACAAAATCAATTGAACCTTGTTGAAATAGTGGGAGTAGAAACACATAATCAATTGGACCTAAAAACAATAGGAGTAGAAACATAGATTCACAATTGACAGAATCAAATGGAACCTTGTTGAAACAATGGGAGCATAATCACAACCATTCAGGAACCAACAACCAACACAAAATCAATTGAACCTTATTGAAATAGTGGGAATAGAAACACAACCATTCAAGAATTAAAACCAACACAAAATCAATTTGACTTTTGCTAAAATAATTGGACTAAAAACAAAATCATTCAAAACTAACATAAACCTCAAAATACATTGACAACAAGGACTCATAGATAATGCAAATCAACATTAACACCATAGACCCCTATTTATTAACACTAACCTATATTGTGAAGGTCTGAAAATTTCAGGGTGCTTCAAGTTTTTTATAGAATTTTTCTCATCATTGTAGCACTTTGCCTTGAGGGGTTAAAGTAGTTGCATTCGGGGTCTCCTTTTTGTTCCTTTAGCATAGTTTGGCTTCCAAATTATTTTGCACCATTCAACATCACAAGTTGAAACAACATGTTAATCTTCTTCAAACAAATTAAAATCAACAATCAAATCTTCATTCTTAGCAACTACACCGTCTTCAGAATTGAGGAATTCTTCAAATGATTTAGGCCCATTTGTGCATCCGAATTTGAGATCATCTAGCCAATTTTTCATAATTAAAACCAATTTATCCAAATTTTCAATCCTAAGCCAACAACGTTTCAGACTTGTGATGACCTTTGCCATACTGAAAATCCTTTCAATTTCAATTTGGGAACCAACAATTCCCATCTCTTGTTGTGCAACATAAGTTAGATTTGGAAACCATTGCTCATGTTTTGCCCACCTAGTAAATGGATTGAAAGGATCTATTGGCACTGTAGTCCTCTTGAAAAACGACCATTCAATTCTAATGAACCCCATTGCAGCTTTTTCAATAGAAGCCAAGGATCCAAATACATTTAGCTTAACAACTATGGATGCAACAAATGTAACAATAGTTGAATTTGGTGTTAAGGCTTGATAAACAGTGAGCAAGAATAACATCAAAATCTTTTGATCATAATCTGTAGCAACCTACATGGCCAATTCAAGGCCAACATAATCTTTAACATTTGAATTGCAAGTTCTTGAAACATAAGTCAAATGTAAAAACCAGTATAATATGAACATGATAAGGCTAAATGATCATGCAAAAAGGTAAAAACGAGCTAATAGAAGCCAATGGCAACCTCCTAAATCACTATGACTAGTTTTGAAAAGATGATGTGGCAGCACAAGATTGGATGAAATGCCATGAAGTAGTGTTAAACAACGATGCTTAAATAGTGTTTTTATATTATTTCACTATGTTGAAAAGCACTAATTATGAGCTTTAAAATGTGTTGAAAGGTATTCCATATTATTGGATTACTTTCAAATTTTACTAGATGTTAAATTAACATATTAAAAAGGGCTTCACATAAATACAACATATACCCTCAACATTAACTTAATGTATTAGGCTTATGAACATCAAAACCAAGGACTAATTACGCCAAAATTGGCTCCTATTAACTTGGTTTTACCCAAAAGCCAAGAAAGACTTTACCACACCAATAATTTTAGCTTGCATTCAATACTTAAAATGCAATAGCTTGGAATCAAAATCACTAATTTGCACCAACAATCACAAGCAAATAATTAGATCATGTTTTTGGAAGAAAATAAATTAAACCCTGGGCAAAAAATTCAAAAATAATCAAACCATGTACTTGCATAATTTCATTTGTATTGGAATTAGTGTTTATCATGCCCGTATGCATGGCCTCATACATGATGGCCGATTATAGGCATGCCAATCATGCCTTTTAGGGTTAATGTATGTTCTTAGGTTATTGTACGCTATTAGGTGTTTTAGGGTTATGACTTGTTTAAGGTTTAAGCTTGTTGACAGCTATATAAAAGGCCAATTTTTTCCCTTCTCTTGTTAGTTTTTCTAGAATTCCTTTGTTAGGGAGAGTTTCTTCCATAGTCAAACTGAATTTCTAGATGTTCACGATGGCTATTACACAGCCACCATTTACATACATTACGTTTTTTTTTCTTATTTGCAATTTAATTCTAGAAAAACTACTTTTCGTCACTTAATGTTGAAAGTGGTAGATTTTTCTTAGCTTTGAATTTTTTAGGTTTCTTTTGCTTGCTAATTACTTGAGTTGCTGCTATTTTTTTATTTTTATTTTACTCTTATATTGCAACTACAATAGGAACAATAATAACCATAACTAGTAATAGTGCAAGCAAAGGAAAAGGGGCACCGGAAACAAGCTATAAGCTATGAAGTTCTAAGTTTTGAAGCTTCGGAAGGAAGAAGGAGCAAGCAATTCCA
>Ga0209611_10010755_pt1 | contig 13384 bp, 9 predicted proteins | sample S1TSphgellanicum_3_FD_187693 | JGI IMG/M metagenome (GOLD analysis project Ga0209611, IMG submission 187693) | Host-associated microbial communities from peat moss isolated from Minnesota, USA - S1T2_Fc - Sphagnum magellanicum MG (SPAdes) (version 2) | ecosystem: Host-associated > Plants > Peat... | reverse complement strand
AGTTGGAATGATGAACCTTAATCATGGCATTTCAATATGTCATGTAAAGTTGAATCAATATCAAGCTTTCAACTTTTTAAACTTTACAAAACAACTTATATCTAAAGTTGAAGGTTGCCAATATTTTTAATCCATAAGATATCTATAATAACAACATGTCCAAAGTTTAGGGTTTAATGTTGAAATAGGTAGAGGGGGTTTAAACCTTATTAACTTACTCAAATTTGAAATTCCAATTATGTATCTCATGGGTCAGAGGGACGAAATTTCTATCTGCCCAACCCGGCAAGGGTCAACATCCGGGTATCACCAGCGGTGGTCACTTCTCAATATGTGACCTTGCACATTAAAATTGGATGAAGAAAAGTCAAAACATGCCGGTTTGGCTCAGCAGAATGGTTGAATGTAAGACAGCGCCTAGGCCTCACTGCGAGAGACATAAACGGAGCACGAAAGCTCAACCCTAATCTCCTTTCGATGTTTGCTGGTGTGAACTTTGCTTTGCTCAATATACGTCAATTCAGGCACGCGAGGATGAGAAATTGCTCTCTTTCTGTACAATTTATCTCCTGTATCGAGAGAGACGGTGAGGTGAGATAAGGGAGGTGCATCTGGTTTGCCAAGGAATGGCTTCATCAGTGCAGGAATTGCAACTGCTCGGTGCATGGAGTAGCAGTAGTTGCCGTTCTTTATTACAGGACGACTGTAGCACTCGGGGCGGTGGGACGACGTGCAGCAGCAGGAGAAGGAGGAGCCTGTTATGTGTGTGTGCAATAACGCCCTCTTACCATGCTCGACAAGTTAACTCCGGTGCTCTTCTTCCAAGTGCGCAAGGGATAGCCACAAAAGTGGCGCTCGGTGATCAGCGTCGTTGTCAGTTTCTCTTCCTTTTCTTCTTCTTCTGCCTTTTTCACGCAGTTTTTTGTTTGCAGATGGTTTCTTATCGTGCTGGTCTCTACTATTCCTTTGTTAATTGTGTCATTTGTCATTGCTTCCGAGTAGATGAGATCGTTAGTTTTTCTTATCGAATCCACAAGATTGCAGACAATTCGTATCGGAGGTCTAATGTTGTAATGAACAGAAGTTAGGAGAACTTCTGCGACTATCTGGGAACACAAATTGGTCTTGCACTCGTCCTACTGCTTCCCCTAAACCCTAAACCCTACTAGTTCTCCAATGTGAAGTAGGGTTTTGCTGCTGGATAGTCTTGCCAAATTCGATAACAATATTGAAGGTGGCATTTGACATGAACCATCAACGTCATAATTCCACCAAGAGCTTTCATTTGAACAGTCTGGTCATGTCACACAAATGGGAAAAGCAAAATGCTGCACTTCCTGGTGATTTTGTACAATGAATGGTATCTTTGGATGGGAATTGATTGTCTATAAATGGTTGATTTGGAATGATGTTTCTTTTTGTGCTTGGATCCGAACATACTCCATAATTTCCCTCTGAACTATTTCTTTCTTCATATTTTGTAGTCCTTATGTGGGAGTTTTCTTTAACAGAAAATAAAATTGCCTGGTTCTGGTTAACTTTTATTTCTGAGTGTTGGGAGATTTTCTTGATAAAGATGATAGTTATTATTCTCCATGATTTTGTGGAAGTCTCTATGTGGTGGTTTTTCTGTTTTAACCAAGTTGCTGTGGTCCCTGCAGACCCAAAGGAGAAACTTTGGCAGGAGTTCTTTTCAGATCCTTTGCAATGGTGGGATTACAGGTTAGAGAAGGTAAGTGAGTATGCTTGCTGTTGCATTTTGCTTGCTGATGGATGATGATGATGATATAGCTTTATTGGTTGTTATCATTGCCTGGTCTGCACAAGATGTGAGCAATGGATGGCTTATTAGCTGGATTTGGATTTTGGTTGAAGGTGAATGCAAGGTATCCAGATTTCATGCATAAGAAGACACGGGAAGCACTCTGGCTAGTTGACCGCAAGAACCCCCCCTGGGTGGAAATGGAGATGGCTGCAATGGCACCAGGGACTGTGGACTTGAACCCATTTCTATGGAACAGAAGGCTTTCAAAATATGTCAAAGCTGGGGAATATGAGAAGACGCTGGGGCTTTTCCGGCAAATGCAATCCAAAGGCATGAGTCCTGACACATTCACTTTTGTTCCAGTCCTGAATGCATGTGCTAGTTTACGAGCACTTAAAGAGGGCAGGTATGTCCATGAACGGATCATTCAAAGTGGTTGTGAGTCTGATGTCTTTGTGCGCAGTAGTCTCATTGACATGTATGCCAAATGCGGGAGCATGGAGGATGCTTGGAGTGTGTTCACCAAGGTTCCCTCAAATGATGTGGTGTCTTGGACTGCCATCATATTCGCACATGTAAAATGTGGGCAAGGGCAGAAGGCATTGGAACTATTTCAACAAATGCAACAGGAAGGTGTGGAGCCAAACTCTGTCACTTTTGTGGGGGTCCTGAATGCATGTGCCAGTGTAGCAGCACTTGAGGAGGGCAGGCATGTCCATAAGCAGATCATTCAAAGTGGCTTTGAATCCAATGTCTTTGTGTGCAGTGGCCTTGTTGACATGTATGCCAAATGTGGGAGTATGGAGGATGCTTGGACATTGTTCAGCAAGATGCCTTCACATGATGTAGTTTCTTGGACTGCCATGATATTTGGGCATGTGAAATGTGGGCAAGGGCAGAAGGCATTGGAATTATTTCGACAAATGAAAGAGGAAGGTGTGAAGCCCAACCCTGTTACTTTTGTGGCGGTCTTGAATGCTTGTGCCAGTGTATTGGCACTTCAAGAGGGCAGGCATGCTCATGAGCAGATTGTTCAAAGTGGTTGTGAGTCTGATGTCTTTGTGCACAGTAGCCTTATTGACATGTACGCCAAATGTGGGAGCATGGAGGATGCCTGGAAAGTGTTCACCAAGATGCCCTCACCTGATGCTGTCTCTTGGAATGCCATCATCTTTGCACATGTGAAATGTGGGCAAGGGCAGAAGGCACTGGATCTGTTTACGCAAATGCACCATGAAGGTGTGGAGCCAAACTCTCTCACTTTTGTGGGGGTGCTGAATGCATGTGCCAGTTTATTTGCACTTGAAGAGGGCAGGTGTGCTCACAAGCAGATCATTCAAAGTGGTTTCGAGTCCAATGTCTTTGTGTGCAGTGGCCTGGTTGACATGTATGCTAAATGCGGGAGCATGGAGGATGCCTGGAGAGTGTTTACCAAGATGCCCTCACATGATGTAGTCTCCTGGACTGCCATGATTTTTGGATGTGTGAAATGCAGGCAAGGGCGGAAGGCATTGGAACTATTTCAACGAATGCAACAAGAAGGTGTGGAGCCAGGCCCTGCAACTTTTGTAGGGGTCTTGAATGCTTGTGCCAGTGTATTGGCACTTGAACAGGGCAGAAATACTCATGAGCAGATCATTCAAAGTGGTTTTGAGTCCAATGTCTTTGTGGGCAGTAGCCTTGTTGACATGTATGCCAAATGTGGGAGCATGGAGGATGCGTGGAGAGTGTTCACCAAGATGCCCTTGCGTGACATGGTCACATGGACTGCCATCATATTTGGATATGTGAAATGTGGGCAAGGCTGTACGGCATTGCAATTGTTTCAACAAATGCAAAGGGAAGATGTGGAGCCAGGCCCTGGGACTTTTGTAGGGGTCCTGAATGCATGTGCCAGCATAATGGCATTTGAAGAGGGCAGGTGTATTCATAAGCAGATCATCGAATGCAGTTGTGAGACCAATGTCTTTGTGGGCAATAGTCTTATTGACATGTATGCCAAATGTGGGAGCATGAGGGAAGCTTGGAGAGTGTTCGACATGATGCCCTTGCGTGATGTGGTCTCTTGGAATGCTCTGCTTTCAGGATTTGCCATGCATGGACATGGTAAGGAAGCCCTTGGACATTTTGAACAGATGTGTGAAGCAGGTGTAGAGATAGATGGTGTAACTTTTGTTTGTCTTCTGTCGGCTTGTAGCCATGCAGGCCTGGTGTATGAAGGCTTGTGCTACTTTGATTCTATTAGCTTGGTCTATGGTATTCCTGCAGCAGTGGAACACTACACCTGTATGGTTGACCTTCTTGGCCATGCTGGCCATCTACAAGCTGCAGAGGATATGATCAAGACTATGTCCTGTGAACCAAGTGCAGCTGTGTGGAGGGCCTTGCTTGGTACTTGCAGGACTCATGGAGATGTGGAGATGGGAGAGCACATTGCAAAACAAGTTATTGAATTGGAACCTGAAAATGCTGCAGGCTATGTGCTGCTATCAAACACCTATGCTGCTGCTGGCAAGTGGGATCTCAGTACAAATGTGGAATGGCAGAGAACAGAAAGGGGTGTGAAGAAACAGCCAGGTCGTACCTGGATAGAAGTGAATAATGAGGTGCATTCATTCACAGTAGATGATCGAGTGCATCCTCAAATGACTGAAATACGTGCAGAATTAAGTAGATTGTCTTGGCAGATGAATGATGCTGGGTACATGCCAGATACAAGGTTTGTCCTGCATGATGTAGATGAAGAAGAGAAGTTGATGCAGTTGTGTCACCATAGTGAGAAACTGTCAGTTGCATTTGGGCTCATTAGCACACCTCCTGGTACTCTACTCCGCATTCGCAAGAATTTACGGGTATGTGGTGACTGCCACACATTCATGAAGTTCATCACAAAGATAGTTGGCAGAATAATTATAATAAGGGATGTCAATTATGTCCATCACTTTGAAGATGGTGTATGTTCTTGCAGGGATTATTGGTGATGTCAGCTGTGTAGCTTCTGTATGGCACTTGGATTATTGGGTTAGTTTGCTTTGTAGCATGTTGAACTCTTTTGTCATCAGTGCAATATCCAGTGCCTGATGAGAAGACCTCGTGTTGTACACTGAATATATTCAAAGGGAGGATAGCATAAGCAGCCTCCATGTTAACATTGTGTGATGGTGGAGTTCATGAGTATAGAAGGTGTGAACAGTACAAGCAGTCTTGTGTCTAATCTTTGGTTAAAAGGTTTGTTTACAAATGTTTCTTGAGAGTTTTATTAAATTCACTGAGCTTCCTATGAACCTGGGCTTTTCTTGTGTGAAAGGAATGTTCTGCTGGCCATCTACCCTTCTTCTTTTACTGGGAGAATTTGCTGTATCAGACAATTTTGGACCTTACACCTGGAAGTTGGGACTTCCTTTTGCGCAGTAGAGTTTTGTGATTCTTGTGGATTTTGTTTCAGATGGCACTGCTGGAGGATTCATGGATCTTAATTAGTAGTTTTTATGCATAGGTTGGAATGTGGAGTTAGCAGAGGCTAGTGGTGGTACCATGGAAAGGGCATAAATGCCCAGTAACTTCTCAGGGCATTGCCTGAAGTCCTAAAGAAAGGACAAAAAATGGGCATACAATGGGGAGCGCATTACATTCTCGTAGATGCATGCAGGTAGCTACCCATGTGTAAAACATGCCGGCATTAAATTACCCAACAAGATACATGTTGTATGAAAATCAAATTGCCCAATGAGACACATATATGATGAAATCTAATCGCATTGGTGGTTTTCAGTGGAAGACATGAAGTAGTGATTTGTTCACATGGAAACCTCTATATTCATAGTTGCTTCAAAAATGCAGCAGTGGCAAATGGAATGTTTGCACAACAAGGAAAACAATCTAACTTTCTGAACTAATATTAACTTTTTCAATTCTTTGTGTTCACTTTCTTGTAGGATTTCTGCTTCAAGTAATGATTTGCAAAAGCATGTCAGAACAGAATTCTTTTCTAAGGTCTGCTTCTACATCACTTTTGGATTGAGGTGTACCCAACAAAGTTTTCACATGAGCTCAAATGAGGAGAGAAGGCTCAGGGATTACAATCTATTCATATCTGCTAGCACATTTTCAATAGTTTGCTTTGTATTGCCTGAATGGTTTCCACACTGAAACAAAGCTTGCTTTGCAAAGCATAGACCAAGAAACAGCCTACCTTGAGCAGCAACCTGCTTAATACATGTGCATGGAAGGAAGAGGTCTAGTTTGGAAAGAACAACACTAACCAGTATGAGAACATGATATAGGTCTGACAGCAGAACAGGTCCCACATCAACAACACTTATATCTCTTCCCGAAGCCTCATGATTGCAGGCTACTACTACCACCAGACATGGCTAGCTACCAGCAGACACTTCAACAACTGAATACTAAACTTTGCAGCTGCTTTATCTTCTTCAACTGGAAAATTTGTGAGGGTGACGAGATTGGTTGGAAATTGAATAACAATAATGACTGGAAGAGACAATGAGATTGAGATTCATGGCTGAAATCTCTGAATGCTACTACAGTATTTAGCAACTTGCAACTGCCATATCCTTGAGCTAGAAAATTATAAAGGGTGATTCGAGTGGTTGGAAGACTAACAACAATGGCCGGAAGAGACAGTAAGATTGAGCTTGATGGCTACAATCTCTGAATGCAACTATGTGTTGCCCTAAGTATGGTGGACAACCCAGATTTTTGGGGAGCAGTGGAAGTGTGACTATGGATGGACACAAGAGCAAACACCTCTGACAATCAAGCCATCTGACAACATTAACCAGCAGCAACATCTGCAGGTGCAGCTCCCTTCTTCTGAAAGCCATCCTGGGGCGCCTTACCTTCTGGGCCTTCCTCACTTTCTGCTGGCTCAGAACCCTGCCAAATTTTACACGTGCAAAATCATGAGCTTACCAAAAATTGAACAATCGATCAAGAAAGAAAGTAGATGCCAGGAATCAAGTATAGAATCACAAATATGGTTGAAGGATTGGTGAGGAGGATGAGGAGGAGGAGCATCATGACGACGACGACGACGACGGCTGCTGCTCCTCAAAAAGGACAAGAGAACAGAGAGGGAAGAAGGAATCCTTGTTTGTATAGGTAGGTACCTCCGAGACATGTGTTCTTGCCTCTCGCTGGATGTTGATGAAGTCACGCGTCGTCTTCTCCTCCGACAAGTTGGGTGTATTTGTCTGGCCTTCCGAATCTGTTGACAAGTTCGGATGATTATTACTACTACTACTCCCAGACTGCTGCTGCTGCAGCAAGTGTTGAGATTCTTGGCTCCCCGGGGCAACTCCGCGCTCTGTGTTTTTCTCATCTATAGGCGGCTCTCCTGCTCCCCAATTGGATGTGGAGCTGTCATCCGGTCTCTCTTGAGCAAATCCTCTTTGTGCCTGGCATGACAGAAACCAAAATTCCTTACTGATTCTTCTTGCCCAGACTCTCTCTCTCTCTCTCTCTCTCTCTCTCAACATCTCTTTTTCTACTACTGGCAATTGCATCAAAAAGAGCGCAGTACTCTGGCTCACCACGAACTGTGTGATCCCTGCGGCCGGATGTGATCGAGAGGGAGACGAAAAAAGCCACTTCCGCACGTGAATACCCAAAACTCCTCCTCCTCCCGCTCTAGCCATCGCTTCTTATCACGAAACTGGAAGAAAGAGACTCTCTTCACAATAGCAACCAAAAGAAAGATCCAACAAAAGAGAAAATCCAGCGCCTTCTTCTCTGTCTCCCAAAAGAAACAAACAGCACGACGACAAAACAAAATGCTGAGTGAACAAAAAATGGTTTCTGGGTCTATGAAAGAAAGTGAGCAAGCTTGATAGCTCGATCTTGACAAGCGAGTATAAAACCGAAGAAAATTGAAGAAAGCTCTGAAAGCGTGGGGCGTGGCGAGCGTGCATTCAGTCCAAGTGCGCTTCACACTTGTCTCCGCAACGACAGAACAACACTCTCACTCACTCACTCACTCACTCGGAGTTGGTTTCACACGGGTGGTGTTCTGTGTTCTCCTCGTTGCTGCATTTTGGGACGTCGCTTGGCACTTCACCGTCAAGGATGTTTGTTTCCTTCCACGTCCCATTCCACTTCTTTCTGTATTTTATGTACTATGCAGTGATTTTGGGTGGGGGGCGAATTTTCGCCATTTCACCAAATATATTTTGAAAAAAAGAAAATTCCATAATTTTCTTGAAAAAAAAAGCTTCGCCTAAAATCAATAATATTTCACCCACAAAAATCTCCAAAATTCGTCACAATATGAATGGGTGCTTAAGATTTTCTACTTTCAGATTTTGAATATTGCCAAATTTGGCTGAATATACTTATGGATGATTGCCACAAAAGCAAAATAACAATTTTTTTAATAAAAAAAGCAACGGTAGTATTGAGTGGTCAAGCCCCTGCCCCTTACCTTGGGTGAGGCAGGCTTTAGGTAAGGCGGGGCCATTAGGGTGAGCTTAGGGGACGTACCCCACACAATGGGCAAGGGTGAGGCCATTCTAATGCCATTATGGTCTTGGGTGACAGATTCCACAATTCAAGAAAGAGTTCCTGTTCTCAATCAAAAAACATGTTTTGATCACATTACAAGAAGTGTATGATCATCATCAGAAGATTATGTCATATAATATGGTCAAGAAAATGACATCATCTCTAAGCCTGGACCTTAATGGAATGTGCTATGGAAGATTATAGCCATATAATAAGTTCAAGAAAATGACATCATCTCTAACCCTATACCTTAATGGAATGTGCAATGGACAACTCATTGGGCCCAGTAAGGTGCCTCTGAGAACTGGCACTCAAACCTGCCAAGAAAGTAAAAGGTTTTCATGATCTGCACAATCAGCATGTGGATTTTGAACAATGGTTAGGTCAGGTAGACCCAAGGAGACCTGTCCATTGTGCCTTGTAAGGGGACTACAATGAGGCAGAAAAGGCCACATGAAAACCAGTAGGTTTAGGGGAAGGCACTTCTGTTGGTGCCTTTTGTCCCCTGACCAAGGGTAGATCCCAAGGTGCAAGGGTGGAAGGCATTGATAACAATGCTTTCCCTTGCATAACAAATCAAGGGTTAAAAACTATGGCATGAAAGCCAAGCCAAGCTGAGGCATATTGAAAAGCTTTTGTAAAAGGGTGAAAATGCAATCCCGGAGCATTCCTATTCTTATGAAAGCAATGTTGGCGAAAACAAATGCAAGTTATTTCTATTTTGAGAAGAATTACTATCACTTGCTAATTTTATTATAATTATTTAGATAGTAATTACGTAGCATTTCATGTAGAAGTTATATGTATATATATATTTTTCAAGAGACAATCCTACCATCTAAACATGTTACTAATTCAATTAATGAAACTCATATTAAAGGAGTTTATCATAAGAACAAGATAAAGCGGTATTTGAAAGACTTTCCAGACCATCTAGAGTACTTTCAAAAATAGATAATTTAGTTGAGTGGATTTGCAAGCCTTCAACATTTACTATCTCTTGTTTACAACGGTTGTATATTTTCTTTAGTTGTCTCCTATTGTTTGCACCACCTCCAAACTTTTTGTAGTTGTTTCCTACCATCTACATCACTTGTAGATCCTTTGTGCTTGTTGCTTGCTATTTGCAACAATATCCTTCATTATGTAGACTTCAACCTTCAAATCTACCCATTCCTACTACCATTTATTAGCAACTACCGTCATGTGGCAACAAGATATTTTCTACTCCAAAGAAGAAACCAATATATACATTTCTATTACACTTGTAGGGAAAAACAAAGAACTATTACATAGAACATAACAAAAATGTTATGCAAACTTCAAATGTACTACCTTTCCTCACTATCAAGCATATTCCAAGTCGAAAAGAACACCCACAAAATATTATGTTACTATCTCAACCATTTTCATTGCAATAATCAAAATATAGCTTGACTCCATACTCTCCTCCTCTCTTTAGTGTTACACAACCTTCTTCACAAGAGAGTCATCTCATAGCAAAAACTTTCCATTACAATGTAATAAAAGTCCCAAATTGAATAGAAACCAATAGAATGATCCCCAAGTTTTCCTCTTCTCCCCATTTGAATTCTCCTCCTCCCAAAATCACACAAGGCCCATATTACTCCCATGAAAATCGGTCCTTATCCTAATCTTTCTTAGAAATCCCCTAGTTGATTGGTGCATTACAACCAATCACTCATCTACATGAACTAATTAAGACCACTGATTTCATCTTTTAGGTGAAGGACAATAAGTCTACCACTAGTAATTAGCTAGTTATTAGGATGACCCATGGTACAAATTAGTCTAGAGATTTTTACCCTTAACACCTTTCAATTAATGATATCCCACTCCAACCTAGGAAATTGCACTAGCACTATGTAAAGCATTCCCAATTTGCATTATGCAAATTCCTTAAGTTTGTTATGATGAAGGAAAAACATGTTCCCAACGGCCTCCCCAAGTTCCTAGTGTATTTGGAAGGTACCTTGTGTCCATGAATATCATTTTTAAAAAAACTTATTATGCTCACTCAACAAGGGTGGGAGGAAAATTTGCCTACTTATAAATGTAAGATCCCTCTCATTCTTGAGGAATATGTGTAAGAACCTTCCTTTTCTTCCATTTCATGATTTATGTACGTATAGGTTCATGATAACTTCATGTCGTGCTTTATGATGGGTAGAACCCATGGGTGGGGGAGTTCCCCAAATGTGAGGTTAGATTTGATAATCACTTAGTTTTAGGCCTCTTCTTTTGAGAATCCCCCCACATGTGTAGGCTTTTCTTTACACATGTAGCTTTCAAAGCTATAGTTTGAAGGTATAAGCTTAAAAACTAGGGCCGGCTTGCTCTCACAAGCCTTCCTCAACATAAAATAGAAAATATTTTTAATTTGAAAGGTGGAAGGTTTGGATGCAAATGGTGAAAGGCCCCTTCAATTGATGAAAACATCTTTTAGGTAAGGAGGTGTTTTAAAATACAAAGGGAAAAAAAAACTTAGAAGGCTTTACGTGTAAATTAAGGCACTAAGGTGAGGGCATTCCTAAAATAAGGCCTTTTGAATAAAGTGATTTCAATTGACAAAATTTTGAACTCGAAGGGGGATGTGGTGTGTAAAGTTTGGGATCTACATGTGTCAAACGGCCATTTTTAGGGGGGTATTAGATAATTGTCCAACATATTTTTTATCACCCCATTATTATTTAATTTTCTAATATATACATATTAAAACCACCCTATATTAATTATAATTCATGTTTCAGATTATTACATACATTATATTATAATTAAATTGATTATTTGAACAAAATGTACCCTATTTTTAACCAATTAACTTGAAATTTTTTCCCAACAACCAATATATTGCACCCTATATTTTTATTCATGTAATTTTTACTTTTTTTTACTAGTGTCCCCCTTGGGATTTTAAATTGCCAACGTTTTGAAATAAAATGAAAATGTTTAACTAATTTTTATACTTATTTAGTTCATATGGGTAGCTAAAAATATAAAAGGATGCTTAAATTTTTTGTTTTCATATTTCATATGCAACCAAATTTGTGCAAACCTTTTCATTATATGAGAAAATTAACCCAAAAAAATCATTGGTTACATTGAGAAATTTGCACCATATTACAATTTGGGATTTCATTGTGGACTTGAGACACCTATGTTGTTTAGGTCCCTTTCATCATGACTTAAGAACCAATATAATACCAAATGAAGTTGGCATTTAGTTTTGAAACCTAGGTTACCTAGGTTAATGCCCAAGGACCATTTTCTTATTAATTATTATTATTTTGGCCATCTTTTTTGGAACTTTCTAAAGGTAATATTTATGGGCTGAAATTAAGGAATGGTGACATAGACAACTCTATGAACTTGGTAGTGGTTGGTGTTTTGAATGTGAAGCTTTGGAAATCAAGAAGCTTTTGGAGCAAGGTTGAAGTGAATGTGATCTAGGTGAAAGGAATGTATGGTGCATTCATGGAGGACCACAAGGAACAAATTGATTAGTTAGTGGTGAATGATTTTGGTAAAAGAGTGTAGATGAAAGATTTTGAAGTTCACCAAGAAAACTACTAAAATTCAAATTAAATGACTAATTTTGCAAATTTTAAACTTGGGTTTAGGATAATTAACAATTTGGATGGAGTGATGATGCTCTACTTTGGACTAAATGAATATTTGAATTATCTAGAAGATTTGATTTATTTTCATTCAAGTTTTTAACACTTGTTTTCAATTGTTGTGTTTTTGTACAATTTTCCATAGGGTATTTCTTCACATTGGGAATTTGAAGTGTATGGGTCTAAAAATGTGAAGAGCAACATAAGAATGTTTACACATGCTCTAGTTGTGTCCATTTAGAAAGGTCAATTTCAAATATATTAACTAGTTTAGAATGGGGTGTTCGATTTCTTTCAAAATTGTGATATGCAAGGACCAATCCATTATCAATGAAATTTTGCATCTCAACTCCTTTTGATATGAGAGTTTTGAGTTGTTGAATTTTTTTGTAGTTTGACATTCATTTATGGAAGAAAGGAATTAAAGAACTTGTTCTTTTTATTTGTTTTGTTCATTTATTTCCAAAAGACAAAGGTAGGTTGTAAAATGAGATTTTTCTTTTTCTTCTTTTTCACAATAGAGGGTAATGCAAGTGGGAGGGTTTAAGTTTCCCCCACCCCCCTTTTTCTATTACATTAGACTTTTGTTGGATCATCCTTTAGATAAGTCGTCATTGAGATTCTTACATTTTGGGGACCAGGTTGAATTTCAATTCTACATTTTTTAATAACAAAATTCATGTTATTTCATAATGATTGTGATTACAAAATATATTATTTTTAATGTGTGATGTTAATATTGCAACCATTCCCAAGAAAAGTTTTTAATAATAAAATGGTTGCCATAATTGTTTAATTGCAATATCTTGTAACAACTTTTTTTAAAAAAATTTGCACTTGATTTTTATATTTAATGTGGCATGTGTTATCTTGTCAACCCTTAACACATGTGCCTTTTCATTTGCATATCTCTATTTGCATAACTTATCAACAAACAATTCAATCACTTAAAAAGAAATCATCTCTAAACATTTGCATTATTATTATACCTTTTCTAACATTTTTTTTGATGAAAATATGATGTTCATCAAACACACATTCTTTAGTCAAACCTTGGCACATGAGCAAAGTTCATAATTTGATGTATCTTTGTCATATTTTGTTATTTCCCATTGGGCTTTGAACTATTCATCCTCCATGTTTCAATTGCAAGCCTTTCTTGGTGCAATTGTACATAGTTAAGGTGAAATGACAATTGTGCATTGTGAAAGTTTCTTGAATAAAAGACGGTGGATGAAACTAATACTTTATTCCCATACCCTAGATTCTTTTGGTGAAGAATTTTGCAAGGCCTATGTTGGTGGTGTTGCACCAACCCTAACATTTTTATACCTATTTTTAAGGTCTCACACCATGGCCAAAAATGCTACACTTTGTAACACACATGCATTTGGGTTTTCCCATGATGTTTTTGCAAGGTTTTAATTTGGACCTATTAACACCCCCCCCCCCCCCCCCCCCC
>Ga0209611_10010754_pt1 | contig 13384 bp, 11 predicted proteins | sample S1TSphgellanicum_3_FD_187693 | JGI IMG/M metagenome (GOLD analysis project Ga0209611, IMG submission 187693) | Host-associated microbial communities from peat moss isolated from Minnesota, USA - S1T2_Fc - Sphagnum magellanicum MG (SPAdes) (version 2) | ecosystem: Host-associated > Plants > Peat... | reverse complement strand
AATGATTGACCTTTTCTTTTATAGTTAATTAAACAATACTTGCTAAAAGTAACAAAGGTTTTTACCTTGGATTTTAAATGTTTTTTAATATTTGTATTCATTTGTTTGATGTTGATATGAAATTGTCCTGTGAAATAACAACCTTATTTTATTAAACATTGAAATTATTGGTCCATTTCTACCATTTCCATTAATCTTTTAAAATTCTCATGAACCTATCAAACCTTATTACACATTTAGTTATTAAATCACTAAAAATATTATTAAAAAATTCAAACCACCAAATCGAACAATATCAGTGGCCATAACATTTTTTCTTCACCCTTACACAACATTATCCAACAAACTTACCATGTCCCCCTTCAAAGCCTCCCAAACCAATTAAATTAGGAATGAAATTCCATTATTGCAATAGTAGTTGCTAGCTACTACTACAAGTAGTTGATTATAAAATTATGGTAATATCATTTTAAAGGGATAATGAAAATAATACAATTTTGGGTGTGGTGTAAAAACATAGATATTGTTGACAAAATGACTTGAAAATGGAACCAAGATTTTCATGAAATACAACAAGGTTGGAAAGGAAATGAAGATGAAAATGTAGATATTGAATCAATTCAAAATGTGGAACCGTCTTTAACAAATCTAACATGTTATATCATATTCTTTTTTTGTAGTTTTCATATTCATTATGAACATTGATAATTTTAATTTTTCACAAGAAAATATTATTCATAGATGATAATTTTTTTCACAAACACTAAATTTTCTCATAACAATTTCAAGTGAATATGTGTTTGCTATTTTCAGTAATTACCAAATGGATATCTAATTAAAAATATTTATGATATTGGGTTTTGTAAAGGTTGGGATTATGAACCCAAAAATCACTCTTTAATCATAAACTTAAACAACTTGATAATTACAAGCTACAATGATGATTGTGAAGGTCAACTTTCTATGATCTTTATGCATATTTACATTGATTGACCATTTAATTGTTGAAGCACATAGTAAATACTAGGTAAAAGATGTTCATGATGAACATTCAAAAGTTGTGTATTATGTATTATCCAATAGACATAAGACATTTCAAAGACCTTGATTATATACTTAATAATGAACCTAAACACATGTTAATTACATATAAATCACAAATATTTGAAAATTAATATATTTTTAAATATATAGTTTTTAAAAAGAAAAATATGTAAACACATTTGTGAATGTAAGTATTCTTCGTACCATTTAGGGTGAAAGCACATTATAGGTGAACCAATTTTCACCAAAAAAGGTGATGAATAATTGGTATCATGGTACACAATAAGTTTAAATTTTGATGGCATCATTTGACAATCTTATACATAAGCAAAGAACTTTAGAATTTGCACAACAACATTTGGGAATTCAAATTTCACTATAAATCAAGATTAATCTTGATCCAACAGTTAGATGAAGAGGATTGAATAAAATCAATGTACACAACATATATAATGTGTAGTTTTTTTGTTACCCATAGGGTTTCATGATTGTGGTTCATAAAACGTTACTAAATAAGAGAAATCTGAAAAAATAATGTGATGCCCAACTATACAATTTATTTATCTTTCATTTAGTATTGGTTTTTTCTTTAAATACATAAATTATTTTGCTTTCATTGTTGAAAAAAATGAAAAAAAACATATTTTTAATGAATTTTCAACCAAAATTTTAGAACTTTCAAGTGGCCCTAGATTCAATTGATGTATATAATATCATTGACCAAAAAACAAATCATCAAAAAATTCCACCCACAACTTTAGTTTTGAAGTATGTATGCAATTTTTCATATTTTATGACGAGTATTATTTCATTACAAATATATTTCATATGTTGAAGTTCACCAATGTTTGTTGGAATTTTTTTTTAAATTGATTCTTTTAAGTCTAAATCTAATCCAATATACTTCAAAGAAAAAATAAAATAAAAATCCAAGATATGATGTCTATACTTACGCAAATAAACCAAATGTAGAAATGTAGTATTTGTGACTACAATTTTTGGGGGGTGTAGTGTGCTTTTATCCTTCAAAAGCTTTCAAAATAAGTAAGGATTTTCACAATAAAATATCTCAAGTTCCAAGGTTTTGGATTTTTTGAAAAAAATGGTGATGGATTTCCATCCAATATATATTTATACAGGGCTCCACATTACTATGCACTACTAGTGATAATCAATTATTTTATTTTTTCTTATGTTTCCATATGGTTTAATTCATCATTATTTATGTCAACATCAAATTTAATTAAAATTAATATACATTTCATGGACATGAAAGACACTTGTTAATTTGTATTTTCATATCCATTTTGATGGATAAGGGGGAAAAATGAGGTAGTTATAAAATGGAAGTATTTATTAAGAAAGGTGGGAGATAGTTATTACGAAAGTTCATAGGAAAAGGAAGCAAAATATTTTTAAAAAGAAATAAATAAGCATGGAAATGAGGTAGTTATTTCTGAAATTGTTTTTGGAGTGGTCCCTAGACAACCATATGAAAGATTCCACAAAATCCCCCATAAACCAATTCCGATTACTTGTGATTGTAAGGCTTCTATATATTATAGATGAAAAGAATAATTATGAATGAATTTCATCCATTATTGATGAAAATATGAGTTTCATGCATGAAACACGTGTTCAACTATAAGAAATACCTTGCTTTTATAACCATTAATTTTTTTTCTAATATATGTGTTATGGCCGATGTTGGGGGTTTTTCTTGTCATCCATGGCATTTTAATGAATTCCAATCCTTGTCACAATATATTGATGAACTAACAGTGCCACTTACTATTGTATTAAAGTCTCCAAAACCTGCATGCTACGAAATTGTCATTGCAAAGATGAACTTGTATTGATGGTCAAGGGTCCCATCAAATCTATCTCCCATTTATCAAATGGTCCCTAATAAGTTCATATATAGGGTACTAAAGCACATTTATTGTAGATTTATTAACCTAAGCTTGATATGTGCAACACAATTCCTGCATGCTTTGTGCAAATCCTTATGGAAAATCTCTCAAATTTCAATAATAGTTAGTCAAAGTCCGTCACTAATGATGGTGCACGTTTGATTTCCATGCATTGTATTTGTCCTTAATGTTTCGCTCATGTTTCAAACACTTCATATCTTCCAAAATCTATTTTTAAAAAAAACCTTAGAGTCCATTATACATCAACATTCATCAAGTTTGCACCAAAAAATCTATCTTCAAACATATGACCAAGGACTCAAGAGAAACCATCAACATTATATTTGGTTTTCCTACTACTGATGAACAAACTTTAGATCAACCTCAAAACTCTCAATTTGATTTGGAAGTGGAAGTGGTCTCCATCTTCAATTCTAAGTAAGTTCCACAAAATTTCAAAGAGGTGAAAATGGAATTTTCTATTGATTAGGAGGATCTCCTTTTATCGTCTAAATATTTCCTCCATAATGAAACATGCTTAAATTACTAACCGTTGTTATTGACCTGGATCCCAAGGAAAATGCAACTATGCACAAAGGTTCTCAACCAGGGGCTTTTTTTCAATTTTGTGGAGGGACTGTTGATCATCAACAAGAGGACTTGACCAAATTTGTCTACAGGGCGGAAAGGAAAGTACGAATTTCTTGGCACTCCACTATATTTTGGTGACATGTTAGAATCTTTAATCTAAATCTGGTGATTTCAGAAAAAAGGCTCCAAATACTTTGAGCCTTTCTTTCCAAAAAAAAATCCATTGTATGACTTGCAGCCCCTTTTTTCCTATCACCAAATGGCAAAAATTGCCACAAAAAAAAAACTCTTTTCTCAACAAGAGCCAAAGGAACATTGATTGGCTAACAAACAAAAAAAGTAAATGAAAACATAGGTGCAAGATCCTTGGAAATTACTGTTAAGAAGTTCTAACCTGTCTAAAAAGCAAACTCCATGTTCTTAGGATGTCCACTCCAATGAACTGCACAAACTTTTCATTGTAAATCTGTTTCAAGAATACATAATGAAATCCATAAACTCAATAAGGTATCCATGGTGAGCCATGTGCACAGAAACCATTAGTAAGCACAACAACATAGCAAGTAGAAAGCCAAGATATGATACAAACTTTCACACCAATTCCGCAACGCTCCACTGCATTAGCTGTTGATCCCCACGTCTTTAAAGCTGCACTGCATGCACAAGTTCCATAACAAAGTTCTGAATCCAAACGGCCACCGCAATAGTTAACAGTCAAAAGCAAGATTGCTAAAGATTAGACAATTTTGCGACAGTACTAAAACACCACCTGATGACAGGCTTGCATTCGGATTGAATTCTAGATCCACAATTACAACATTCATGTCACTACTTTTCTAGCAGCTAGTTTGATCAGTGTGTTGCCATATGGAACAAAAAGCTATAAAGTGTGCGGTGTAAATAACTTCTTGCAAAATACATGCCACTTCCCTAAACAGACAGCAACATCAAACACTCCAGCATAGAGAGGCCTACATCAAGGGTAGCATGTGGGGCCTCCTGCTCTACAGAAGTGACTGGTGACTCCTTGGATGCGAAACCCAAAAATTCCCAAACTAGTTCCCATAATCAAAGTCTATGCACACCACTGGGGACTACTTTAGTGCAAATCGGAGAATCCCCAACTAGTTCTCACAATCAAATCTATGTATTGTAAGTGGCAAGAAAGAGAATTGCAACGAAGGAATTCAAAGAAAAATAGTTTGGGTTTCCAGGGAATCTTGCACATGGATCTATTGTAGACAGAGAAAAGAGACAGAAACAAAGGAAAAAAGAAAAGAAGAGATTTCATCACTGATGACATTTTTACCTGACAGGGAAGGGACATCTCTGGCATAAAAAACTCCATTCAAGTCCAAAGGAAAAGACACCATAACAAACCAAATGTTTTTCAAAGATTCTGTGGTGCACAGACTGCATAACATAATATTCTACCAATGCACAGATCCAAAAGGTCCCTTTCAAACTTGATGCCTATCAATAATTTGTTGGAAAATTGGACTTTCTAGTACAGGAGTAAACAAAAGTGCTCCCAACCTCGGGTGGAAGTACCTTTCATGTTCAGCTTGCCATCAACTTCAACATCTCTGCAAAGTGAAAGAGACGTTGAACTCTCTTTTACAAAGAATACATCATACATATAGTTCTTCTTTGCAACTTCACAATATTTTCCAAACCAAACCCCTTCTGCTCTACCCTAACTTGCTATACTCATAAGGAGAGGCACCCGAATTAGTTGCCATAATGGACCCCCCATTCTTCTTTGTTTTGTTGTAGGAAGAAGAAGAAGGCGACGTTGTCATGACCTTTTTCTTTTTTTTTCGATTGTAGAAGGTGACGGCAACAAGCTGTCGTCACAGTCTATTCTCGTTTTGATGTAGCAAAGAAGGCGATGACATCTTTTCTTGGTTTTTTCTATTTTGCTGTAGCAAGAAGAAGAAGAAGGCGATGCTACCATCACCTTCTTTTTCTTCTTCTTTTCTATCGTAGAAGGTGACGGCAACTTGCTACCATCACCTCTTGTTCTCATTTTAATGCAGCAAAGAAGGTGACAGTAGTTTTACTGCCGTCGCCTTCTTTTTTGTTGTAGCAAAAAGAAGAAGGCGATGCTGCCGTTGCTTTCTTTTTCTTCTTCTTCTTTTTCCATCGCAAAAGGCGATGGCAGTTGTTGCCACCGTCGCCTTATGTTCTCATTTTGATGCAGGAAAGAAGGCGACAACAACTTTGTTGCCATCACCTTCTTTTTTTTGTTTTGTTGTAGCAAGAAGAAGAAGGCAACGTTGTCGTCGCCTTTTCTTTTTTTTTTCGCATTACAGAAGGCGACGGCAACAAGCTGCCGTCCCCTTCTATTCTTGTTTTGATGCAGCAAAGAAAGCGACGACAGTAACGCTGTTGTCGCCTTCTTTTTGTTGTTTGGTTATTGCAAGAAGAAGAAGGCGACGCTGCCATCACCTTTTTTTTTTGTTTTTCTTATTTTCGTGCAGCAAAGAAGGCGACGGTAACGTTGTCGTCACCTTCTTTTTTTCTATTTTGTTATAGCGCAACGAAAAAGGCGACGACATCTTTGTTGTCGTTGTCTTCTTTTTTTTGTTTTGTTGAAGCAAGAAGAAGAAAGTGACACTACCGTCACTTTCTTCTTCTTCTTCTTTTTTGCAGCATAGAAGGCGACGATAGCTTTACTATCGTTGCCTTTTATTATTTTGTTTTGTTGCAACGCAATGAAGAAGGCGACGATAGGAACGCTGCCGTCACCTTCCTCTTTTTTTCTTTTTTTTTTGGAGCTCAGAAGCCGATGGCACCAAAGCGAAGAGGGAAAAAAAAAAAAGTAGAAGGCAACGATAGATTCTGTTTTTTTTTTAAAATTCAACATAGAATTGTTTCTAGTTTTGTTTTGTTGTGGTTCCATTGTAGCAAAGAAGAACAAGATGAGAACTTCCGTCACCTTCTTTGATGGCTTTGTCGCAAGAAATTAGCGACCTACGCCTTTTTTGTTGGTTTTGTTGTAAAGAAGGTGACCAAAACAATGTTGTCACCTTCTTTTATGGTGGTGGTGATGTGAAGAAGGTAATGGCAGCAAGCGATTTTTTTCTTTTTGTTGGTCTTTATGGTTTAGTTTATTAGAATTGACAATTAACAATATAATGGTGGTCTTTTTGTTTAGGTTGAAGGTTATAATGGCTTGGAGAAAAAGATTGAGGAAAAGTGATGGTGGTGATTTGGAAGTGCATAAGCAAAATGTTATTTCATCATATCAAGCAGTTGTTGAAGGAACTATTGTTTCATCAAATCAATTGCAAATTGTTGTTTCTTCACATCAAGCAACTGCTAAGCAAATTGTTACTTCTTCAAATCAGCCAATTGGTGAGCAAAATGTTGCTTCATTAGATATGAAAATTAGAAATTGATGTATCAAGCAATCTATGTGGATTAGAGTTAACAAGGATGACAATCAGTAATGTAGATTGAGAATTTTGATTGAAAAATGATGGATTAGATTGTTTTAAAATTTACATATATTAAATTAAATGTAGATAAAAAAAATTGTACAAGTTTTCTTACATTTATTTATATCCGCACCTTTTATCATTTGATGGAAGGTGTGTGATTTTTTTTGTCAAATTTTTTTTATTGCAATACCTCAAAGCAGTTAAAGTTTACAATAATTATATTTGATTGTGTGATTCGATTTTGCAATACCTGCATTCTGTTTTGAACATTTTATGTGTAAGGTTTTAGGGTTAGGGTTTTTTAATTACAAAATAATGATTTACTTTTTGATATTTTTTTATTTAAGTCCGGAACTTGAAGCCGACCAGGTTTCTCAACCACCGACACCCCCTTGTCCACCTAATTTGGCTCGGAAGGACAAAGAATGGACAAAGTTTGGGTTGAAATGGAAGTGCAAAGTTGGCACTTGCATTGTCGCATATTGTGCCAAATGGTTGTTGACCAAGCATTTGAAGGAGGTGCATGGCTTGGTGGCAAAAAAAGTGAAACCTAAGAGGTTTTCAACTTCTATAGGAAGTCCTCGACATCAAGACCATGGTAAAATGAATGTTTGCATCTTGGGAAATGCCCAAGTTGTGTAAAGGCAGAATGATCAAAAGGTAGCTAGTCGCGCACGGGCCAAAGTAAAAAAGGAATGGGTAAAGCTGATAATTGTTTCAAAACAATGTTCACCATTCCCAAAACTAGCTTTGGTCAAATTAGCTTCAGAAGAACTATTACAAGTGTTGGGTCTAACTGCTTGGGGTGTGGGAAGTGTGACTCGAGATGCAACATCACGAATGGAGAAAGATGAAGATTTACAAGAGATGATTCGATCCACTTGTTATGTATATGCACGACAATTGAAGAAGGCATGGGATGTAAAAAATTTGGATCGAAAGTCTAATAAAGCAAATTAAACAAAAGAATTGACAGATGTATTGGATTTTCATGAATCTAGAATGATTCATGGAAGGTAAGAAATAATAATAATCAATGTTTATTTTTTTATATAATTTTTTTTCATCCAAGGTGTGTTAGGGTTTAATTTGGTGGTTTTTGGTGTTTATAAGGTTAAGGAGACAATAAAGGAAGAGTTTGTTGCAAATGTAATTCAAGTTGAGATGCAACGCCGCCATTTCTACACTACTCGTCATGCAGGAAGGGCTGCAAATACAACATCTGCTTACCGAACTAAACATGGGATTATAGATATTGATATGGTTTAAGGTTTTCACTTTATATAGTTTGTTAGGTTTTTTCAAGCCTTTTATTTTTTGGATTACCCAATTTTTGAACTTTGGTCCTGTGATGTGTTATGGAGAACCTTTTTTTTCCCATTGGGTTTTTTACTAATTTTTCATCCACCCATTTTTGTACATCTTTTATCAATATAATATTTTCTTCTAATCACACTTGTTTGATGGGTATATGGTTAATCATATATGTCTTATTTGTCATATACATCTTAATACTTAAGATGTAATAATCAAACCTTAAATAGGCCCATATGAATAGGTAACATGAATTTGTCTAGGGCCTATGAAAATCAAAATGAACATTGTGTAATACTTATGTCTAATGTAATAAAACTCACATCACTTAAAAACTTTTAAAACAATACACACATTTTAAACATATAATATTTACATCATTTTTTATTATAACTTCCATAAAGTCATTTACAAATATGCAATACTCGCATATGGGTTCCGTAAAACCCGTTAAGTATTACCATTCCATGCAATACCCACATATAGGATTGCGTAATAGTTGTTGATTACTTTCATTTAGTGCAATACCTGCATATGGGTCCCGTAAAAGCTGTTGGGTATTACCATTCAATGCAATACCCGCATATAGGATCTCGTAATAGTTGTTGATTACTTTCATTTAGTGCAATACCCGCATGTGGGTCTCGTAATAGTTGCTGGGTATTACCATTCAATGCAATACCCGCATATAGGATCCCGAGATAGTTGTTATCACTTACATTCATTACAATACCCACATATAGGGTCCCATAATAATCACTGGTTTTCATTCATTGCAATATTCGCATATAGGGTCCCATAATAGTCACTGGTTTTTTCATTCATTGCACTACCTGCATATAGGGTTCCATAATAGTCACTAGTTTTTTTCATTCATTGCAACACCCCATATGGGTCCCATAATAGTCGTTAGTTTTTTCATTCATTACAAAACTCACATTTTGTCATAAACTTAATTCAGAATAATAACTAATTTAAGGTTATAAAAAAACACTTATTAGTTCTTTTGAAATGATGTTACATGCAAGTATTACAATTAGGGTTGGGTCTTTACATAAGGTTTATGTCAATCACCTATGGATTATTTCGGTATGAACTTACATGCAGGTATTGCATTTAGGCCTTCGTCTTCATTCAAAGGCCCACCCAAACTACATATTAGGTATTTCAAAGCGACCTTACATGTGGGTATTGCATTTAAGGTTGCCCTTTCATTATAAGTTTTACGTTAATCACCTATGGGTTATTTTGAAATGAATTTGAATAGAGCTATTGCATTTAGCGTTAAGGTTTCATATAATTTTGCAATAACCACACACATATTTACTTTCACAAATTACAAATTTAGCCTTAATTTTATTAATAACTAAATAAAATCTATAACAAAACATAGAAGAAGGTATGTCTTAAACCATTTGTTAATATCTGCAAGTTGATTTCTTTCATTTTCTTTAAAAATATATATTGCATTATCTTGCATATATAATTCCCCCTAAAACGCACTGTAGATTTATTTTATTTATTATAAACTTGTAAAAAAAATGTTAATTAATTTAGGGTTTTCCAAGCTCTAAATTTGAATCATAATCCAATAATATATATATTTATAACAATTATATGAAAAAATGTGTTTTCTTTTTAATAAAATTTTTTAGTTCAAATCTAATATGTTATAATATAATAAGGAATAGACATTAAACCATCATAAATGCTTATTAGGCTTACATGGCCTAGGCTAGTAAACTACCTATATAACTAGTATGTTTATTAAATAAGTTTAACCACCTTCAATACCTACATAGACTATTTAAAATATTAACTTAGAAGGCCTACACTAATGAATAAAGTACATAATAGGCCTATATTATGTAGGTAGCCTATTAGGTAGTTAATTAGGTTATTTAACAAATAACTTAGTAACCTATTATTCATGTTTAGGCTAGGTTGTTTAGTTTGGTCAATGTTGACATAGTCAATCTAACAACCTTGGCAATGAGCTTTTGTTGAAGTTAATAATTTATCAAGGCTATAGAATCTTGGTTTTTTTTTATGAACACTATTGTGTTTTTTGGATAGTCGAGTCATGTTTCAACTTCTGAAGATGTTGAAAACATTACATAACAACTTGGCCGTCACAAAGCTTCCAAATCCACACAAACTTTGGCATGGCTTTTAAGAACTTATGAACATTTCATACCTAGCTATTCATATTTTGGAATTTTTAAATTCACATTAAAAACAAAATTCATTAAAAGTAATTACAATATACATAACCGTATATATATATAATTTTAAATAAATATGTATTGAAATGTATAATTTCATAATATATTTGGACCAATATTTAAACCAATATTATACATCATAAAAAATAAATTTACATAATGACTTGTGTTATATATGTATAAAATATATAATATTTTTACCCAATTCTGATTATTTTAACTAATAAATTATTTACTATGTATCAAAAAAATATAAAATAAAATTTCAATCAAACATAGGATTTAATATATGGGAGAGATCATTTTAATTACTATGTGAAACCAAAAAAAAGAGTAGAAAATTATGTCTTTAGTTTTTTTAAAAACATAGTTTAAAATTTAATTGAATTAAAGACTTTATATTTTTGTTTTTTGAAATGAGTTTACAACTTTAAAAGGGAAAAAACATAAATATGAACATATTTGAAGAAAATTTTAAGCTTGAACTTTTAATTTTTTGATCTCGACAAACTTTGTATTACATTTAAAATTGGGTTTTCACATAAGGTTTGTTTTTTTACCTTTGTGTGATTTCTGCAACCAAAATTTTTCAATCTCTTTGAAGAAGATATAGAATGAAATTATATTTTTTCACATATGTCTAAACCCTAAAAATTTCCCCCCAATTTAATGTAAAATATTTTTGATAATTAATGAATTATCACCAAATATTGTCATATAATTAAATAATCAATAGACCAATATTTTGGATAATTTAAAGGATTAATTATCAAGAATGAAATAATCATTTATTTATTTAAAATAATTAACTAATCATTTGGTTTAACTTTATTTACTTGGATAATAAAAAATTGGATTTAAAAATCATATTGATTAATATAACATTTGATTGATTAGCTTAATTATACTTTTATTTTAACAAGTTATTGAAATCACTATTTAAAATAATTATTCCAAATTATAGATTACTAGTTCAAAATTTCCATGAAAAATTCCTACACCAAGATAAGCTTGATCACAATTGTCGTTGTATTATTTGTTCCACAAACAATACAACCTCTTTTCAAATTCAATGAAACAAAGTAAGAATCATGGAACTCCTAATCAACAACTCTAACCTCTATACACACCTTTGTTAGCATACTATTTTGAAATGAACTAATTATTTTGTGACCCAAAATGCAAGTATTGCATTTAGGGTAGGATCTTCTTTAAAAAAGCTTAAACCCCACATGTGTAATTTTGGAGTGACCTTGAATGCATGTATTGCATATAGGGTTAGGTTATTTCAAACTGATTTTGCATGTGGGTATTGTGTTTAGGGCTAGGTCTTCATTCAAGGGTATCCAACCTATCTATATGGGTTTTTTTGAAATGTGGGTATTGCATTTAAGGTTGATTCTTCATTTAAACTTGCAGTACCCGAACTTATACTTATCTCTACCAACTGGAATTTTGGGGTTTCGTTGCAATACCTACATTCATACTTACCTTTAACAACTGGAATTTTGGGGCTTCATTGTAATACCTACACTCACACTTGCCTCTACCAACTGGAATTTTGGGGCTTCATTACAATACCTAAACCCGTACTTACTTTTACCAATTGGAATTTTGAGGCCTAATTGTAATATTTGCACTTGTACTTATTTTTACGAACTAGGATTTTGGGGCTAAATTACAATACCTACATTTAACACTAATATTATGACTATCATTGTGTATTTGCCATAACCCTTATTACAACCTTAACTATACAAACCCTAACAAAAAAAAGTCCAAATATATGCCCTAAACCCAAACAACTTTACAAACTATACAAATTATATAATGCAAAATAAACAAATTTAAAAAAACATAGGAAAAAAATTTAAAACCAAAATTTAAAGGTTTTAAACTATAAATATTATTTGACTGAAAGAAAATACTTTAATAACAATCAAATAAGTACAAAACCAAAAGAGAAGATATGTCTTTTACCTTTGTGTGATTTCTCCAACCTAATTTTTTTCACTATCTTTGAAGAATATATAGAATGCAATTGTATTACTTCACAGATGTATAAACCCTAAAATTTTCCCCCCAAATTTAGCCTACTTTAGGTTAATTACTATACATTTGTGAAAAATTTATTAATTAATTTATGTGTCATAACCCTAAACTTAAACTATAATCCAATAATATATACTTATAATAATTACATGAAAAGATGTATTGTAATGTCCATTCAATAATAAATTAGGTGAACAAAATGTAATAAAATATGCATTAACTAAACCAAAATGGTTGCAATTATGGCATTGTTTTCACTATAATGTTTTTATAATATTTACATATGGGAACCTATGCTCATCATCCATAAACTAAGGCGAACCTTAATAAATTAATAGGTAGGATTGAAAGGGGGGGAAGAAATAAAATGAGTAGGTAGTTAATTAGATATTTGGCTATGTAAAAAGCATAAATAGATAGGTACTTAGGTAGATAGGCAAGTTAGTACATAAAAACAAGTTACCTTATCAAGGTGACTAAGTTTGTAAGATACTTATGTCAATAAGGTGATTGTGTATGTAAGGTAGCTAAGTCAGTAGGGTAGGTAATTAGTACATTAATTAAGTTAGTAGAATATGTAATTAACAAGGTAGCGAGGTTAGCACGGTAGGTGGTTAGTATAGTAACTAGGTCACTAGGTTAATAGGTTAACTAGTTATTAAGGTAGTTAGTAGGGGATAATAAATAAGGTACCAAGGTTGGTGCAGTACTTAGGAGGGTAAAAAAGTGAGCTGGGTGGTAGGTCAGGTCCAGGGGAAAAACGACTAAGATCCACAAAACAACAAAAAAAAAAAAAAAA
>Ga0209611_10010749_pt1 | contig 13389 bp, 7 predicted proteins | sample S1TSphgellanicum_3_FD_187693 | JGI IMG/M metagenome (GOLD analysis project Ga0209611, IMG submission 187693) | Host-associated microbial communities from peat moss isolated from Minnesota, USA - S1T2_Fc - Sphagnum magellanicum MG (SPAdes) (version 2) | ecosystem: Host-associated > Plants > Peat... | reverse complement strand
TCTTTTTCTCAGGGTGTGGAAACCGACAACCAAAAAAAAAAGAAAAAGAAAAACCCAAGAGTAGGCCTTATTATGGGTATTTAAGTGCACGAACTTTAATATTTGCTTTTAATTCTTTTTCTGAGGGTGTGGAAACAGGAAAAAGAAAAAACCGGAATATTATGCATTATTATGGCAATTTGAGTCGCTTAAATTTTTTATATTTTTTAAAGCTTTTTCTAGGGGTGCGGAAGCCGGAATTAAAAGAATCCCAATTTAGGGCTTATTTCGGGGTATCTAAATTTTTAACTTATTGTTTTTAGTTTTTAGTTTTTTTTAGCGGTGCGGAACCCGATCGTTTTTTTCTTAAAGAGCTTAATGGTAGGGCTTAATAGGTTAATTAAGTAGGCTAACTTTACTCTCTGCTTTTTATTATTTTTCTAAGGGTGCGTAAACCGACCCAAAAAAAAAAAAACCCAATATTACGGCTATTTAAGTACCTTAACCTTGAAATTTCCTTTCTATTCTTTTTCTAATGGCTTGGAAACCGAAAAAATAAAAATAAAACATGGAGACCAATAATAGGCTTTATTATGGGTATTAAAAGTAATAATTTTTATTATTTCCTTTTTAATCCTTTTTTATGGCTGCGAAAACCGAGAAAAGGGGGGCAAAAGCCCAAATATTAGGGCTTATTATGGGTATTTAGGTAGGCGAACTTTACTATTTCCATTTTATTCCTTTTCTAAGGGTGTGAAAAACGAAAGAAAAAAAAAAGAAGACCCCAATATTAAGTCTTATTATTAGGGGAATTTAAGTACGCTGAACTTTATTGTTTCTATTTTATTTATTTTTCGAAGCGTGTGGAAATCAGAAAACCTTTTTTTAAAAAAAACCCCAATATTTATTGCTGGCACGTTTCTATGGGTATTTCCTTTCCATTCTTTTTTCTGATGGTGTGGAATCCGAAAAAATAAGGGAAAAAAAAAGGAAACAAAAGTCCAATATTAGGGCTTACAAGTTACTATGGGTATTTAAGTGGGCTAACATTATTATTCTCTTTTCATATTTTTCTAATTGTGTGGCAACTGAAAAGAGGCGGAGGAACAAAAAAAGAAAAAAAATAATAATAAAAACTAGGGATTACTATAGCATTTCAAGTAGGCTAGCCGTTAACTTTTATTATTTTCCTTTTTTTAATTTCTTAAAAACCCAAGTTTCCTTTGTCTTTTGGGGGGAGGGTTGGGGGGTGAGTATATAACTCTCCATTAGGGAACAAGAGCCATTATAGCAGGCTCTAGGGACCCACCTGGGGTGCTTTTAAGTTTAATGACGAGGCCTTAATGAGATGAGTTAGTGCCTTAGTCAGGCAAGTGAATTAAACACCCTAAGATTCATTTAATTTAAGACAGGGCGGTTAATTGAAACCACATTAATGTAACCCCCCTTTGGCCTTGATTATTAACAACCTCAATTTTTGTTGTTCCAATTATTAATGTATTTGTACCTAATCTAAGATTAGTGAAAATTTCCCAATTTCCCAAATTATAATAACCTCAATTTTAGTTGCTTCAATAATCAACCCCATCTAATATATACTAATGAATTTTTTTTTAAGGACCACCATTTTCCATGCTCTCTAATTTTGCCAAATTCGTTACTACTTTGTCTAACCATCCGTTTGGCAATTCCTAATTAAACATATAATTATTATCAAAACTTAGTTTTCAGATTTGTACAAAAAGAATTATTTTATTATTTGTATATGTAAGAAAGAAGGAAAATAAATAGACTTCAAGGGAAAAGTATGAAAATTGAAAATCAAAAGAAAGGGAATAGTTTGAGACCCCCGCCCCCCCCAAAATATTAGGATGCAAATATATAAAATCTACATACAAGACTCAATCTTGGTATGGCTAGTGAACATATTGGTCAAAAAAAAAATTTAATTAATTTTTGAAAATGATCCATCTCAATTATTTACCAAAATTAGACCTATTGGTGAATCTTTTAAACTAGATTGTGCCAATATATTGAATATATTTCTTCTGAAGGTTATTATATGATTTTAAATGAAAAAAATTGGCATGAATATGCCATTTTGAACTATATAATTAAATAAATAGATGTCAATTTATTTTAAGATAATATTCAAATTTCCAGATAATGGATTTAAATATGGCACAATGTTGAATTATGGATCACGAAATATGAGAAAGAATGCAAGAAATCTTTGACAAAATGTTTTTTAGGTGATTAGGGTTTTTATTCCCCCCCTCCAGCATCTTTGCATTATTTTCATTTTAAAAAAAATTAGGTATGTGTATTTGGATTTTTTTCTTTGCTACATTTGTCTGGAAATGATTTATCTTAAAGAAGGTTGAAATACCCTACATTGAAAATTTGGATATGAGAGCTTAACTAATTTAGGAAATTCAAAATAATAACAATTTTTATTATTGGTATTGGTGCCACCATTAACCATACCCATCAAAGCATGAAAGAATCACTATCATTTGCTACTCTTATCTTTCAGATCCTGAGTGAATGTTTATTGCTAAGCCTGTGGGCAAGCAATATTTCATAACTCAAAAAACCCTAAACCTACCATAACTCTTGACCATAAAAGCCAGGTTTGGGCTGCTATTGAACTGGAATTTGGGGGCCAAAAAAAATAATAAGTAATTTTTGGATTTTTTGGATATATTATATTACATTTTATAATATCATATATGAAAAAATTTAACCAAATTTCTCATACAAACCCACCAGAATTGAGCATTGAGAGGACATTTTTTTAATATGATTAAATTGGACAAAGCAACTTCTTCTTGGGCAAAGCAGTCATTGAACTTTCTAGACTACTTCTTCACCTGTTGTCCATCAAAAACATAATGGGGTGGAAGCATTGAAGACGTTTGTTTCATTAGGGCACAAAAGTTACAAAATTCATTGCAGCAGCCAAAGCCAAAGGAAGGAAGGAAGGAAGGAAAATCTCTCATGAGAAAGTTGCTAAACCTAATAATAAAACCTAAGAAGAACTAGAAGGGGGCTTGTTGAAACTGAACAAAGAAGAAAGAAGCAAAAACCCTGTTCAGCTTAGGACTAGATCAGCCAGCTAGCTAGCTATACCCAGTGAACCCAACCCTAGTTAATAAAACACAAAAAAACTGCTTATCAATGGGCCACCCTGTTTTGTTTAATTATTAGAATCTGCAGCTCTTGCCCATCCAGTTAAATCTTTAAATGCTTCACCATCAATGAGCCCTCCTCACAAGACTCAAACCCATATCCTCACCACAGCTGCCCTCTGGAGAACCATAGTTTGCTTTGGGTGATCACTATTAAATGCATTGGCTACAATGGCCATGGCAAGCTGCTGGTCCTCCCCCAATAGCCAGATGATCACAACACCCATGTGACCTTTTTATTTTTATTTTTAGAAAACTTTCACCAATGCCACAACACCCATGTGACCTTTTTATTCATTTTTTAAAAAAATTTCACCAATTCCACAACAACCATATAATCTTTTTCTCTATTTTGAAAAAAACTTATCCAATTTCACAACACCCATGTGAGCTTGTTCTTTTTTTCTTTTTTTTTTTTCACGAATTCCACAACAACCATATGATATTTTCCTCTATTTTTTAAAAACATTCGCCAATTCCACAACACCCATGTGACCTTTTTTTATTTTATTTAGATTTTTCACCACATGGGAGGTTGGTCAAAATAGTGATGAAACAAAAATGGTAGTGGTTTTCACCACCATGGATGGGTCCTCGTATAGGGGAAAATCAATAAATGAAAATCATCCCTTCAGTGTTGTGGAAGCATGCACTGGCTATTGATGCAGGGATAGCAGCTGCCATGGCTATTGTGACCAGTGCATTTAATAGTGATCACCCAAACTATGTTTGCTGCTACTGTGTTCCGAAATTTAGCATTCCAAAATTTTGGAAAAATGTGAAATTTCACCCCAAAAAATGGCACTCTTTGTTTCAAAATCTCCATCTTAGGGTTTCTGTTTTCAATTTTTGAATATCAAATATTTGGTGATTTTTTTAATAATTAGAAAAATTATTCGAAATTACACTAGAAAGAAAAATCAAATATTTTGGCCAAAAAAAAGAAGAAAAGAACACTCTATCTCCTTTCATCAAGTAGAAGCTTAATTCATTTAGAAAATCTCAAAATGAATACCATTCCTGCATAGCAGGGTGGTTCATGTTGACACAAATAATTAATTATTTTTGGAAATTAAAGTTTGTCCCACCCAAAATTAATATATTGAAATTTGGTTTTATTTCTTGAAATAAAATCTTTTTTCATTTTTTTGAATTTTTCCAGATTTTTATGTTTGGTTTTGACTCTGTAACAAGAATTTTAAAAGGATAATTAAATGTTTATTCTTCTATATCTTACTTATAGCCGAATTTAGTTAAATCTGCCTATGGGTGATAGCCACTTTGGCAGCATAAGTTGTTTCATTAAAAAAGCACTAGTCACATTGGGGGTGTGAAACTTTGGACATTGTCAAAATGCATTCTACAACAATGTTTCTTTTCTTGGAATTTTGAACTATTTCATGTTTTTTTCTTAATATAATTTCTCAACATTCCACCTTTTCATCTCATATTTTTGCCCCAAAAATTCAATCTTTTTTTAAATTATTTTTGGCAACAACAGTATGTAGATCCTCACAAATGAATAATTCTCAAATAGGGCGAATAATCATGAAGCAGCTCCAGCCATACCCCCTTACTTGGGCCTGTATCCATATTTACAACATTCAATTTACAATGTTTAATTATTCTTGCATCCCCACCCACAAAGATTTTTAAAAATGGTCAGCGTAAAGCAAAAGATTAATTAAACATCACCACCTGCCCGGCAATCATTATAGTTGGCTAATAAAAAACAATCATTTTATTTTACCAGCCCTCTTGGAGGGCATTGTATCACGGGCAGCCTTTTTTTTCTTGTGCATGATTTCACACCATTGCAAAAGTTTTTAATTCAATGAATTTTTGAGGAGAAAGGAAAGGCCAAAACTCAAAATTAAACATATTAATTCGCCAGATTTTTATACATGGTTGGTTAAGTAGGTAGCCATTCAAAAATATATAAGGATGTTTAAATGTTTTCTGTTAATATATTTTAATAAAAAAATTGGCTAAATTGGCTTATCATGATTGCCACATCAGCTACATCACAAAATTGAGAAACAATTCTGATAGTGGGCAAATTTTGCAGGCCCAAACTGGTCTAAATCTGGCGAATTTCAGTTTATTTTTCTCCTTGAAATATGGCAACTTTGTGCCATAATTTCCCCCAAAAAAATCCTGTGAAGGATTCGCAGCCCCCCTTTTTCCAGACAAGTAATTGCCCAAAAACAAAACACTGCAACTGATGTAGTGTTTTTTTTGCAGTATTTTTAATTTCCTCTCAATTTTGTGACGTAGCTATTGTGGAGAATTGGCATCATCCATAAGAAGATTTAGTCACATTTGGCTATAATTGAGATACGAAAATAAAAGAATCAAGTATATATTTCTATATTGTTGGCTGCCCTACTGGGAACTAATGTAGAAATCTGGCGATGTTTTATGAATATTTTTGAGAACCTTGAAAGATCTCTAACCTTGAAAAATGTTAGGGTTTAAGATTTCCATGGTAATCCTTGACACTGATAATTAGTTGGAAATGTCGAATCCTAGGCACTAGGATTGAACCATGGGATATTAATCGATGGAAATCTAGGACAACAATATAGAAACATAAGGTATATACATATTTTAAAATAGAAATACAATATACAAAATGGACAATGATCCAATGGCCACAAAAAATTTATTGCAAAAAACCCAAATGTGTAAAATCAATTTTAGAACGAAACTCAAAGGTAACACATTCTTACACCTCTCTTCTTTTCAGAGTATTTGCAAGGCCACTGGAAATAGCCTTTTTTTCTATTACATACTTAACTAGTTTTAGTGTCTTATTCACATCTTATTCATGCATTTTTGGAGGGATTTCCTTAGTTGGCATGGACTGCTGGTTCCACTTAGTTCTGCCAGTTTCCACTCGTAATGTGAATCGATGGTTGTGGGGAACACCGGTTATGCTCTAGAACAGGCCTTGGAAGAACCGTTAACTACCCAGATGGACCAACAGCTTATCCTACCTGGCTTGCCATATTCCTAGGTGGAATAGCCCCTACTGGGCCCATTCCATAACTGAATTGTAGGGAGTGTCTTGCTAACATGACAGCACACCATCTCGTACCATATGATCACCACTTCAGCTACATCAAAAAATTGGGAAAAAAAACCCTGCTTGGTCCCTGCCCATGTAATGGTAACATCTTCAGAATGCATGACCCCTGGTTACAAAACATGCCATTCCAATGTGGTAATGGCTTTCATTTTGCTGTTCCATAAACCGTTCAGAACTTAGTGCATGGCCTTAACAATGTAACTTCATGCAATGAATGAGCATTGCAATGCTGTAAAGAACAGAGGGCTGTCAACTTGGCCCATTCCTACGGCACAATTCTCCAGGCCAAATTGGCCATCAAAGGGAACCCTGCTGTTTCAGGAGTTCCCTCGGTTTTTATGGCAGTGGATCTTACTATTTACACTGCAGAATGGGCCCTCAGTGACCAATTATGCTAGGCAAGTGCTCACTATTCAAGTCTGGCAGAATCAGTGACAACCCTCGCAGAATCGGCCACCAAGGACCCATTCCATAGTACATAATGGATGGTGCAGTCCTCCACTCAAAACTTTTTGGGTGGCCTTTCAAAGTCTAGGTTTCTCACAGAAGCCTTTGTGCACAGGCTGTTCCCAAGTCCAACCCCGCACGGCACACAAGTTCAATGGTACTTGTAATATATCTATCTATGAAGGAAGGTAGTTTGTTTTGTAGTTATGAGATCCACCGAACTGGGATGCTTCAGATCATGTTCTTGTTGTCTTTTAAAAGCCCTCAACAAGGAGGGGTGCATGGGCTTGGTTCCATGACGTTTGGACTTGTGGTGCAAAAGTTCTTGAATATTGAACAATTTCTTCACTGAAAATTAAATTAAATCATAGCTGAAAGTTTCAAAGGAACTGGAATCTGCCTTTGGTGTTGTTTAAAAGATCTTGATGAGCAGGATTTAATGGAATTTATTTGGTAAGATTTGGATCCAGAATGTGGGAGATATTGATTTTTAAGTGATTTCTGACGCTGAAAATTCAAATAAATTCCAAAAAACCAGGTTGAGGACGTGGTAACACTTGGGCCAACGGCACAGGCCACGGTATCAACTAAGAATAGATCTTTTTCATCCAAATCGAAACAAGATGATCATCTAACAACCAAAACAATAATACTGAAACATTCTGAAAAAAAGTACAATTTCAGATTATATGTTTTTTTGCGAATTCTTAGGCCAAGATGAATCCAAGTAAACCCAGCTTGTACAATACAAAACATTTTGAATATAGGGTTTTTTTGAGTAAGTAGAAAGCCCGTTGTGCGATTGAGAACTTCTTAACCCAATTTCTTTTGAATCTTCAAACTAAATGGGATTATTGAGCATTCTAATTACCTGGAGTTTTTTTATGGTCTACTTTAAGACCTCCCTAGCTGCGCACTTGACACATGTGATTTTGTTAAAAAAAAAACTTCATGTTAATTAAATGTGCCACGATTGGAGCTTATTGAAATTTGTCACTTACAGAAAATCTGGAATCCGAGTGTATGACTTACTTGAAAGCTTGAACATGGCACATCTAGAGCTTACCCAAAAGCTTGAAGACACTCACTCTGAAAGAGGAAGTGATTTTGCAGAAAACCATTGCCAACTCAAGCAAAAAGTCTTGGGTCTTGATTAAGGAAATCAAAGAGACTGCCAATTGGGTGGGTGGTCAGATCCCAAGCAAATTGGGAAGCATGTTACAACTCAAAGATCACACTGCCAGTACTTGTAAAGAGTCAACCCTAACAAAGAATTTCAATATCCAAAGAAAAACTAGGACTTTGTCCTTGACTACCAAAGCCTGATTGAAATTTTATAAGTGTACAATCTGAGAAGTAGTGAACTCACCTGACAACTCTTCACACATGTATCAGCCATTCAGTGCTGACCCAATGACAACCACAACTCTGGAGGTAGAAGTCGAATGCTGCTAAAAAAACCTGCCCAAACACAGTGCACTGCAACTCTTAACAAACAAGCAAGAAACAAAAAGCATGTCTTTCTGCCACCAGTATGACACTATCTATCAGAGAAAAACCATCAGATAAGAAGAACTTGTATATCTTGCCTTTTGAAGCAACAGATTTGAATCGCAATGCAAAGGAAGGGGTGAAATGAGCATTGCGCATGGACAATAAAAAAACTAGGGCCGTCAATGTAAGGAGTTACTTGGAACTGCTGATTTCGGTGGAAATATGGTAAATGGCATGTCCAGTCAAAAAGTTCTCACATGGTTGGAATTTGTAGTCTTCTTCTTGGGAGGTGGTTCAATTTCTGCAGCTGGATTCACACTTCATAGATTTCTCATCCTCCTGCATTTCTAAGTTTGACCCCAACATCATATCATCAAGTAAAAAACCAATCATATGGGACGGTGTTAGGCCACTCATGCTTTTACCATATGGTACCTGTACCAAGAAACTCAAGGAGAACAAGTACATATGCCTGCCCCAAGTGCTTCAACATTAGACAATGCAATGAGGCAGAAAAAGAAAGTGCAAACCCCCGTGTGTTAAATAAATTTCAAATTTTGCTACAAATAACAGTTGATTCTAGTGCATTTCTAACACCAAACATTGCCAACCACAGGAAAGCCTAATTGCACATGACTATCCATGACTGAATGTCGAAATCCCACCTTTCTCTGGATGCCATGCACATAATCTACAATCTGGGCATGCTGACAACTTCTTTGGGTGTGAGCGTGATGCTATATGGGAACCATCTATCAGACAAGACAATCCATCTCACCCAGATAGACTTGCTTATCACTTCCACACAATCCAATAATGAGCTCTTTTGGATGGAAGGCTGCATCACTCACTGAGTCTGTGTGACCTGGAAGCTGTGGTAATATCAGCATACATGACAATGCATCAGAATTGAACAAATGAACCGGAACATAGTTGTGTGGTCCTTTGAAACCACAATAGAACAAGAAGTGCACTGACTGAGCTCAGCTCCTACCCATCCCCTTAAACGCCAGGTATCAGCTACAGTAAGATGTCTTGTATCATGCAGCCACCTATGAATTATTCTAAGTACCTAATGAGCTCTGGTATGATTAGCTACATCGGAGCAGGACTAAGCTGCCAACTTACACTAAAATCCCCTACACATAGAACATCTCCAGTGGTGCTCAGCATGTGACCCTGCAAAATAGTTCTCACATCCAAGTTTAGTTATTTACTTTTCTCCAACCCCACCTGTAAAACTCCAACTGGGACTGCAAATGGGTGGGAAGAGACTACTAATAGCAACCCACCTGGCCCAATCAAACTATCTAACCGATCAACAGCAGGTGGTAGGCTTTGCTGTGGCTTTTACTGGCCTCTTCATCTTGTGCGAAAATGCTGGGTCAAAACCATTTTGCTGAGCCAAACCATCATGTTTTGACTTTTCTTCATTCAATTTTCTTTTGCAGGGCCACAGACTCAGCACAGGTGGAGTTGCTCTTAGGTGATTATCACAGTCTGCATTGCCATGTAAAGCATTCAAAGCAGAAACACATACAAGTTTTGACTGTTTGAACTCCTCTGCACTGCAAATTGCCAATGCACCTCCATACCACAACTACATATCCACAACTATACATGCACCAGCTTTGTTATAAGAAGATGCTGAAGCAGATTCTGAAATCAAGCACAAAGACTCTTAGGAACTCTCTTCACAACCATTTCTTTTGCATTTTGCAAAGGGATGGTGAAAACTAGTAGAATCTCAGAAGAACTCAAGGTGTTAAATGGTTTCTGAACAAGGGATGATCCCTTTGCTATTCAAACCTGGCCCCGGCAGATCCAGACAATCCCTAATTGATCATGATTGCATTCTTGTAAAGCATACCTGGGGTTACATACCTATGGGCATGTGTCTCAAACCCGGAAAACGCAGTTGATTGAGCTTATGAGAAGAAGATAGGAATGACCCATCAGGACTGAGCTGCATTGCTTGTAAAATCTTCACAGTGCAGAGAATTCTCTGAGCTCTTAGGAACAGTCCGGAGCTTGTTCGGAGAAGCCTGCAGTTGACCACAACAGGCAGGAGGATTTGACGACGAAGGGGGTTGCTGCTCACCATGGTATGTATCATCTCACTGAGCTCATCTTCCATCTCCCACCTGCTGGAATTCTCTTCTGCTGCAACTCATCAGAGGATCTGGTTTGCTCAGAGAAATTTCTCTTCGCTCCACTTGCATGGAGAGGGTTTAGGGTTTTAGAGTCTTCGTGGGACTAAAAGGTTTGCTGCCAATTGTGGGTTTACTGATTTGCATTTTGTGCAATTTTTGCATCAAAGTCTTCTGTAACAAATGGAGGTTTTGATACTGTGGAGCGGGCAGGCCTGTTACCATATGGAAAGGTTTACGGTTTTAGGGTCTCCTTTGTACTGAGGTTGCTGCCAATTGTGGTTTACTGATTTGTAATTTGTGCAAATTTTGCAGCAAATTTTTTTGTAACGAATTGAGGTTTTGATACTGTGGAGCAAGCAGGTCTGTTATCATATGGGAGGGTTTAGGGTTTTAGGGTCTCCTTCATACTAAGTTTGCTGCCAATTGTGGTTCACTGATTTGTATTCTGTGCAAAGTTTCTAGCAAAGTCTTTTGTAACAAATGGAAGTTTTGATACTGTGTAGCATGCAAGATCTGTACCATTGGGGAGGAGGACGACAACGACAACTTTTTGTTGTAGAAGACTGATACCTCAAGATGTCTTGAGTGTGTTCAATCATGCAGCACAGTGGCAGCAGGCACACCTGCAAAGGTGGTGGGCTTCTTAGAGGAACCAACACCTTCCTTGACCATGAAGCATGGTACTGATCTATTGCCCTTCTGGAGACCAGTTGTCTTTCAACTGTGAAATGCTCACCATGTACCCACATGTTGTTCAACTCCTCAACAAATAGATAGTTTCTCAGAAAACTTTCCAGAAGTCCAGATGCTGCACAAGGGTATTTGTGAAGAGGTTGGAAGAAGTAGGGCAACAACAACAGCTGGGAGTCGATGTTTGGACTGGGGTAACTGGTGTTTAGTGCAATCTCAAATTTGAGGGTTTTTAATCCATGCCTCAACTTTGTGCCATTGTGACAAACATGGAGTTGAACAAATTATATGTCAGTACAAGAGTGTGAGTATTTCATGTCAGCATCACTTTTGTGCAACTGTCAATTGGGTAAGTGTTTACTATAAGACTATGATGCTTGTGTTGGAGATCAAACACATTTGTGTGTAGGGTAAAGCCTGAGACCATGGGTTTTACTGGAATAATGGCCTGCATTAGGCAGAGCCAAGTGTAAGCCCAATTCCAGTAAAGCCTGCAGCCAAGGGCTGCTCTGAGCATAAAGACTTACACTCAGATTTTATGCATTTCAGAAAACAGAATGCCCATGCTTGCAGAAGGCATAGGCATTCTGTTTTCCAAAATGACCTGCCAGTGTTTATGCTCTACAACACTCTACAATGCACTCTCTAAGTACACTAGAAAAATCCAAGGAGATCTTTACAATGTAGCAGAGTTGTTGAGAGGTTCTCTTCTTTACAGTTCAGCATATTTGAATGCCAAGCAATTTTATTTTTTTGGTGGGTATAATTCGGAGAGAGCAGTTATCAGCAGCAGAGTATAAGAATTGCTACCGCAAGAAAACTTGTGTAAACTGCACTTGTGAAAACTTTGAGGCAGAGACTGGGCAGCACATGTAATATATGTGGCTAGGTACTGTAATTGTCACTCAGGACAGGTTCCACTCTTCACCGCAAGCTTCTTAGGGTCGACTGATCTTTCAAATGCATATAACCGGCACAAATGGAGAACCATTCTGAGGTCTAGCTAAATAGTGTAAAAAGTTTTCTATTGATGTGGCAGAATCTCTGCTGAGTGCTGATTACATCAGATAATGCCCCGTGGTCAAAATGTGGGAGAATTTGCGTCCTGAGTGCCAACTGGGTACATCCAGAGGATGTCTAGGAAGTGTGCACATGATGAAGACAAAACCATGAAATGGGTGTTGTTGCAATTCTCAAGGCAGGAATGTGTGTTGGGGAACTTAGCTGAGACTATTATTCTTTCCTTTGATTCTCATTTTGTCTTTAAGGATACTCCAAAAAGAGCATGCAGGGATGTTACAAGATATGCCCACAAGCCAAAAAAGGCTCAACTCTCAACCCCACCACGAGCGCCTAACAAGGTTGTAAGGAAACCAGCTTGTGCTTTGCCACACATTTCAAGACATGTGGCCTGTTTAATATTAATTTCCCACTCAAATTCTGTAAAAAGTTGCCACCTTTAAAAATGGTTAAAGAACATGGAGCAATGGCCCTTGATTCCAGCCTGATGGTTGTACCTTTTCTTCTTTGCTTCCAAAAAACAAAACAAAACAAGGGGTGCGTCACACTTTGGCCTTGCCATTTACATTAAAGGGTATCATCTTAAGGCAAAAGAAGAAAAATTAGGGAAACTCAAATATTTCAGCATGCAAAAAATATAATCTTCAAAAAATCCTCTAAAAGAAACCAAAATCCTTCAAGATATTATAACTCTATTATAACTAATCTCAAGTTTCAACACAAGCCAAAATATCATCTTTCAAAAATCCTCATATGAAAACAGATCTATTACATAGGGGCCAAAACCCCTGAAGCCACTATACTCTATAATGAATCTAAACACAATACCCTTGCCTTGGTAAGCAAGGCCAACAAAAAAGAAGAAGAGGAGGAGGAGGAGGAGGAAAATGCATAATCCCCAAAACATGCAGAATCTTTAGTCAATTTATAATCACAGAAAGTGAGCATCTGAGAAGTGGCTTTGAGTGAATGGTAGGTTAGGATTCTACAAAAGTCAGTGGCATGTCTGCTTTCCAGATTGCATCAGCATTTGAATAAATGTGGGTTCAAAACTTGGTCCATCACCCCCAAACATAAACACCCTCCCCCCATCATCACTCCTGACATATTGCCCAAATAGAACATGTCCACATGGCATACTTGTATAAATGACAAGACTACCAGGGTTTTTTCAACCTCCATAACTACTAAATCTAAGTTCATCCAAACATGAGTTTTATTCATAAGAAACATGCATCTGCATTTCAAAAGTATAATCTGGGGATAACTCCCTTCCTTGATTATGGATGAACATGATTTCTTCCCTAAAAACCCCCAAAAAAAA
>Ga0209611_10010748_pt1 | contig 13389 bp, 9 predicted proteins | sample S1TSphgellanicum_3_FD_187693 | JGI IMG/M metagenome (GOLD analysis project Ga0209611, IMG submission 187693) | Host-associated microbial communities from peat moss isolated from Minnesota, USA - S1T2_Fc - Sphagnum magellanicum MG (SPAdes) (version 2) | ecosystem: Host-associated > Plants > Peat... | reverse complement strand
CCTCACTGATAATCTCTGCAGCAAACAGCTCTTTCTTCAAGCAAAGAGATCTTTGAGATTGAATTTCACAGTGTTTCCAAGTCTGAAATCAGTCCATTCTCCACAACATCCTCAACAGTAGAATCGAAGAGCTTCTCTGTGGATCCAGCAGAGGGGTGGTGGTGCACATCACACTGACCATGTATCCCAGCATTACTCTAATCTTGTTGTTGCTCCTGATGAGATGTGCTAGGAGCTAACTCAGCAACTGTGACAACTGCAGCTGGCTCTGTGGACACAACGCTTACAGCATGGACATCTCTACTACCACCACATTCTTCATATGTGTAATTCTCATTCTTCTGTGCCTCCTCCTGGAAAAAAACCTCTCCATTGTTTCCCTCACCATGGAAGGAGCTGCTGCTACGGTTGTGAACAATGTCATATTTCTTCCCTGAACAGGAAAAACCCAAAAACTTCACAGTAGTCTCCTCCTCCTCCTCTTCATCAATGCTGCTGCTGCTGCTGTCCAGCGTCCTGTTCCTCTCAAAACCTGCGATCAGTCCCTGATGTTGTTCTTCCAACTGAGCTCATCATGCGAGATACTTTGTCTGAATAGTAGGCTACCATCAACAACAGCAGCTGCAGCTCCATCACGCCTGGTTGCGAAAGCTCGGATTGGAAGCGACCTAACCTTTGGTGCAGGGGAAGAACAACAACCACCACCACCTATTGCCTGCACAGATGGGTTGTGAGAGGAGAGGCATCAAACAACACTAGTTCAAAAGAGAGAGAGAGAGAGAGAGAGCTTACACTAGTGTTGTACACTTTCGCATCTCTGACGAAGTACCCTACACTTGCACAAGGAGCTACAAAGAGCGAGTAGCTGCCCCTTGGTGCTCAACTCTTATTCAATTCCACACACACTCTTGCTGCTGCAGCTCAGCTTCCCCCCCACTCAGCACGCAGCTACGGGGAAAAAAAAACACTCAAGGAGCTCACAAAGAAACCCTCCATCTCTCTGACAAGAAAACAGAGCACACCTGTCTCTTACTGTGCTTGACTCCCATTCATCGCCGACCACATCAGTGAGAGCTTGCAGCTTCTTGTGTGCAGCTACGGAGAAGCAGCGTGACAACAGTCGAGAGTCGAGAGATTTTGCAGTCCCGACATTGCTGCTCTTTCTCCTCACAAGTATAAAGAAAGAAAACCCCGGCGTGACTACCACCTTCCCCCAGAAACCAGTTAACCAAAAACCCACGACCCAATCATCAAAACAGCAACAACAACCACAACACTTGTCCAGACAATCCCGATCTCCTCGCAAGCAACAAGCTCACGACAGACATCGAAACAATCCAAACCCAAGATGACAAAACAGATTCGCGAACCCCAAAAACAAAAAAACAAAAGAAAAACACTAAAAAATCGTCAGCAAAAATACCAGCCAAAACATAAGCAATCAATTAATCAATCATTCGGATTCAAGAAATCCGCATTCATCAAAATCCAGAAAACAACAAATGGAATTCAACAGCAACTGGAAATATCATTGAACTCAATCAAATAAAGAAAGAAATATCCCAAAGCCCAAGATTAACACTGAGAATGACCCACCACGCATCCCCCAGGTCTCTTGCAAAGATATTTGATACTTAAAAAATCTCTTTGCGAAAATTACAAAAAAAACTATCCTCTAAATTCAACAACAACAATAAACCCAAATTCCAATACACACAAACAGAAGAAGAAGAAGAAGATGATGATGATGATGAAGAAGAAAAGAATCAGCAACACCAGCTGAAGAAGAAGAAGAAGAAGAAGATAAGGCTTGTGCAATCAATAAATCGATCAAGGAAGCTTTGGCCATCGCCGCTGCAACACGCAACGCTGCTGCATCGGGTATTCCCAAATAAAAACAAAAACAATAACAAAGAAAAAGCAAAAAAATGACTTTGAGTCGGCAGCGCCCTAATATTGCCATAATAATATTTTTGTGATTTTTTTCCCCACAAATTTTGCCGTTTTTTTTACAAAACTATTGGGGAAATGTGTTTTTTTTTTTCTAGTTTTATTCGTTAATTTCCAGTAATTTCGCTATTTTCCTGGAATCATTCGCCAATTTTTAAATATCACAAAATCGAAAAAATAAATTAAAATCGCCTATTCTGATCAGGATACCTATCAGTGTTTTTTTTTTGGTGGCGAATTTTGGCACTGTGGCAACAAAAAAAAACCCACTGCTAATTGTACAAGGGCCTTTTTTGGGAGGAAAAAAACTGCATAAGTCGCCATATTTTGAGGAAAAAAAAGTCACATTTCGCCGTATTTTAGACAATGAGCTCTTACTGGTCGCCAGAATTAGGGAGGAATCTTTAAAACTCTACTTTACTGTCGGACCTCTCGCCAATTGTGGCTCATTCCTCTTTTGGATGATTGCCTACTTGACAAAATATATATATATATATATATATATATATATAAAAACCACCCTGCTAGAAATACACAAATTTCCAGAATTTTTCCATTTTTTGGGTGGAAAAAACAACAAAATTTCTCAGGAAAAAAAAGAAGTAAATCGCTCTTGTGCTTTCAACTAATATTAAAATTTTAATATTAATTTCAGCTGATATTAGATTAAGTTTACAATTAGCAAATTTAGGTGAGTACAATTATATCTTTGATTTTTTGCAACTCCAGATCTAAATTTGTAATTATGCTAAATTAATCGTGTCCATTTTTATTTTTATTTTTTGTGGGTTCAGGCTACTAAAGTTTAGTGGGATGAACTTTCAGTTGAATGAATGGGGGATTTAGTTGATGATGCTTTTTGGGGGTTAAGTTACAATTAGTGTACTTAATTTAAGTTTAGTGCAAGTCAAATTGGTTTAGATGATAGGGGTTAGTTAAATGTTTCTTGGACGATTAACTTTACATTTAGTGTGTGTTCCAATTAAGGTTGTTCAGATATTGTATAGCCTACATTCTATTGGGTCCGTTGATGGTGATTTGATAAGTTAAGTAAATTAAATCCTGATTAATTTACTTAATTATGTCCTCATTTCCTGGGCTTTTTTTTCAATTTTTTGATATAGAAAAATCAGAGATTTTTTTTTTAATAGAAAAAAAAACCCTCCATTTTTTATTCGGATTTGTCGGAAAAAAATACACCGCTCCTTTCCCTTAGGACAAATTGATCACTTAAGTACACATTTGAACCATTTTGTGATCAAATTGTGTAAGAAACCCATGGAGTGGTTTTTTTTTCGGGTGTGACCGATTTCCGCAAGAGTGAAACAAGGGGTGAAAATGGAGTGAATTGGCCATGGACTATGTGCATGTGAGTTTCATAACCAATTAGTGTAAGGAAAGTTTCCATGATGTTAAAGTTATCCACCAAGTACACCAAACTGGGGTCCAGTACTGGACCTCCATTATGCCAAAATCAGGGAGGAAGTGAGGATTCCGTAGGAAAACAGGACACTCATACTGGGATACGAACAGAGGACCAAACTTATGTCCCCACCCAATTTGGTCTTCACAAGAGTTTCAATTTCCGGATTTTGGATTTGCCTTACGAATCAAGTAGCACCATATTTAAGGGCTTGCCTCTTGTGTATTGGGTGGTGTGGGCTATACTAGAGACTACATGGGCATAGCACAAAGATGCCCAAAGGTCGGTCGGATTGGAATTGGGGCTAACCCGTAAAAAACCACCATTGGTTCTTTTAGTGTTTTTTGTGTTAAGACAAAGCTTTTTTATATGCCTCAATTTTAGGGTTCAATGGAAAGTTGGTGCTCCTAGCTTGCCTCAATTTTAGGGTTCAATGGAAAGATAGCACTCCTTAAGCTTCCAATGATCTTTTTGAGGCCACCAAACCATTTTATTGATGTCCTTTTAAGAAGTACTCCTATCATGGGGAATCTTGGTTCCAAAAGTGTCTTTCCACAAGCTCGCTCCCCATTGCACATTTTGTGGAATTGGGTCCCTTTTGCAACATGAATTTTGATGCACTTTTGGAATCGGAGGAGAAAAAATGACTAGTTTTAGCATTTATTTTGCTTGTGTCCAAACTCGTGAAAAGTGCAAAATGCTCACATTCTTCTTGCACACCCTAAAAGACAATGTAAGATCACACGGACAAATCAACATCCTATCAAAATCACGTGGTGAATAAACAACCACACATCTCAAAGCAAAGCAAAATGATCGGAAACAATGTTGTGTTGACATAGGTTGGTGACTAAACAACTACCCATAGTAAAGCTAAATGGTCACCCATGATTCAATTTCCTTACAACCTTTTTAGGTTCACGACCCTAAGTAAATAGCCATGTGCAAGTGAAGGTGGTCCTTTATGTACATATGGTTTTTGTGCACTTCTAGTGGAATTTAGATTCATATGTGATCCGCAAGAAGAAAAAACCAAATTCAATTTGCACCCAAAAGTGATTAAAAATGTCCTTTGCAACTATTTTGTGAACTCTCCAATTGTGAAGGAGGTAAATGTTACTTTGAGCATTATTTCAAAACAAATAATTGGAACTAAAAATGTGTGACTTTTGGGATAATTCTATTCAGTTTTTTTGCATTAGTAACCAAAACCCAAGATTTGTTTGCTAACCCTCGAACTATAAGTTAGAATGGAGACAAATTTAGCCCACGTGAATACAGAAAAACCTTGGGTTTATTGTCTCTTACAAAATTGAAATTGGAAGAGAACAAGAGGGTGTCATAGCTTTCCAATTGTTTCTTCCACCAAAGAAAACATGGATTTTCTCAAAGCATTTCATGCTTTTGTGGACATGGTGTAGTAGCTCAAAAAAAAAACACTCTCGATCCATAGTTTTGTCATTAGGGTTAAGTGGATGATTTATTTTCAATCTATGTGCTGCAAGAAATTGGAGATCATGTGACCAGATCAAAACTTGCAATATATAAACCAGACTGAAGTTGAATACTATATACTCTCACCTTCACCTTTCCAAATCAACAGAAAAACAATTGTGAAAGGAGGTTCATTATCCAAATGTTAAGAAAACCCAAAAAAATGGTTTGATTTATGGTTTTAAAACCCATGTGTAAATTTCATGTTTTTAATGGAGTTTGCCAGGGTTTCATCATTTTTTATGATATTTAATTTATGCGCCTGATTCACATCCTTGGACAATCATTGGATCTGCCCATGACTTCAAATGTACTTTGCAAATTCATTTTGTCTACACATAAAGACCTTCTGAAAAATTTCAAGTGTATTTGGATGGCTTATTCTAAAGTGTAACTTGACCTCCAAGAGATGCCAGTGCCTTCCATTTTTCAAGAAGAGATCTTCCATCCCATGGAGGTATCATCTTGTATCTTCCATTCCAGTTATCCATAAAGTCACCCTCTCTTCACCCTGTCTTTGGGCCTGCTTTCACCCTCCTATCCTCTCTTTCAGTGGTATCCACAAAGTAGGGAAATTTATTAAATGTCAGTATGAAATGCTGAAACTCAGCATTTAATGCACAAGGTTTCCGAGTAACTGTACAGGTAGGAGCAGTGAAAATATATGTAGGCTAGCAGCTGTGGAGGGCGTTCACGAAAAAAGGAAAACCAGGATGAAACTCAATTTTGGTGAAAAAACTACCTTAACCTAAGGTCAATTTCGTCATTAAATAATCCTCAAAATAGTGAAATGAAATTTTGTGAAAATATGATGTTGACATGTTGAAAATCATTATAATTATCATAGGCCACATTTTGAATAATGTCACTATGCATATCACAATATTATAGTAGGTAATAGAAAAATATATAATTTCAAAATTAAGAAACAAATTCATTTTTTGAAAAAAAATAATTATTCGTTTTGTCAATGTGGAAAGTGAACCTAGGCTATAAATTTCTCTAGTGTTAATTTTGGTCATTTTTGGGGGCGAACTTGTTTAGTGTACCTTCCAATTTGTGGAAGGTCCTGCCACTGGCCCTTCCACATTTCATAAGGTACCACTTTTTTCAATTTTTTTTTTTTTAACATTCATTTTTCTTTGCCTGTTCCTTAAATTTGTTTACCTTTAAAAAACCTCTTTACAAAACATATCTGTATGAAACAAAAGGGGAAAAAAAAAACATCACAAAAAAATTAATTCAAATTCATGACCATCTTTGAGGTCTCTAAAAACTCCAAAGCATAGCTAAAAGGCCATCTCTGATAGATTGAAACAAAAACACAAACGAAATTGTAGACAACAAATTATTCAAGAAGAAATCAAAAGAAGTCTTTAACTTTATCATACAAAATTTTTTTTTCATTGAACACCTTGTCATAATAAAACAAATGCCCATCCTTTAATTCATCACTCATGATGTGTTGTAATGCTCTATCTTGCAAATGTTTGTCAATTTAGTTGTACATATACAAAAAATAGAAATAGATTAGTACCATGTAAGTAAAAAAATACAAATAAATAAAATAAAATAAATAAATTATATATATATATATATATATATATATATATATATATATATATATATATATATATATATATATATATATATATATATTTATTTATTTATTTATTTATTTATTTATTTTATAAAAAAAAACAAACCTTCAAATTTGCAATCAAACACAAACTTGCCAAATAAGAAACAAAAAAAATTTAATGATTAAACACAAATCAAGTTGAAAAGTAGAAAGATTGATTCTCCAAAGGAGATTGGATCGTGATGTCTAATGACCTTCATACCATGTTCTCTAGAAAACCAATGTTTCTTCCATGCAAGGAATACCTATCCCTCAGCTTGTCACATTAGAAAGAACCTTGTCTTTCAATTCTAGAAAAGCCATGGCTAGCTTATCAACAATGAAGCAAAATTAGTTTTGACCAATTTAGTAGTCATAAACCATACATTATCACATGGTTTTCACTTAGGCTTAAAACAAGGGAACATCTAGCCCAAGATTACCAATAGGCTAGTTAATAGGGTGTCTTTTTGCCATATCCTAGAAAGTCCCAATGACATCAAGAACATGATAGTCTATAAGAGGGTGGTGATGGTCAATAGAACATTTTGTCACATCAATATGGCAATTCTTCCAAAAAGCTTAGCAAAAATGCTAAACACAACTAATAGCCAATTGCAACATACAAAATTTTTCAAAGTCAACATTCATCAACTCCTAACAACCTTGAATGAAAAAATTATTGATACAAAAATAACCAAACTAAATATTGAAGCTTGTTGGAAATATTGGCTAACAGACTATTTGCCCCAACATTTTCTTCCCCTTTTCAATAAAAACAACACATTGGAGTTTTTGATGTTTTTTACAAGTTTGGCACTTGATGCTCCAAAAGTTGGTTCATCACCAACAAGCTTCACTTGTTGAAACTTGGCATTAATGAAAATGTTGAAGCATGTAAAAGGAGTGGTCCTAGTTTTCACAACTTGTTATGCTTGTTTCTACTACATAAGCCTTCCAATGGTTTTTTATCAAAGATTGAATTTTTTTAAAAAAAATTTAAATGAAATAACAAGTGATTATGTTTGCAAACAACTTTAGAATTAATAGTATACAAAAAAAACAACAAAAAATGCAAAATTGGACTTGGATTCTTTATTTGGTTGAACAATATAAACTGCCCATCCTCTTTGACAACTTGAAGAAAAAATAAAAACAACATATTTAAATCCAAGCATGGAAAAACGAACAAAAAAGTATATCCACCTAAATCCAAATATTAAATATAGCAGTTTTTCAACATAAACATGAGAAAATAAATTCAAAACTTTTTTAAAGTTTCATTATGGAATCTTTCATGCTTCCATTGAGTTTTGATGAGTTGAATACAAAATTTAAAAAAAATTAATACAACAAACCTAGGTAACAAATAGGAATGAAACTAACATATTAATATTGTGTTCATTCCTACTTTTACATTAAGTGTTAAATATATTTTGATTCTATTATGAAAATCTTAAAAATCCATTAATCTATATAGCATGCATTTGACTTTAAAATATAATAAATTAAATATTTAATCTAATTGTGCTTTAATTTTAATCTATTGTGTAAGTCGCAACATATGCTTGAATTTTGATGAATTTATACAAACTTATTTTAAACATTTGATTTCAAAATATATTTGTAGCAAAGTTAAAGAACTTCATATAATTAAATATCAAAGAAAATAATATTTTTAAATTCAATATACCAAGGCCCACTCATGGCCACTTTCCATTTATGTTGAAAAGTAATTTTCTAGTCAACTTTACCATGTTTTCACTTATCCATTAATTCCTATAAAAAATCTACATGTTTAAAAATAATAATAATAAACTTTTCAGTATTGAAATCTTGAAACTTCATTTGTTCATCAAAAACATTCCTTGCCCACATCTCAATACATTTATTCATCTTGTGACCACCTTCATTCACATTCTCCAACATCAAGAAACATCACAATAATAGGATGGTGTAGCAAGTGTTGACACAAAAGATTGCAAATCCATAAATGCAAAAAGTTGTGGATTTGTAAATTAATTGTTATTCACAATCGTGCTTGACAATCTCAAAACAAAATTGATTGATGTCTTAATAGAAACATATGAAAATCAACACGATGTTTTTCAAAATAATACACAACATTGCTATAGAAACACAAAAGAAATTAAGCTTAACAAGTAAGGATTTAAAAGGGAGATCTATAATCTATGCAATTTGAGAGAAAAAAACAAATAGAAGATGAAAAAAACTAGGTTATTGCATTGATGTCAACACAAAATAAGGCACACAAAAAAAATATATATATAAAACAAACATGAACATGTTAAAAAAGAAACAACACATTCATGAAAAAAAACAAAAGTAATCAAAATCAACAAAACAAAAGGAGAGAGAATGAAAGTTGGCTAGAATGTCACATAGGAATCGACAAATGTTATTAACACATGATGGAAAATAAGAAATTAACACATGATGTTATTAACACATGGTGAAAAGTAAGAAAGTAAGAGTGTTTTATGATTTGTGGGAGCAACAACAATGATGGTGTTGATTTATGAAAGTGCGATACTTTTGGGATTAGTTTGGCATTTGTTTTGTTTTCTTTATGTGGATGTGGTTGGTGATGGTGATGGAGTAGAACCTATGGACCACATGAATAAATAGCTACAACTTTGTGAAGCTAAATACCATTTTAAATTTTGTGTTTTTAAAGAGGTTGATGTTTCTTTGTTCTTTTGTTGATGTCATAATCACATTGATGGGAGAAACACTTGGATATGAAATTTGGTTTACCTATGCATCAATTTTCAAAACTTCCATTCTGTAAGAAAATCAACAATTAGGGAATTTGAGGTAGATAAGTCCTTAGAGTCATGTATGGAACTAAAGAGAGGTTCTAGGGGGTCAATATGAGCTAATATGTTTGTGATATCTGTTGCTCAAATTCAATATACCTAAATGTTTGTGATGAATTGTGCATGTATGGGGAGGTCAAGTATTTATCAATGTGGGAGCTTCAAATGCAAATTCTATATTTTAGGAAGCCATTTTGTTGTTAGAAGTTCAATTGATGGTGTTTATGAATGTTTGGGATGTTTTGCTTGGTAATACCTTCCCAATTTGTGCTTGTAAAAGAAGCAATGTGAGATGTTGTGATTTTGTTTGGGGTAGGATGGGATATTATGAAAAAGGTTTAAGAACTATTTGTGTAGGATGCCACATTAGAAAATCATGAGAACCCAATGAAAGGAAATCCGGAATGATCTGATCCATTTCACATCAATAGCTTTAAGGTTTTTAGTTTAGTTAAGTATGATGACCATGTAAAAAGAAATACGGATATGTGGTATTGTAATATTTGAATTATTTTTCTAAGTAGATGTCTTTGTGTTCTTGCCAAGTATTGATGTGTTGGGCATAAGTGTTATGCCCTCCTTTTTGGTTACACAACCCTTTTCAAGGAGGAACCTCTTGTTTAAAAAAGTTTTTTCAAACAAAACTTGTGGTTTCTTGTTGTTCTTGGAAAAGAAGTGATTGACACATGATAAGGCCCTTGATCCAACATGTAATCAAAATTCATGTACCAACTTCAATTATTGTGTTGGGTTGTACACTGATTTGATTTTAGTAACACTCTAAACTTGGGGCCTTACTTTGCATTTGCAAGTAGGCAACAAGTGAACACTTATGTGAAAAAATCTCAAACAAGTGGCTCCTTGCATAATGGCTCCATCCCCTAATATCGTAGTACCTAAATGATTTTGGCAACAAAATACCAAACAATTAATCAAATTTTAAATCTTAATTTCAGCACTTGGTCTTTCAATTCTAACATTTTCAGTAGATAATCAGTACATAAAATAACAAACAAATTTTCAAGATTGTTGAACAATCTAGTGTGTCCAACCTGCTTCTGTCTTAAGTTTAAGTATTTGAAAGTCTATGGTTCAAACCTGACAAGTTAAACTTTTGATTTGATTAAAATTTCAGTATAATTACTAAATAAATTTTCAGCAATTTGAGAAAATGAAAAATAATTTAATTTATGCCAAATCCATTCACATACTACATTAAGCCCTTATGGCAAGTTCAAACTAGTGATTTTGCGTGGCGAATTTTTGCCATATTGCAACCAAAAATAAAATAAAATAAAGAATATTTTGTCAAAATTCTTAACTTTTTATTGATAACTTTCTCCAAAGGTTTTGCCACTATGCAACCCAATTGCCTACAATATGGAAGGATGCTTCAGATTTTCCACTTTCATATTTTTGAATATCATCAAATTTGGCTAAATACATTTATCGATGCTCACCACTATAGCAACATCTCAAATTTTTTTTTAAAAATCCCTAGTTCAAACATTCAAACCAACAACAATTCAAATAAAAAATGTTCTTCAAAATTACTAAAATATTATCTCACAAGCCATAATAATACATGATGAATATTCCTCCAAATATGACGCAAAACAAAAACTACATTGTTCACTAGACTCTACAATAATAATACCTTGGTAGCTTCAATACTAATTGTATTATTCATAAAAAAGTTGAAATAGTTTTCACCCAAAAAAATTTATAAAGAAAATAATTGTGAAAAAAAGTAAAGAATCTTTTGAAATTTTTTCTTTTTCAACATGGAATCTTCAAACAAAATTAACTAATTAATTAATTAATTGACAGACATGTGTTGAAGCTGCCTCTAGCTATATACTGCAATGCCCAGAACCTCTCTCTCTATTAAATGCGTTTGTTGTAGCAGTAGCCTACTCTGGGAAGAAGTTGGGAAAGCCACAAAACCTCTTCAGTAGCACATATAATAATGTTTTTGGTCATGATCATTGCTATCATTAGCTCTGAAGACATGCATGGATATAATGGTGCATTCACACTTGATGTTAAGTCAGTGTTAAATGAAAAATCTAGGTGGCATCCTAGGTGGCATCCTAGGTGGCATGCAATGTTTAGATAGGTGATGCCTTAATGTCAAGTGAATGTTAGCTTAACATAAAATTTTCATGGTAACTAGGTTTAAGTCCTAAATGACTAACATGATGTTAGGGGACTTAACACTAGAGTCTCTAGCTAACACCAAGTGTGAATGCACCTTTATTAGGGTTACCTGAGTTGCTCGGATTGTTGTGTAATAGCTACAAAGATTGTCATTGATTGGGTTTGAGTGTAAATTGTAAGTTACATGAAGAATGAATTTCATGCAATTTTTTCTTTTGCTCAAGTTATGGTCTACCCTCTTTCCATCCGCTGATTCCAAAGAAATCCCTTTGCAATATTCAATAAGGTATTCTACAAGCAACTCCCATTAAAGACAAGCACAGTGTTCATTCATTATATGGTATTCCACTAGTGCCTACTGCCCAGCATTATTGGGCTGCCCTTCACTTATTTATGCAATTACTAGTAACCATCACATGGTGGATTTTTTTTTTCCAATAAAATTTCTTTTTTATTTGGGAAAATTTTGAGAAATTTCTGGATGAATTTTTTTTTTTTTGTAGTGAGAATTTGTTGACTAATTTTGCTAAATTTTCAGGAAAATTTTAACAAATTTCTGATATTGTAAAATCTAAAAATTGAAAAATTATTTGTTGTTTGTATGAGGTTTAATCCAAGGTTGGGCAGCTCTCTCTTTCTCAAAGAAAGAACTATGAGGTAAGGGTTGGGTATATGGATCCTTGAAGAGTTGTTCTCCAAAAAATCAAAGAACTCAAGTAGTGGCTCTCAATTATTATAGAACCAGTTTTGACTAGGGGTTTTCATTTTTCAATTTTGTGGTTTTTTTGGAAGTTTGGTGAATTTTTCCAAATTTTCAGCAATTATTTTCAGTTTAAAATTGGAAAATCAATTTCTTTTGTTGCCATAGTGCAAAAAAATTGCCCAAAAAAACCTTGGTTTCAACCCATAACTGGGGTTCTAAAAAATCAAAGAACATACCCTAAACTGCCAGCTCTTTGTCAGTTCTTCAATGACAACCTCGAACAATCAAAGAACTCAACCAGCCACTCTCAAAAATATCATAGAACCAGTTTTGACCCATAACCATGGGTTCAAAAAATCAAAGAATTGGGTGAAAGAACCTTACCCAAAATTTGGTAGTTCTTCCATGAAAACCATTAGTTCTTTGAAAATTTTTAAAAAATAGAAACCAAAGGTTTTTTTTTAAAATTTTGAAAGTTCTAAAAAAAACCCAAAACCAGAGGTTGTCTGATTCTAAAAATTTTCAATTTTTTGGGAACTGGAGGTTCCATAATTTCTAAAAATTTAAATAATTGAAACGAGAGTTTATCCAAAAAAAACCATTAACAAACCGCACGACACTAATCTAATTATCTAATCCTTTAAAACTTATGGCAACAAAAAAAGTTTGTCCTTGAGACCTGAAGAGCAAAAAATCCAAATGAATCCTTCAATCTAAACACCATTTTTTGAAGAAGGTATCAAGAAATTTTGTTGATGAAATTTCTTTGTGGATTTTTTTGGTAAAGAGCAAATCTGGTTCAAATCCTTCACACTGACACAGAAGGGGTTTCACAGTAGGCTAAAACCCTGCCACTTCAAGGCAGGCCTGCCACCATATATTCTAAAGCCATCATCAAATCATGGTCTGAATGTCAGTCTGATGCCATATCCTGGCATTAAGTTTACACAAGAGAAACTGCAACAAGTTTTGTCCCTTTAGTGTGTGAGATTCTGGCTAGTGGTGTGCTGTTTCTGAACACTCTCTGTCTTCTTGCAGAAAGTGCAATCATCCTTCCCCAAAATGATACAACTTCTAGAATGGAGCTGCAACTTTGATGGCATGTTTGCTGAACAATGAAGTGGATTTGGATCCATTTTTCCATTGGATTCCAGCTCTTGTGTTTTGGATTCCCCAGTTGCTTTGTTTACTAGGTGCC
>Ga0209611_10010747_pt1 | contig 13390 bp, 3 predicted proteins | sample S1TSphgellanicum_3_FD_187693 | JGI IMG/M metagenome (GOLD analysis project Ga0209611, IMG submission 187693) | Host-associated microbial communities from peat moss isolated from Minnesota, USA - S1T2_Fc - Sphagnum magellanicum MG (SPAdes) (version 2) | ecosystem: Host-associated > Plants > Peat... | reverse complement strand
AGGGGTTTATTGACCGGATGATTGCTTTGGTAGAGGGAGCTGAGCGCACAAAAACGCCAAATGAAATTGCCCTGACCGTATTACTAGCAGTATTGACTCTAGTATTTCTATTTGTTGTCGCGACAATCCCCACGATCGCTAACTATATTAACAGTCCCGTCAGCGTCGCTATTTTGATTGCTCTACTGGTGGCGCTGATTCCAACGACGATTGGCGGGTTACTGAGTGCGATTGGGATTGCGGGGATGGATCGAGTTGCCCAGTTTAACGTGATCGCTACCTCAGGAAGGGCGGTGGAGGCTTGTGGAGATATCAACACCCTGATTTTGGATAAAACTGGGACTATAACTTTAGGCAACCGCTTAGCAGAAGAGTTTATCCCAGTCAATGGTCACTCACTAGAGGAAGTGGCGAGGGTCGCTTTGGCTGCTAGTCTATTTGATGAGACACCAGAAGGGAAGTCGATTGTCCGGTTGGCGGAAAAATTAGGTGCCGTGATTGATTTTGACCGGAATCGGGCCGAAGGAATTGAGTTCTCGGCTAAAACCCGTATGAGTGGAACGAACTTACCAGATGGCACTGAGGTACGCAAGGGGGCAGTAGAGGCGATTAAAGGGTTTGTGCGTTTGCACACTAGACAATCAATACCTGACCTCGATCAGTCCTACGAGCAGATTTCCCGACTAGGAGGCACACCTCTTGCCGTTGCACATGAGCAAGAAATATACGGAGTCATTTATCTTAAAGACATTGTTAAGCCCGGTCTTCGCGAACGCTTTGACCAATTGAGGCGGATGGGCATCCGCACTATCATGCTCACTGGAGACAACCGGATGACTGCTTCGGTGATTGCCGAAGAAGCTGGGGTGGATGACTTTATTGCTGAAGCGACACCGGAAGACAAAATCAGCGTGATTCAGCAAGAACAGGCACAGGGCAAATTGGTGGCAATGACAGGGGACGGCACGAACGATGCGCCAGCACTAGCCCAGGCGAATGTCGGAGTCGCGATGAATTCTGGCACTCAGGCAGCTAAAGAAGCAGCCAACATGGTGGATTTGGACTCTGACCCCACAAAGCTGATTGATATTGTTGCGATCGGCAAACAATTGCTGATTACACGCGGGGCGCTGACTACTTTTTCAATTGCCAATGACATTTCCAAGTACTTCGCTATCATCCCTGCTATGTTTGCATCTGCTGGGATTGGCAGCCTCAACATTATGGGCTTGACAAGTGCTAAATCAGCAGTATTGTCGGCGCTGATTTACAATGCTTTGATTATTCCTGCCCTAATTCCCCTAGCACTTAAAGGGGTAAAGTTCAGGCCACTGTCAGCTAATCAGCTGTTACAACGCAATATTCTGATTTATGGGTTGGGAGGTGTGGTGGCACCATTTATTGCGATCAAGTTGATTGATATTGCAATTGCATCTGTGGGATTAGCGTAGTAGTTTGTCAATTATGCAAAAAACTAGCAAAGCAATTCGGATCACTATTGTGCTTTGGGTGCTGACAGCATTGATCTATCCTGGGGTCATGCTGTTTGTGGGTCTAGCCTTCCCATACCAAGCTCATGGCAGCTTGCTCAAGAACCATCAGGGACAAGTAGTGGGTTCGGCTTTAATTGGTCAACCTTTCTCCTCTGATCAGTACTTCTGGAGTCGTCCCACTACAGTGGATTACAGTACAGCTGATCCTAAAAAAGATACAAATGGCGTCCTCAAAACGGGCATCTCTAACGCTAGCAACTTGGCTCCTAGCAATACTAAAGAGTTGCTCAAAGATGACCGCAAACCAGACGATCCGGATTTACTTAAACGCATTCGGTCAGATATAGGCAATCTGCAAAAGGTGGGGATCAAACCAACATCTGATTTAGTTTACTCCTCCGGTTCCGGGCTAGACCCCCATATCAGTGTTGAGTCCGCTTATGCTCAGATAGAACATGTGGCTAAGGCTCGATCTCTGTCACCTAACGATGTCAAACGCCTAGTTGTTGAAAACACAGATGGTAGATTCTTGGGGATTTTTGGTGAGCCTGGAGTCAATGTTCTCAAGCTGAACCTAGCTTTAGATCACCGAACAAGGCAAAAGTAAAAATTGAGAAGGCAGCTATGCTGAGAGCAGCTATGCTGCTATGATCCCACGCTTAAAAACGTGGGATTCAAACAAGGACGCCCTATTTCTCGCGCCCTTCTCCTGTCGGAGACGCTGCGCGAACGGGTGACGCTCGAGTACTCGCTAACGCTTCGCTAACGCTAACGCTAACACCAGTCGCCTAGGTCGGGCTGACCCTCCTGCAGCGCTGGTTCACTGCGCGTCTCGCACTCCTCCGCATATTTTTTGTGACGAATAAATCCGTGGGCTTTGACCCGTTATGGGCAAGGCAGGGCAGAAGGCATTCCATTGTCGGTATAATCCATCACATTTACATAAGTGCCTTCTGCCTCCTGCCTTCTGCCTTGCCCGGAGGGCTGTAAAAAGAAAGAGGAATAAAATTGGTTTGATGCCCCTAAATTTATTTATGGGGATTCTCTTTTTACTTTTATCTTTTATCTTTTTACTTTTTAAAAGCCCAATAGCTCTTCTACTCGCAACAACCAAAAGCCGGTGTAAGTCCTTCCCGAATCGTCAGGTTGCACTAATAAAAAGTGTAGTCCTTGACTTTGTTGTTTGCGCTGTTCATAAACCTGAGCAGACGCGGTGACTTCCTGATCTGCAAACGTAGCAACAATCCACCGATCTACTAAACCAGCTTCTAACACCAACCCATCCGGCACACCTGCCACGTAATTCAGTGCTACAGGACAGGCTTGTTGCAACCACCTTGCCAAGCGTATCGATTGCCGTCCACCATAGATGATCACACCAGGAACTGGTAAAATTGACGCCAAACCTAGATTGATGGGTAAAAGAAATTCTGGCATTTGCAAAATTGGCATCGGGCGATCGCCAAACACCTCTTCGATATCACCAGCCAGGAGTGTGGCAAAGCGCCACTCTTCTCCCCAAAGGTTTTCTGGCAACGGTAGAGGCGGTGGTTTGTCTAAGGAGATGGGATAATTCTTTTCCTGCAACCACTGTTTTAATGCTAAGCTGTGGCGAGTTGGTTCTACAGAAATGCCTAAGCTGCGTCCAGCTTGTTCAATTAAACTCAAAGACTGAGGACGAAACACCTGAATGACATCTGGTAGTTGTTCAAAGGCTGCTTGCTGAAGCTGAGACGCAACCCAACTTGAATTTGATTCTCTTTGAAGACAGGTAGCCTCATACTCAAAGCTGCGGGTTGCGTCACAAATCAACAACTCCCACAACACCTGCCCCATTCCATCCTTCTGGGGACGACGATAAAAATCTGCCTGCCAAATACGCATTTTATTTCACCTTCACCTACTCCCCTCAGTACAGACACTACACTTATTTCAGGCACTTAGGGACGAACAATTCAAAAAATCTCCAATTGCATTGCAGTTAACCGTCAACAGTCAACAACCTTAAAAAAGCACCCATTATTTCTTGGAGTTCTCTTTTTGACCTTGGCGATCGCTCTCCACTCACCTTGGAACTCCATCGATAGCTACGCTTTGATAATGATTTCTTAATGATCTCTTATAGATACCATTTATTTTTCATAATGCCTCTCGATATGTTATTTTAGCTTTTCTCAAGGGGAGACGCTGCGCGAACAACAATGTTTGCGGTCGGTGAGGCAGCGCGGTCCAGTTCTGCAAGAGGGTTAGCCCGACCTAGGTGACTGGCGTTAGCGAGGGTTTGGTGAGTTGGTGCTCAACTGAACTTTATTGACTTACACCATAACTTTATATCCATAGGCAACATCTAAACATAAACTTTATCATCATTATCATCAGGTTATTAACATACACTATAGAGTGTATGTGGTACAAAAAAATTTTCTTTCCCCAAATGAATCAGGGCAAACGCATCTAAATTAGTCTTGACAAAAACCTTGGTTAATGAATAAACGCAAGAATCAGAATTTATCGGTTGAGTGATTTTCTGAGGGTCAAAGCGATCGCCTAAATCATTATCAATAAACAGCCGTTAATGCGATTATTGGAGGCTTTATTGAGATTGAGGTGTTCTTATTGACAAGATGCGTTTGCCCTGCCAAATGAATGAGGAGACTTTAAGTAAAATACTGAAACTTTATAATTGAAATAACTTTTAGTATTTAAACTTCATGATTGGTATGATAAAAACATAATAGATGATGATAAATAGGGAGAATAAAAGTTAGTATAAACGTTAAGATAAGAACACATTTTGTCTGTTTGTTTACCGAATTATGGCTTGTTTTTTAAATAGGATTAGACTCTGAAAGTTTCTCTCCAAACAGGTAACCATACATCTAAACAGTCAGTCTATCTACACACTGCTATCTACCAAAATTGCACTACATATAAAAAATACGGGGTTTAGCACTGTCTTCTGTCTGGACATTAGTCTAAGCAGAACTATCAGAAATGAGATCTATTGCTGTTTTCTATGACATGATTTTACCTGACGCTACATCAGTTTTACAGACCCTTTTCTTAATCAAAAATTCACAAACTACCTCCTAGGAATGAAACTTTACACACCAACTGAGCTTGAACAGATCCAACAAGACCTTCCCTACTTAGTTGAGATGATGCAGTGGACTGAAGACTTTGTGGCAAAACCTCACCCTAATGTCGGTAGACTTGGTCCTGTTTGCCCTTTTGTGCCTCACTCAATCAAGTCAAACAGCATGCAGTTAGGAGTTCTTCGGACTAAAAGTTTGGATATACCGCAAATTGCAGAGATTGTTTTACGCTACCGAGATATCTTCCGTGAGTTAGAACCACAAGCCGGAGCTGCGGCCCTCAGAAAAACATTATTACTTATCGTTCCTGATATACATATAGAGGATGCTCCAAAAATAATTGATGGTGTGCAAAAAAAAGTTAAGCCTTTCTTTGTTGAGAAAGGACTGATGATCGGGGAATTTCATATGCGTACTGAAAGCCCTGGTCTCCACAATCCAAATTTCCGTCCACTCCGTAGCCCCATTCCCATGTTTGTTCTTCGTAATATGGTTGAAGCTGACATTGCTTTTCTTCAGGATCAGGATCTACGCTTACGTATTAAGTATCTAGAAGCTTATTTACAGCATATGGAAGGAACTTATTCAGACCGTTTTGAGCAGAAGATTAAAGATGAAAATAAGTTAAAGACTGCGCGTGAATTAATAGAATTAGCGCGATCGCAACTGAAATTAGATGTTGCTCTTATATGAACAAGAGCGACCTCCCTCAGAAAATTATTTACAAACTCAATTCCTTCATCCAATATTCTTGATTTAGTTGCATGCTTTTATATCTGTGTGCATTTAAATCACCGGTGGTCATGTGTGTGCAGAAAGTTGGGAACTGAGATTGTCAATTGATGATAGTAATTTCACTTACACCAATTTTATGAGTATCAAAAAACACGTTTTATCCCTACAGCCAAATACCCAAGTAGATCCCTTGACCGCTGACGACGCTAACAGAGAGCAGCAGTGGTCAACTGAGGTAGGCGTGAACGGCCGAGAGCCCCTACTCAGCTACTGGAAGCAACAGTTGGCAGGGATACCACCGCTCCTAGAACTCCCCACTGACCGTCCCCGTCCCCCTGTTCAAAACGGACTGGGTAGCAGCAAATCCTTTAAGATCAATCCCGACCTAACGCAAAAGCTGAAAACCCTGAGCCAGCAGTCAGGAGCTACTTTACACATAACATTGCTAACGGTCTTCATCGCTTTACTCTCCCGCTACAGCAGCAGTGAAGACATTGTTGTCGGCTCTCCAATTCGCCAGGAAATTGAGTCTATAAATGGCTTTTTCATCAATACCTTGGTGCTACGCACCAACCTCCAGGGAAACCTAATTTTCTCAGAGTTACTAAGTCGAGTGCAACAGGTTGTTTTGGATGCATCCTCTCACCAAGATGTATCGTTTGAGGAACTGGTAGAAGCTCTACAGCCAGAACATTCCCTGAGCCATTACCCCTTGTTCCAGGTGATGTTCGTGTTGCACAATGCCACTACGAAGAAACAAGAATTACCCAATCTGACCGTTCAACCGTCGGAAACCGATACAACAACAGTTAAGTTGGATTTGACCCTTTCAATGCAGGAGACAGACTCAGGGCTGCAGGGATGGTGGGAATATAATACTGATTTGTTTGATGCTGCAACCATTAGCCGGATGATCGGGCATTTTCAGACAATGCTTGCAGGGATTGTGGCGAATCCAGAGCAGCGAATCGCTGAATTACCAATGCTCACAGCAACAGAACGGCAGCAGTTGCTTGTGGAATGGAACGACACCTATACTGAGTATCCCCAGTTACAATGTATCCATCAGTTGTTTGAGGCTCAGGTAGAGCAAAACCCTGATGCTGTAGCGGTTGTGTTTGTAGACGAGCGCAGCGAGGCTTCTCGCAGAGTAGAGCAGCATCTGACCTACCGAGAGTTAAACATTCGCGCTAATCAATTAGCACATCACTTGCAAACACTGGGCGTAGGACCAGAAGTACTCGTGGGAATCTCTGTAGAGCGCTCTTTAGAGATGGTGGTGGGACTGCTAGGTATCCTGAAGGCAGGTGGTGCTTATGTACCGCTAGACCCTGCATATCCAAATGAACGTCTAGCATTGATGTTAGAGGATGCACAGGTATTAGTGCTGTTGACTCAGAAGCACATTCAGGACGGATTGCCTGAGTCTGGGGCGCATGTAGTTTGCTTGGATACAGATTGGGGGGTCATCTCCACGAGAATTGAAGCGAATGCAGAGAGTGATGTCACAGGCGACAACTTGGCTTATGTGATTTACACCTCGGGTTCTACAGGTAAGCCCAAGGGCGTTCAACTTTGCCACAAGTCTGCGACTAATTTTTTGTATTCCATGGGACAGTCGCCGGGACTCACAGAGTCTGATACTCTCCTGGCAGTGACAACGATATCTTTTGACATTGCGGTACTTGAACTTTACCTGCCACTGCTGGTCGGAGCCAAGATAGTTGTGGTGAGTCGGGAAGTGGCAACTGACGGCAAACGGTTGTTAGAGCAACTGGTTAACTCCGGTACTACAGTCATGCAAGCAACCCCAGCCACTTGGCGTCTGCTTCTGGCAGCGCAGTGGGAGAGCATCCCTCGACTGAAAATCCTCTGTGGTGGTGAAGCTTTAACCCCACAACTTGCAGATCAACTGTTAGAAAGAAGCACCTCTGTTTGGAATTTGTACGGTCCCACAGAAACTACCGTCTGGTCATCTGTTTACCGAGTCGAAGCTTCTCAACTGGTTTCTCGTACCAAAGATGCTCCAGAGTCGATTGGACGTCCGATTGCCAACACGCAAATCTATCTACTGGATGCTAATCTCCAACCAGTTCCAGTAGGTGTACCAGGCGAGATCTACATTGGTGGTGCTGGACTTGCCCGAGGCTATCTTAACCGCCCAGAGTTGACTGCGGAGAAATTCATCCCCAACCCCTTCGGAAGGGGCAGGGGCGCAGGGGGGCAGGGGGGACTCGGGGCCCCCTCTGGGGATAAGGGGCAAAGGGGGAGCAGGGGAGGAGAAAGCCTGTACAAGACTGGGGATTTGGGACGCTATTTACCAGATGGTAATATAGAGTATATCGGTCGGGGTGATCATCAGGTGAAGCTGCGTGGCTTCCGGATTGAACTCTTAGAAATTGAAGCGGTGCTGGGGCGGCATGGCTCAGTGCTGCAGAGTGTAGTCATGGTCAGGGAAGACCAACCAGGCAACCAGCGGCTTGTGGCTTATGTCGTCCCAAACCAGGAGCAAGTTCCCAAAGAGATGGAATTGCGCCGCTTCCTCAAGGAGCAGTTACCAGAGTACATGGTGCCTGCCATCTTTATGATGGTGGAAGCGCTGCCTATGACCCCCAATGGCAAAGTAGACCGCCGTGCCCTACCAGCACCAGATTTCCAAAGAAGTGGTATCGAAATTGACTACCTCCCACCCCGCAATACCACGGAAGAGGTATTAGCTGGCATCTGGTCGGAAATACTAGGGCTGAAACAAGTAGGTATTTTTGACAACTTCTTTGAACTGGGGGGACATTCACTGCTGGCAACCCAAGTCATTTCCAGGGTGCGGGAGTGTTTCTCAGTAGATTTACGAGTGCGCCGTCTGTTTGAGTCGCCTACAGTCGCGGAACTTGGTCAGTTGATCGACCCAACGTGCCGGAACACGTCAGAGATCAAGGCTTCTGGGATTGAACGAGTGTCGGCAAGAGAAAACCTACCCCTTTCTTTTGCTCAAGCTCGACTGTGGTTCATCACTCAATTGCAGCCAGACAGTGCTGCCTATAATATCCCGGTAGCCTACCGCCTGACTGGGACGTTGAATGTAGTCGCACTCGAGCAAAGCTTGGGTGAAATTGTCCAACGCCATGAGTCTTTGCGAACCGCTTTTGCGGCGGTGAATGGGCAACCAGTTCAGGTGATTCACAACAGCCAAACTCTGCTGTTGCCGATAGTAGAGCTTCAGGACTTGCCAACAGAGTTGCGGAGAGCAGAAGCTGAGCGACTGGCAACAGAGTCGGCTGGACAACCTTTTAACCTAGCGACAGGACCGTTGTGGCGGGTTCAACTTTTGCGATTGACAACAGAAGACCATCTGCTGCTGTTCACAATTCATCATATTGTGTTTGACGAGTGGTCGTTGAATGTCTTCTTACAGGAACTGGCAGCACTCTACGAAGCTTTCTCCACCAAAAAGCCGTCTTCGCTTTCTGAATTGCCGATCCAATTTGCTGATTTCGCCCACTGGCAGCGTCAGTGGTTACAAAGTGTAGGGACAGATGGGCATTCACCCCTACAAACCCAGATTGACTACTGGAAGCAGCAGCTCGCAAACAGTCCCCCAGTGCTAGAGTTACCCACTGACCGACCAAGACCGTCAGTGATCACCTACTCTGGGAGAAGGCAATATCTGGAGCTACCTCAAAGCTTAACTGAGGCGCTCATCACGCTGTCGCAGCGCTCCGGTGTCACCCTGTACATGACCTTGCTTGCAGCGTTCAAGACCTTGCTCTACCGCTATTCTGGTCAGTCAGACATGATTGTCGGTTCACCGATCGCTGGTCGGAACCGTTCTGAGACTGAGGATCTGATTGGATTTTTTGTCAACACTTTGGTGTTACGTACTGACCTTTCCGGCAACCCCAGTGTTCAGGAATTGCTAGGTCGAATTAAGGAAGTCGCCTTAAGTGCTTATGACCACCAAGACCTACCGTTTGAGAAGTTGGTAGAAGAACTACAACCGGAACGTTCCCTCAGCTATAATCCCCTGTTCCAGGTGATGTTTGTCTTCCAGAATGCGCCGATGGGGCAACTAGACCTGCCTGGTCTGACCCTCAGTGCCCAATCAGTCCAGACCCAGGCGACGCAATTTGATTTAACCCTTGAACTAGAAGAGACAGCGTCGGGTCTCAAAGGCTGTTTGGATTACAACACAGACTTGTTTGATGACGCTACTATTGTCCGGATGGCTGGACATTTCCAGATTCTACTTGAGGGGATTGTTGCTGATCCACAGCAACGAATCAGAGAATTACCCCTACTCACAGCAGCAGAACAGCAACAATTGCTCTTTGAATGGAACGGCACTTCGAGAGATTATCCTCTGGATCTATGTGTCCATCAATTCTTTGAGGCTCAGGTCGAGAAGACGCCTGACGCTGTGGCGGTGGTCTTTGTAGAGCAGCAGATCACCTATATCGAGTTGAATTGTCGGGCAAACCAACTGGCGCACCGCTTGCAAGCACTGGGGGTCAGACCCGATGTGCTGGTGGGTTTGTGTGTTGAGCGCTCCATAGAAATGGTAGTGGGAATTTTGGGAATTCTCAAGGCGGGTGGTGCTTATGTCCCGTTAGATCCAGCATATCCACAAGAGCGCTTAGCCTTCATCTTAGAAGACACCCAGACACCAGTGATCCTTACCCAAGAGAAATTTGTCCATCACCAACCAGATCGTGGGGCGCAAATTATTTGTCTGGATTCAGATTGGGCAACAATTGCCCAGAACAGCCCAGAAAATCCTGTGAGTGCAGTGACGGCCGCCCATCTGCTCTACGTCATCTACACCTCAGGGTCAACAGGACAGCCCAAGGGTGTGATGATTCCTCACCGTGGAATCTGCAATATGCTGTGCTGGCGGCAAAAAACTTTCGGCATCACAGAATTTGACAAGGTCTTACAGACAATTTCTTTTAGCTTTGACCCTTCAGTCTGGCAAATTTTCTGGCCGTTGTCCAATGGAGCCCAGTTAGTGATGGCGAGCCCAGGTGGACATCAGGATAGTGCTTACCTCGTCAAGACAATCGCTGAGCAACAGATCACCGTCCTAGGCTTAGTACCCTCCATCATGCGGATGTTATTGGAGGAAAAGGGTTTCTCTAATTTTCAACAGCTTCGGCATGTGACCACAGGCGGAGAAGCTTTAACTATCGAACTCATGGAACGCTTCTTAAGCCGTCTGCAGAAGGAAAATGTTCTGCTGAATTGTTATGGTCCAACAGAAGTTTCGATAGATGCTACCCTTTGGACCTGCCAATCAGGAAGCGATGCCTGCGGCGGGCTTTGCCTACGCACAACAGCTCCAATTGGTCGCCCTATTGACAACGTCCAGACTTATATCCTAGATGAACATTTGCAGCTCGTACCTGTCGGTGAGTCGGGTGAACTGCACATTGGTGGGGCTGGTTTAGCACGCGGCTATCTCAACCGTCCGGAACTCACTGAGGAAAAGTTTATTCGCAACCCTTTTAGTCGCGAACCTGGATCTCGTCTTTACAAAACCGGGGACTTGGTGCGTTATTTGCCGGACGGGAATATCGAGTTCCTTGGTCGGATTGACCACCAAGTGAAAATTCGTGGCTTCCGCGTCGAGTTGGGAGAAATTGAAGCCATGCTGTTACAGCATCCGGCACTGCTACAGACTGTAGTCGTTGCTAGAGAGGATGTTCCCGGTGACAAGCGGCTCGTGGCGTATGTGGTTGCCGACCCTGAGCAAGTCCCAGGAAACAGAAAGTCGGGTGTTCTTAAAGAAGATATTCCCCACACCCTATCCCCTACACCCGACACCCCTTTCATGACGACCGGTGAGTTGCGCTCCTTTTTACTCACTCAGCTACCCGACTACATGGTGCCTACTGCCTTCGTCTTCTTAGATGCCCTGCCATTAAACCCCAATGGTAAGGTAGACCGTCGGGCGCTTCCAGCACCGGAGACATCAAGGAGTGGTCTTGAAGAAAGCTCGTCGCCACCCCGCACTCCGACTGAAGAGATTCTAACGGCAATCTGGACCAATATCCTCGGGCAGAAATTAGGAATCCACGACAACTTTTTTGCCATGGGGGGACACTCCTTGCTGGCGGCCCAAGTAATTTCTCGGGTGCGCGAAGCCTTCTGTGTTGAACTTCCTCTGCGCAGCCTGTTTTCTGAACCTACCGTAGCTGGTCTAGCTGAACAGATCGAGACGCTTCGCGGAACGGCCCCAGAGCGACTTGGAGCCATTCAAAGATTGCCACGGGACACAGAAGACCGGCAACTGTCCTTTGCGCAAACTAGGCTGTGGTTCCTCAACCAACTGGAGAGCGAAAGTGCTGCCTATAACATCTCAATGGCCTTGCACCTCGTAGGCTCGCTCCAAGTAGACGCATTAGAAATGGCATTGCTTGAAATCGTGCAGCGTCATGAAGTTCTGCGCACCACCTTTGAGATGGTGAACGGCTCACCGATTCAGGCGATCGCTCCATCTGTAGATTTTCAATTGCCGATTTGGGATTTGGGTTTCACAGAAGCCCAAAATCCACAATCGGATGAGGTGCAACGTTTAATCACTGAGGAACAAGAGCGTCCCTTTGATCTGGCGAAGGGTCCTTTACTACGAGTCGCCTTGCTGAGGCTGGGTGAAAAGTCCCACGTGCTACTGGTGACGATGCATCATATTATCTCCGATGGCTGGTCACAGGGGATATTTGTCCGAGAGTTGTCCAGCCTCTATTGTAAAAACGTTGGAGGCAACGTCTCTACACCTTTGCCAGAGTTACCCATCCAGTATGCTGACTTCGCTTACTGGCAGCGACAGTGGCTCACTGAAGTAGGAGCCAACGGTCGTTCGCCCCTAGAGACTCAGCTCGACTACTGGAAGCAACAATTGGCAGGAGCGCTTGCTCCGTTGGATTTACCTACCGACCGACCACGACCGCCGATTCAAAATGGACTAGGTGCAAAGCAATCCCTGGAGTTATCTCAGACTTTGACCGAGGCGCTGAAAGCACTCTCGCAGCGTTCAGGGGCTACCCTGTATATGACTCTCCTGGCAGCGTTCAAGACTTTGCTCTACCGCTATGTCGGGCAGGACGATATCATCGTGGGGACTCCGATAGCTGGTCGCAATCGGGCTGAAATTGAAGATCTGATGGGATTATTTCTCAATACCCTAGTGCTACGCACCGACCTTTCAGGCAATCCAAGTTTCCTGGAATTGCTCTATAGAGTCCGCGAGGTGGCATTAGGGGCTTATGCCAACCAGGATATACCCTTTGAGAAGCTCGTAGAAGAACTGCATCCACAACGTAGTCTCAGCCGTCACCCACTGTTTGATGTGATGTTCAACTTCATCAACATGCCCCAGACGGCTGCGGAACTCCCTGAATTGACCCTCACGAACCTTGAACTGAACGAACCACAGTCAAAATTCTCTATGACTTTGTATGTGGAGGAACACTTAGGTGAACTGAAGTTACAACTGGTGTATCAGCGGGAGATCTTTTCTACTGCACGCATGATTAGCCTTCTGTCTCAATTCCAGTTTCTACTTGAGCAGATTGTTACAGATCCAAGTAGCCCTATCGGGTTGTATTCTCTGGTCACGCCAGCAGATCGACCTTTGCTGCCAGATCCTAGTGCGGTGTTGCCACAGCCACAGTACAATTTGCTGACCACAATGTTCACAAATTGGGTCAGCAGTACACCAGAACACTCAGCAGTCTGCCAAGGCGATCGCTCTTGGAATTACAGCGAATTATCCACAAGCGCTCACGCCGTGGCAGGGGTTCTGCTGAGCCACGGGGTATCTCGTGGCGATGTCGTCGCTGTGTTCGGTTCACGCAGCTTTGGGCTGATTGCCAGTATGATGGGCGTACTCTTGAGTGGCGGTGTGCTACTGACTATCGATCCGAAGTATCAAAGCGAACGGCAGTCTGTCATGCTTCAGGAAGCTAAAGCCAAGCACGTAATTGTTAGTGGGCAATGGGCAATGGGCAATGAACAATTCCCTCTGCCCCTTTCCCCACACCCCACACCCCACACCCCACACCCCATTTTTGT
>Ga0209611_10010746_pt1 | contig 13390 bp, 13 predicted proteins | sample S1TSphgellanicum_3_FD_187693 | JGI IMG/M metagenome (GOLD analysis project Ga0209611, IMG submission 187693) | Host-associated microbial communities from peat moss isolated from Minnesota, USA - S1T2_Fc - Sphagnum magellanicum MG (SPAdes) (version 2) | ecosystem: Host-associated > Plants > Peat... | reverse complement strand
AAAAGAAAAAAAAAAAAAAAAAAAAAAAAAAAAAAAAAAAAAAAAAATAAAAAAAAAAAAAAAAAAAAAAAAAAAAAAAAAAAAAAAAAAAAAAAAAAAAACACACGCACAGGCATATTGAAGGCTCTTAAACAGTGAGGAGCTGTCAGAAAGAGAAAAAAAAAATAGTAGCAAAAACTACTCACCTTCTTCGCCTGCGCGCGGACATTCGAGACGACGATGAGTACGCAGCAGCAGCAGCTGTGGAAACGAGGGTTGCTGCATTTTGTGAAGAGGAAAAGGGAGTTTCAACGCCGCCGTCCGATCAGACGCTCCTTCGATCTCTGCCGTCGGATGTGACACAACCCCCCCTCTTTCTTCCTATTGCCCCAAGTAGCACCCCCACTGTTCCTCAGGGTGGGCTGACGACGGGCACCCATTATAATGATGGGTTAGTCGACAAACTCCCCAACAGGGTTTTCTTTTTTCTTTTTTTTTCTTTTTTTTGCCAGATTTTTGATATTGGAAAATCTCAATTTTGCGAATTTTTCCAAAAAGTTAGCAAAATTATTAGAATTTACGCTAGAAAAACAAAAATGTCCTTTTTTTTCTTCTTTTCGAAAAAAGAAAAAAAATTTCTAGGAAAAAAACACCCCAGAGGCCAGGACCCAGGCACAAAGAAATTAAAGAGGAAAATAATTTGTCCCAAAATATTAATGAAATATAGTAACAAATCCATAAAAGGTGTAGGAAGACTATATTAGAAAAGTAAATAGAAAAGTATGTATTGTATTAGGTACCTTGGCAGCTTCAACACTAATTCTATTATTTGTATAAATGTTGAATTTTCAAAAAATAAAATTGTTTTTCAAAAGAAGTTTTTTTGGGTGAAAAAATAGAGAATATTCTGGAATAATCAGAAATGTAGCATTTTTCAACATCAAAATCTTTGAAATAAAATAAAATAAAATAAAATAATTATTTGAACGGACATGTGTTGAAGCTGCCCATGTAGCACTATGGAACTATTAATTTATTTAGTGAAATTTATTTTCTGCTTAAAAAATATTTCAAGCACTAGAGAAAAACATTTTTGTCCCTAAATTTTAGTGAGAAAATATATTGATCAATCCATAAGCGTTTATGCACCCAAAGAAAAAAGAAAAAAGAAATGTCAAAAAAAAAATCAAACAAAAAGATAAAAAAGCGTAGTCACAGTATTCTCGGGAGCGAACGGATTCCGTTGCCGGGACTCGAACCCGGGTCGCTCGGGTGAGAGCCGAGTATCCTAACCATCTAGACTACAACGGACGATGCTGGAACTGGTACGTAAACTGTACATAATCTCTCTCACCTTGTGTTTTCTCTGTTCTTCAGTCTCTAGACCCACATCAGGAGGTTGCTGCTTTGTAGAAAAATGGAGTACCAGATTCGCCTGGTCTTGTATGTACTGTGTCGGTGTAGATTGTATGCCATGGATTAAATCTTTTCAGAGTTCTGTGCCATAGCTTCAAGACTAGATAGATCCTTTAAGAGAGTTTGACCACATGTATATATTTTTTCAAGCTATTTTGCCAAACTTCTGCACCTCAAATTCTGTTATAAGATAAACCTAATTGGGTTTTAAATATTAATTAGGTTGAACTTATGCTGAGAGAGTTCAAAGTTAGGTTTAAAGTTCAAAATCAGTGAGGCAGCATGACCGTTGGTTCATTATACTGGCCATAATGTGCACAAAAACGATCAGCAATGCTTTTAGAATTGAACAGCAGATTCCCCTCAGCCTTTCTAGCAACAAAATAATATTGCATCCAAACATGTCTACCGTTAACCCTTTCCAGCAATCCAGTGTTTACCTTCAAAGAAACAGATACCCATGTTGGGAACAACCACTTTGCATCATCACTCGCTGAACATAGCAAAGCTTAAAAACTGATGTTAACAGTTGAGAATCAACAGGACATTCATCACTTCTGTGAGAGATCCACTCATCAGGTCTGGTGATCACCATATCTTTGTTTGGGTGCTAGACTGCACAACCAACAATTTTGAGACTGTCACGTGCAGCAACATGTCGAGATTCATGTGCCTATCCTCAGGTATTGATCAATCAATAAGGTCAGGACCTCGAGATTTATGGACAGAAAGTGAGGATGTCCACTTGTCATGGAACATAGTGTTTCACTCATGTCTGATCCCACTCATCTTTACTTCAATTCATCCCCTTCAGTATCAGGGTCAAACTCAGAAATCACGGGCACAAAAGTGCAGCAAAAAGCTTCTTTGTCCTTTAAAACCAATGATGTGCCATCAGGGTTCCACTTAATTTCAGACACAACAAATTGAGGGAGAGGAATATGCACACAACAAGCACCGGCAGGTGTCCACATGTACAATTGAGAGGTCCCAGTGCAAAGGGCAATACGGGGGTGGATGGGGTCCCAGGCCACTGAGCGGATAGGGTCCTTTTGTAATAACAAGGCAGCAAGCTCCAAATGTGATACATCCCATATCCAAAGTGCTGTTGGCATGTTGTCATTTCGGGTGCAAATGTACTGACCGTCAGCACTCCAAGCCAGTAAACCTGACAACAATTGAACACTTGCCATAAGAAATAGTAAACAGGAGAAATTTTCAGTGTTTATAAAGATGTTAGTTGTTGGAAACTAAACCCTAATAGATCAATCCTACATTGCATGAACCCCAGATATGTAACATGGCAATTTCTGGGTCAATGCAAAGAACTAGTCTGGTGGCTGAACACTGCAGTCCAGACATGATTCATGGCTCATGGTGTAGCTTGAGCAGAGCAGAGCACATTTAACATACCAATGCCTTGCTTTGGATTAGGTTTGTCAGGAGGCGGCTTCTGTGATGGAACTGTCACAGGCAGGTCTGCAACATTGTAGCGCACCCTTCTTCGATTATCACTTGGACTGTCTGCAAAACTCAAAGTGCTAAGTCACAATCCATCCCTGATAGAGCCGAGAGTCCAGAGATCTAAAGTACCATTCAGTGACAGACCCATATGCAGCCCTGAGGCACAGACCCTTCCAGAAACCCATTATGGGATCATGCCCAGTTACACCCTTGAAGTGGCCTCTAACATTGACTGCCGAACCCTAAAGTGCAAAACTACACAGCTCACAGCAATAAATCCTCCAACAGGATAAGGCTCTGGTGTTTGAGTTTGGTTTCATTATGGTGTCAGAGCAGACAGTTTCAACATTGCAAAGGCATTCATCCCTGAAATTCTTTTCTCAATTCTGGTTCCTATCATACAACTCTGATGATTGGTTAATCAATCAGGTTGTCTTACCACCCAAATTATCACATGCTGGACTTCCGTTCATGTACTGCATATCAACTTGCCAGGCCTCTTCTATTTCCTGCAAGCCAGCCAAGGAAGATCATAGTTCATTGTGTTGAGCAAAAGCTAGGAATTTTCTGTTACCCCTCTTTAATGGCAAAAAGTTACAAGTCTTGCACCTGCCCTATCATTAGCAGCACATTTGTTAACAAAAGTACATTGTGTGGAGCATGCACACCCACCTTGAAAACAACCGTGGTCATGGGGCCCTTAACAGCAACTGGATGGCTGAACTCAGCAACAGGCTTCCATGTTAGGTGATTCAGAGCACGTACTACCTGATCATAGCTCCCAACTCCCAGAAACTGGCCACATGGTGACCACATCACCACCTTTACCCCCAATGCATTGTCATATGCTGAGTACTTGAAGAGGCAACGACCATCAGGGGAGTACACGAGCACCTGCATCCAATGACATATGCTGTATATGAGAAAGCTGCCAAAAAGTGGAATCAAATGGAGACTATCTGCAAGGAAGCAGGCTGCATTTTGATATTTGAAAATAAAAATCAGAACTATAACTTGCAACACTTCAACCATCTGGCCATCAATTTGCCTCAGGTGAGTTAAGTTAAAGAAAGAACTGAAGTGTTTGTGAAAGGAAGTGACCTGATTAGTACCTTGTACTCAAGTGGAGAATCCCACACAGCAATGGTACTATCAGTGGGTGACCACTCCAAGTCTGCAAGGTCTGAGGTATCAACTGCAAAGGTTCCCATGGCCTCCCAACCCTGACAAGACAAAAGATTCATGTAGTCTTTGCAGTCTCGTCTGGTTGCAATTGCGACAAACTTGCCATCTCTTGTAAAGGAAACACCGCGAGAAGAATGCTTAGGCCAAGGCACATGCACACAGGCTGTGCTTACTAATGACCAAACAGTGAGGCGGAGCTGAAACTCAGAAGTGGTAAGGATATGACGACTATCTGGGCTCCACCTGCCAATACACAAACCATCTAAGCAAAGAATGGTATAGAGTTTATTAACTAGGAGCAAAAGAAAGAAGATTCCGAGAAGAACATGATACTGGTCAAGTTTGTAATAACCTGGCATGAGTGATGCCTGCAGAACCTTCATCAATCTTACATGTCCAGTCAGGTTGTGACACAGACCATGCCTGAACCATAGACCGTTTGTGTATAGCACAGAGCAAGTACTCTGAGTCAGGTGCCCACTCCACATGGCTGATTTTGTCTACACACGAATATAGCTGCACCACCTGCAATCCAATCCACAACATTGAAACAATACCTAGCCAAGAAGTTTTTCTTCAATAGCACTGTCACATACATAAGTGTGCTTATGTTTATCTCTTGTTGCATTAACCCTACAATGTCTGGAGGTCACAGAGGAGAGGCTGCTTAATGCTGCTACCATGGTGATTGAGATGCATAACATATGGACTGCAATATATTGATGGATCTTGTTTGGGTGCTATCCTAGTTGAAGGCAACAAGCTGATGGGAGTGGATTGAGGTCATCATTTCCTACTAGCAAGCTTTGGATGAAGCCCTTAGGTCATGTGATAGATGGTGTTCCAGGGAGAAAGGATCAAATTCCAGTTGTAAACCTCATCAGCACATGTTTCAGAAGAGCTCATTCTAGAACCAAGTGCTTTTGGCATAGGAAGTAATGATGCAGGCTTTGTCTGAGCCAGAAAACCTGCTTTGGGCAACTGGAAAGCATGTGGAATGATACAAGAACAACAATACATTCCAGAGAACCTATGCAATGATGAGAGAGAGAGAGAGAGAGAGAGGGAGAACAGCGGTGAAGAAGGGTGAGGAGAACATACCTTGAGGGACACAACGTCTCGTATGACGAGTCGAGAATCAACAGCAACAGCCAGAAATCTAGAGTCCGGAGAGAAAGTACATGGACCTGAGTGCTTGTAGGTATCGCTAAATTCCATACCCCTCTTCTGGCCTCTCGTCTTCCTGTTCCAGGATGGATCTGAAACAGAAAGAAGACTCCCCGAGTCAACAAGAAACCCGCGAATTACACGGCTAGCTCTGGTCGCTGCTAACGCAAACCAGACATTTTTCCGGCGCTTCTTCTCATACTTCCTTCAACACGAAAGAAGAAAGGTTAAGACAAAACTTTTGATCATAGCTTCCTCTACTCTCCAACAATGTCTTGAACCAAAAAACAAAAGAAAAGAAACCTAATGAGAAGATCTTCACCTACGTTCTTCGGACATCGATCCGGGAACAACATTTCATAGAAAGTTACGAGAACAGAAAGGACAAAAGAAAGGACCAAAAAAACACAGCAACAACTTCTTTCCACCAGACGTGAAACTTTCCTGGAGATGACTGAGCAGGAGGCTATACCAGGAGTGCAGAACAGCAAAGGAGAAACAAACAGTCAGCAACAGGTCACAAAATTCGTGAATTATTATGGCAACTAATAGGTGTGTGTCTTTCTCAGCTCATTAAGTAACAAATCAATTCGCTGAGAAGCAGGAAAAATATATATACCTGAAAGAAGAAGAAGAAGAAGAAGCTCACGAACCAAGAAGCATTTTCTTTTATCCGGAAGCTGCAGCTTAATCCAAGCAAGAAAACTGCGACAATGCTGGCAAGTCGGGCAACGGAGAAGCGCGCAAAAACAGAGCAGAGCGTAGGCGCCAAATACATGTACACACTTGTTGCTCAAACAAAACAAACCACAGGGCGGAGAAGACGACCATTCTGCACTAGAATAGACAGATTTTGCAGTCTAGAATCGACGTGCGTCCAGGGTGGAATTGCACGGGTCTACTTTCTCATCCCCACATTCCAGATAACGCATAATTTCACATCCTTACAAACGTAGTATGCCTCATATCAATGTATTTAAGCCGTCCACGAAATCCCATGGACGGCTTAGATTCTCCTGGTGAAAATTGGCCACAGGATCATCCGCAAGATCGTCGATGATCATTCTGCATCAGAATAGTCAGATGTTTGAGTCTAGAATCGACGGGCGTCCAGGGCGGAATTGTACCGGTGTACTTTCTCATCCCCACATTCTACATAACCCTAATTCACATCCTTACAAACGTTTCTGACAAATATCAATGTATCGTAACCGTCCACGAGATCCCATGGGACGGCTTAGATTCTCCTGCTGAAAACTGGCCGCAGGATCCGCAAGATCGACGGCTGACGAAGATGCGTTCTAGGGTTTGTGGACGATTAGGTCTTTCTCGCTTCCTTTCCTGTTGCGTGTGCTCTTCTCGTCTTCTTTTTTTTCTGGAGTTCTTCTTCCCGGTTTGCGTTTGCTGCTGTTTGCTGCAGCGGGTTCTTCCTCTCCACACTCAAGCTCATCAACGTGCGCGTCGGCTCTTTCGGCACCATGGTATGTCAAGTAATACTCTCGGATTTTATTATGTTTTCTCCGTCGCCTTGCCTCCTCGTAGCACCAAGTTTTGGCACCTGTATAGAAGGAAGGGCATGGTTGTCAGTCGAAGATGTATGTGCTCACGCCGTCTCTGAAGTAGGATGGTTTATGATTCTATGACTCTTAGCGGATGTTTCTTAGCTTCTTCAACCCAGTATAATATCTTCAAGCAGTTGAGAACTGTCACCAGCTGTCGCAGGGTTTTGTTAGTATTTTTGCCTTCGTCTTCGAGTCTCTCCTTGTCATATACTTATTGCCCTTCTTTGTTGTGGGACTTTCCTGCTGTAAGTTACTATTCTTGCATCATTGTAAAATTGTAGGCTATGGAGTGTTGTTTACATTTGTAGCTATGGGGATTACCTAGCTGATCATTCTTGGTCTGTTTTGGGATCACAGCCTTCCCAGAAGACGTTCAGGATCAAGAAAAAGTTGGCTAAGAAAATGAAGCAAAATCGCCCGATTCCGCACTGGATTCGGATGCGCACTGATAACACTATAAGGTAAATCCTTCCATCTCTATCAAGCTCTCAAGCATATATGTTGAAAGAAATTGCATCCATAAAGAATGCCTAATCGAACTGGGCTTAAATCTGGGATCTTCTGAGATGGTGATTGTAGCCAGTCATTTAGGTTAATTGAACTGCATTTTTGATAAGTTCAATTCTAAGTTCTCCTGGCAGGAATGTGAAGAATGCATCTCCTCCATAAAATTGTCTTGACTTTGCTATGCTCTACAGACTTTGTTGTGGCCATTATGCTTAGAGAGCTTGTATGGCTGTCAGGTACAATGCAAAGCGGAGGCATTGGCGCAGAACAAAGCTTGGGCTGTAAGCTTGATCAGAATCTAGGAGGATTGAGTGTGTTCTATCGCAATACATGGCACTGTGTTCATTGCCGCTGGTTACTTGAGTGGCATCAAAGTAACAGACATATTATCACACTGATTGCTTGCTAGCCAACATTATGACTGAGTCTTCCCGTTGCCTCTGGGAATGTGACAGATGGAATCTCAGGACACATATTTCTGTATGTTGGTTTGCCTGAAATTTTTGGCTGGTAGTATTACACTATTTTCTGCAGAATCAAGATTTAATGAAATGAATCTTACTGTCACAAGTTTGTTGCAGCTTGAGTGAGGATACTTCCAACTTTATTGATTAGCTGTGTCTCTTGAATAGTAGCCAACATTATGACTGAGTCTTTGTTGCTTCTGGAAGTGTGACAGAACTGCAAGATGCAGATTTTTTATGGTGCTTTGTCTGAATTTTGTGCAGATTATTTTATACTTATCTTCAGCCATTGTCACAAGATTATGAAGTCAGTGGGTAGTCATGGTAGCTTGTCATGTCTGTTCATAATGAAGGTGATGGTTTGACACTTTGTGCAGTGACTTTCACATGGTTATCTGCACTCAGTGTTGTGTTGCCTTCTAAATGTTGTTTTGGAGATGTCTCTGCAATCTTATAGATATGGTGGTTACATGATTTTCCACACCCTCTTTGGTAGCTGATGAAGGTAGTGGGTAGTCATGGCATCTTGTCACTGCTATTTGCAATGGAGGTTATGGTCTGACACTTTTTGAGTAACTCTCAAAATGTTATGACTGCACTCATTGTCATCTTTTCTTTATAATTGTTGTGCAGATTTCACCTGTGTGTATGTTTTTTCAAGATGCCTTCAGTACATTCTACAGTTACTGTTTGCAAGTTTCACACTTCAAAGGCATTGAAAAGTACCACTTAGTACCCCATGCAGGAGATCACATTTTCTGTTCTGATCTCCCTTTGAATTTGGGGTTGTTCCTCACTCTGTCCATCCCTGGTAGAATTGCCACCAAATCATGGACTTGTTATTAGAATCTATACATTACTTCAGTTTCGTTAAAAGCTATAAAGCTTGACAAGAAAAGGCTTAGCAACTAGTCTGATTCAAGCACAGTTTCAATAACTGAGGCTGATTGCATTGTAGTTGAGCACAGCCATCAGAAAGCTCTACACGATTAGGTCTGGGTCAATTGTACATCACGTATCAAGTCAAGGGACTTGATGTCCCTCTAGCGCTGGTATTAGATTTGCTCCTGTTTGATGGGTTCATGTTTCTATAGTAAAACACATTTTTATGTTCATTGATGGGTTTCGTGTTTCAATGATCATCATGTTCTTTGATAGGTTTGTGTTTCAAAAAAACTCTTTTGTTCATTGATGGGTTCATGTTTCAATAAGTATAGTGTTCTTTGATGGGTGTGTGTTTCTATAATCTTGACTGTTCTTAGGTTCTTGTGAATGGCAGTGTTTTGCTCTGAACTATCTTGATCCACCTTGGACGGTTTGCTTGCTTTGTGTACACAGCAAATGAATGCATTTTGGGATGAAGTATGTGTCTCAATTGTATGAAACATACAGTATGTTTGCTGTGGTCCTTAACTTGTACGAGTGAAATCTAGAACGTGAAAAGCATGCTTTGAATCCATCAAAGTGTACAGAGTTATAAATGAGTCCAAAATTCTTGAATATGAATCAAGACATAAAATATACTAAGTGCAAAGCAAGAAGCTAATTTGTGTCTCTTAGGCCATGAAATATTCTACTCTTGCTTGAAGGTTGCAGGAAGCAGCTTATCGTGGGATGGTTCTTTTCAGTTCCTTTTGTAAGCTTTGGTTAAGATGTAGGCAAAATTGAAAGTTCATGTCCTTTTACTGGACTTTTAGGAGTGCATCACTACTAGGTATATGGACTTTCAATGGTCCATCACTGGATCATTTGAACTGGGACAATAGGAATAGGGTTAGAACAAGTGGAGGTCACAAAGTTGAGGGGTTCTTTTGGTTTTGCATCTAAGGCTTGACTTAATAGTTCTAATGGTCAAAATGCATTTGCTGTATGTATGTGGGAAGAGCTTGGTAGCCTCATTTTTTCTGTGAGGTTTCAAAATACCTTCCTAAGAACCTTCTGTAAAAATATTATGAGAAATAAACTAGGTTGCTAGATTGGCATTTAAACAGGTGTCAAAAGTGTGACGATATTTTGGATCGTTTAAACATGTGTGAAAAGTGGTAAAATCTTTTATTGTTGAAACGGGTGTGAAAAGTGGTAAAATCTTTTATTGTTTAAAGATGTGTGAAAAGTGGTAACATCTTTTATTGTTTAAAGAGGTGTGAAAAGTGGTAACATCTTTTATCGTTTAAACAGGTGTGAAAAGTGGTAATCTGTTTTATCGTTTAAACAGGTGTGGAAAGTCGTAATCTGTTTTATCGTTTAAACAGGTGTGAAAAGTGGTAATCTCTTTTTATCGTTTAAACAGTTGTGAAAAGTGGTAATCTGTTTTATCGTTTAAACAGGTGTGGAAAGTCGTAATCTGTTTTATCGTTTAAACAGGTGTGAAAAGTGGTAATCTCTTTTATCGTTTAAACAGGTGTGAAAAGTGTGATGATATTTTTCACCAGGTACACCTCCAATTTGGACACAGGGCTGGCTGGGTGGTGAGGAGGAATTAGGGTTTAGGGGTTTAGGGTTTTAGACGAAGAACCTAATTAACAGGCAGGCCGCAGACTTTACAAACGATGTCGTATTCTTGTGGCAATTTCTCCATTTTGGCAAGTGTTCACCAGATGTTTTGTGTGCATTGGCCAGTGAACGGCGATTTTTATTTAATTTTGTGATGTAGCCAAACTGGCAATCATCCACTAGAAGATTTAGCCAAATTGGGTCATAGAGCAGATATAAAACTCAATCAAGAATCCTATAAATAAATTCAAGAATCCTATAATATTTTGGCTCCCTGTTGGCACCCGCTGTAGAAATCTGGAGATTTAGGAAAAACAATTCTCGAAATCTAGTTAATAGGGTCATTTTTAGCAGGTCGAAAAAATGTGAAATTTTACCAAAAAAGAACAGCGATTGTGGCATCACCGTTTTGGGTTACTTCATTGGGACAGTTCCTACTATAACCGACGTTGGGAATTTCTTGAGACATTTCGTATTTGAATGCTTGCTGGTTTGCACTTGCCGTAAGGTATAAGGTATAAACTGGCTGCCCCGCCACTAGCGTTACACGATCAGCCGTTTGTTATATACTGTTGTTGTTCTTAGGCAGTCTTCGCAGTAGGGAAGAGTGGAATTGCAGTAAATCACTAGTACCTGAGCAGTCATCTTCCGCTAGCGTGAGATTTCTATTAGGTGAGGTTGCTTTACGTGATCAACATCCACAGCTTGTGTGGTTGCACATTTCAAGAATTTGAGGTTTTTGAGTTCGCCCAGAGAGAAGAGGATGAGTAATAGAGCAGTCAAGGTTCAGAGCTTCGATGCAAAGGATCCTTTTGCTGGATTGGCATTGGTTACAAAACCTGTGCCCAAAGCAGAGGCAGGTCATGTGGTTGTTCAAATCACTCTACGTCCTATCCTTCCCTGTGATCTGATGTTCATACGTCAGGGCGCTCATGGCTTTTTCACTCCAGGGACTGAGGGATTCGGAATTGTTCACGACGTAAGAATAAGCATCCTATTGCCTTCCTTTCATGCACATTGATTTGGAAGTCTCTTTGCTCCTTTTGATATTAATGTGCTTTCTTTTTCTTTTTGTTTTAATTTGGCAGGTAGGGGAGGGAGTGAAGACAGTGAAAAAGGGGCAAAGAGTGGTGCCATTTATCTCTCTTGATCCTCGAAATGTGGAGGGATCATGGCAGCAATACGTTTGTGTAAAGGAAGAGCTTGTGTGGGCAGTACCGGACTCAATTTCAGATGAAGCGGCAGCTCAATTTGTCATCAACCCATGGACCCTATACGGTATGCTCACCGATCTTAAGGTTCCCAAAGGTGAGTACCTCTTGCAGACAGCAGCGGGCTCGGTGCTTGGTCGGCAAGTGATACAACTTGCAAAACATTGGGGCATCAAAACTATCAACGTTGTAAGGCGCGGGGAACAAAAGGAGGAGTTGAAAGCCCTAGGTGCAGATGAAGTCATATGCACAAATGAAGTAGAAGAAGAAGATGTGGCGACAAGAGTGAAAGAGATCACCGGCGGAAAACTCGCATATGGGGCTATTGATCCTGTGGCTGGCACACTCACAAAACAAGTTGTTGCGAGTGTGAGAGATGGAGGTCAAGTGTTTGTGTTTGGAATGTTGGGAGGGAGCGACATAACAGTTGGCGTGGGGGATTTATTCAGGGGCGTACGTTTGACGGGATGGAATCTTTATCACGCCATGACTTCTGCTGAGAGACGCAAAGTATTCACTAACGGAGTTTCGAAGCTGATGGAAGCCAAGATCATTGTGCCCCTTATGGGTGAGACTTATGATCTTGCTGACTTCCAACTTGCAATCAAGAAATCAACTGAAGTTGCTGGAGGAGGGAAGGTGCTTCTCTCGAGTTAATAAACCAAAAAATCTTCCAATACAACAACAATCCATCCTGCCTACAACAAAATTTGTAAATTCATCTGAAGGGGCGACTTTGTGGTGGGATTTTCTAGTGCACGTTTTGCTAATTTTTCTAATATGTTTTACGAACTTTGTTTGTACATCTTGCTGGATTGATGTACAATTGTTGTCTTGTTACAAATTTACACAAACCCTAAATTAATATGAGATTTGGATTGGATATCAAGATTTCAAAGATAGTAGTTAATTTACAAGAAAATGTGAAGAAGAAAAGTTTCATATGTTTTGGGATACTTCAAACATGGAGAAGAAGAATTAGAGGATCTTTCTTTCCATAGAGATGGGAATAAGGGGGTGAAGCTTCCATATATACACAGCTTGTGGGAGGATTTTAAATACAAGCTCCAACTGGAGACCCAAAGTGAAGAATTCATTTTGATGCACATGTCGATTGTCAATCTTGTATCATCTCAATTTTACTTTTGCAAGTATTGTGAATATGAATATGAATCATTTGATGCACTTGTTGATTGTTAAGCTTGCATCATCTCGATTCTACTTTTGCAAGTATTGTGAATATGAAATCTGCTTGTAAAACATTTGAAGTAAATTTGTTGTGTGTGTGGAGGGCACTTTATATTCATGAAGTTCTTTTTTAGAAATTGGGAGGGATATTATGCCTACTCCTCAAAGGTTTATTTGGGTTCATTCACAATTGGGGTTTGAAAGGGGGAAAAAAGATTTAAAGATTTCTTAAAGCTATTTTTTTATAAATAATATTTACATGAAACAAATTTAAGTGAGAAAAATTGAATAGTCCAATATAAGATAATTCATGTGTTAATTGTGATTTTTTACATTCATACATAATCATATATGAATATTTTGGTTTAATATTAAAAACGGAAAAAATTTCAAAAAATTCAAAATGAGTTTCAATGGACATTTGAAGATGTTTTCTGGCAAGATTATTACTTACATATGTGACTTGCATTTAAAATTAAATATTTTGAACCCATTAATGGTTTTAAAAATGAATTTTTTTACCTTGTAACTTTTTCTTTCAAAATTTCAAAACTTTGAAGTTTTTGTATGATTTGATTTTTCATCAAATTCATCCAATGAACATGTACTTTCATAGAAGGGGGCATGTTTTTGTTGTACAAAATGTTTGAAATCAATTGCATGGCTTTATGCATTTTTTTGATTCCTGTTTTAAAAAATGCAATTGTAAAACTTTTAAAAATTTCACAAATCCAACTTTAATTTGTGCCTAGGA
>Ga0209611_10010745_pt1 | contig 13391 bp, 11 predicted proteins | sample S1TSphgellanicum_3_FD_187693 | JGI IMG/M metagenome (GOLD analysis project Ga0209611, IMG submission 187693) | Host-associated microbial communities from peat moss isolated from Minnesota, USA - S1T2_Fc - Sphagnum magellanicum MG (SPAdes) (version 2) | ecosystem: Host-associated > Plants > Peat... | reverse complement strand
GGTGCTTAACTGATTAAGCGTTACATCAACTGAAATAAAGAAAGTATTATATGCCTGGAAATATCACAAAGGCTGATTCAACTATTAATAATCACTACTTGGAGGCTTATAAGCATTCCAATCATTAGTACTAAAGAAAATTACGGATCTAAGGCTTAACTAATTATTGAGCTATAATCCATGCCTCACAGACATGAATGTCACCATGTGTCCAAAGGCAATCAAGTACTACACATTTCACCTCTAAATCCTTGATTTTTTCCATGGAGCATAAGTGCCATGTTTTCAACACATACCATGTGCAAAGAAAAATTAGGATAGGATCTCAACTCCACACAATCTTGTGATGGTACACCTAACATCAATGTGTTTACCATGAACAATAAATATGTTATGAAATTCCCATGTTAACATAGTACCAAAACATAAGACAATGCAACAATAAATTAAAAAAACGTATAATCTACCACAATGTTCAAAGTTTCTATGGGGCATCATCCATAATGAAACATGATGGTTTTCAATGTGGCACATGTGAGTTTGAAGTTTTGCTTGTAGGGCATCCAACCACTCCACCAAATTTTCACATGTTTGCCAATTCATAATAATTCAAGCAATCAACATTCATGTGTGATGAAAATCAAACATCATCAATGTGAATAGGTGGTACTTCACATTGTTGGTGCCAAATGTGGCATTCATAGAAATAAGTCCATTGTGATTGAATTAGAGCATGGCCTAAAGTTGTGTAAGCATTTGGATCCCTATGGTGAAAGGGACTTAAATCCCATTCACTTCATCTACATCCTACAAATAAAAGGCATCATCAGGGTGAACATAAATCGATGATTAAATAGAAAGTGTCGGGTTTTTGTGCAAGCTCCAAGTGCCTTTCTTGTGCTTCTAGTTTAAGTAGGTGACATTTTTGGACTCGTTAGAAATCATTTCAAGTCATATGTTCACTTGCATTCATTCATGCGCACCAAATTTCCTTATGCTTGTCATAAATTTATTTCACAATGTACCCTAACCTTAATTGAGTTCATATAAATATCTTCAATTTGTGAAACACGTGTGGAACATATGTTGACATCCATGATGTGGACCCTGGGTCACATGCACCATGAACAAGATTTCTATTGGCTCAAGTGTGAGTCTGATAATAAAGAATGATTTCCACCACATTTTGACTATGTGATGAAAAACCCTCTTGATGAAAAAGTGGGCCAAACAACCATGCTTGATTGCCTTCATGTGGTTGGGATTTTTGCGGTGGTCCTTCAGTCCATGACCACATTCATACCCACATAGCATAATTTTCATTCAATCAAATGACCAATGGAAAGGTTTTTAGGTTTTGAAACCATACCAAGTATGTTTGAGGTGATTCTTTATCATTGGATTTTTAACATTTTCTTGAGGGGACAAATTCTTCTCTAAATGTTTCGATTGACAAAAATTTGCATATCCCTTCATTCACCTTATAAGGATTTAGAAACACAAGCATGGGGGATGTATGTAGTTTCAAATGCCACCTTGTTTTGACCTTCATGCTTAAACCCATCTTTTCACACCAAATCCACATTCAAAAAAGGTGATTTGTCAAGTTTTGGATCTCAAATCAATTGGGACAATGGGGTTTGCCCCATGTTTTTTATATTATTGAAATTTCAAAATCTATGGAACTTAATAAATGTGTTCATTAAAAAAATTATGAAAATATTTATTTAAATATTTCCTATAATTTTTCAAAGTTTGACGATTCCTAGTGGCACCACCCAAGGAAACTCTTACCCCCTAGTAATACCAAAAATCAACCAAAAGGAAAAAAATAGAATCATTTTCCTTGTTACCTTTTTACAATGGATTTTGTAACCTTCAAAAATTTTATATTGTATATTATTTAATCAAATGCATTATATGAACATTGTCAAACATAGATGTATCCATTACTTATCCATGAAAGAAAATTGAAGTCAATTACATTATTTAATACCTTCCTTTTGATTCCTTTAAGATGAAAATTGCAATTAAAACAAGGATTCAAATTATTCAAAAGGACATTTATATTATATCCAATTTATTCATTTTTAAAAAATATATTAACATGACATCATTCTAATTATAATCATATATTAATCCCCTATAATTATGAAATAATAAATGTAATAAAAGTTTAAAATAGTCCTTTGCATTTTTTTCCTATAAGACTGTCCTTTTGGGTACCTTGACTGTTAATATGCCCAATTGTCTTATCAACTAGGATTTTTTAAAATAATAATATTGAAATTCCATGTCATCATTGACTTTAGTAGGACATGTAAAATGTATGCCATGTCAACCTAATCGTTTTACTCAATTAAAAGTCACAAAAAACATTTTCATAAATGGATGACACGTGTCAAAAATCTATAAACACATGTTCAATTATGAGTCATCACATATGAGCAAAAGTTAACCTAGCTTAGCCTAGTTAGCTTAAGTTAGGTGGCTTAGGTTAAAAACAAATTTTGGCATGCTAACCTAGGTAATTTAGATTAGGCTACTTAACCTAGGTTAAGTGGCCTAGGTATCATAAGTTGCAAAAATAAAAACTAGAACCTTTCACCTCCACTTTGCGGTTCAAATCTTCATCCATTACATTACCACATTTTTTTATACTAAACCTATTAAACACAAAATTATAAAGATCAATTTTTTTAGCCTCAAATTAAATTAGACCACCTTAGGTTGACATAGGTCAACCTACCAACCTACCTAGCCCTTTGTGACCAATGAATAAATGCAATTTATTAAAGTTAATGTTATGAATCATTAGGTTGATTATTACTTGCTAAAAACATTCTTTCATCATTTCCTTAATTGTGTTATACATTATAGTCGCATAAGACAAGTCGTAAAAGACATGTTTTTGCATTATGAACAATTTAAACCAATCAACAAATGCAATTTTATTGAAATTAATGTCATCTCAAGTCATGAGGTTGACTATTAATTGTGACACCTTGTTGACACATGGCATGCCACATCATCATCATTAGAAATTGAATTGTTATTAATTCTTATTAGTTGCAAAAATAAATGGCATTTTTGAATTCTTAATTTTAAATAATTCAAATGTATTAATGTACATAAAAAAATAATGATATATCTACCCCCAAAAAGAACAAATTGTCATATTGACTATAGTCATAAAACCATGATGCCATGTGGAATCTTGATGTCCTTTACAATTACATAATCATTTTTGTGACCAAATAGTTGTAAAAATAATTTAAAAAAACAATAGTCATTTTTTAAACTAATCACAAAACCCAAGATGTGTTGTTGTGACATGACCTTTTTAAAAAAAACACATGGTCAATATTGAAGCCAAATATTCAAACATAAATTAAATGAAACCTCATCATAACCATTAATTAAACCCTAATTTGGAGCCTTCACTAAATGAAATAAACAAATGAATGGAAGCCATGTTGTGTTTCCTACCTCTTAGTTTTGGTTTATCAATGTGAGCCTTTCTCCATTCTATTTGTTAGAAAAAAGAAATAAAAGAATGTGCATTGTGGCATATATGTGCAAATGCCAAATTCCCCCCAAAATCCATATTAGGTTTTGATTTAATTAGGCTAAAAAAGGTGCAAAAAGTCATAAATGTTGCCTGCATAATTCAAAACTCTAAAACCCTAGTGCTAAATAACATAAATAATTATAGAAACATAATACTATTAAATCTAATCCACATTGCTTAAGTACATCATTAAACCAAACAAATGAAATTGTTTAATCTAGGCCTAATTCTTTGATAAACCTAAGTGCAACATGCATTAAATGTGTTGGATTTGCAATATCCCCATCGTGGAAAACACTTTTAGATCACAACTTGCAATACCTTCATGGGGGGGTTTCACATACTTTGGATTTTCAAAAGTTTCTACGATACCTTTAACAAACACTAAAAGATCATGTTTAAAACCAATGTCTATCTATAATACCCTTATAAGGGAGGTGATAAATATTTTAATCATGCTTTTATTAATTTGCTTCAATGAGTGAAGCCAAGTTCCATGCAATACTTTCATTTTATTTTTTCCTCATCGTTTTTTATTGTTAGGGGTCTATTGGAGTGGTAACTAAGTAAGTAGGTGTAACCATGTAGGTGGGGTTTCGTAGGTACCGACCTAAAGTGTTGGTAGGTAGATAAATAGATGCGGGGGTGGGTAGGTGGGTGGGGATGAAAGTAGCACATTTTAAATTTAAAGGTGAATAGGTAAATGGAGAAAAGTTTTCTTTTAATTTAAATATATAGGTGAGTAGGTTGATGGGGGATAGTGGGAGGTAGTAGGTGGGTGGGTTAGAAAAATTTCAAAGGCAAAAGGAAAAGAAAAAAGGTGGAAGGCGGGGAGAAAATAAAGTTCCCAAAAAAAAAACTGAGATCAGGGGGAAAAAAAACTTGGAAGGGGGTGGGGAAGAAATAAAGTTGCAAAAAAATTGAGATCAAGGCTGATTAGGGCAAAGAAAAAAAATTTAACTTGGGATGGCATAGGGATAGAAAAGGGAATCTTATTAATGCACCATTGATCCATGTTGGTGCATTGGTGGGTGTTGGTTCACTGGGGCCTTATAACCATGATCTATATCCAAACATGGTTCAAAAATTATATAGTTGTTGTACTTCCCATATAAGACCATAAAGTCAACAAATTGTCTTCAAATTGTCTTGAGGTAGATCAAAATTCTAGGAACCCTTCTCGGTAAACTTTGGGGCTTTGGTTGACTTGGGTTTGTTTTCCTCGGGACCCTTTGCCCTTTGTGTATGGTGTCTTTCTTTGCAATGGATTTTCCCATTTGTTTCGAAATTTCAAAGAAAAGTAAAATTCCAAGAAGCCAAATGATATGGGCTTCAATTTCCACTGTGAAATTGTAGCGTAGGAAGGGGTTCAAAACTATGAGGTTTAATTTTTTATTAATCCCTTTTAGCACATAGATAGACTATCAAACCTATTTCAAAACAACACTTGCAATATTTGTCATTCACATGGATTCCAACATGAGACTTTACACTCTTTTGGGATAGGATCACCCATGCGTCTAAAATCAAATCTTTATGTGAGAATTACACCCCAAGGGACCTCATCACACATGCCTAAAGATTCTCTTTTATGGGGATCACTCAACAAAGACTATAAAGTTTATACAATGGTATTCACAATATTTATTCAAGGATTCCTATTTACACATGATATTTCTATAAGTTTTGATCCAACTAACAACATGAAGTTATTGAATGCAAATTATGAGCCCCAAAAGCTCCAATCTCTACCCCTTATATATTTGAAGGAAAGAAGTGGATGAATAATTAACCACATTCCTCTATATCTATTCCCCATGTATCAAACCAATCATCAAGTGCCATTTATAATTTCCATCATTTTATGGATAGGTTCTACATTATTGGGAATTTAGGATTTGGTAAAGTCTACATACTTGACCTCCCATTATTACTAACTTGAAATAGTTATTTAAATTATTCATAATCAACCCTTATGCCCCTAGTCAAAAATTCTCCTTGTAGGGCCCATGATGTTCATTATTTTATTCCCTATTTTTATCCATATTATTACCCCAACACTAATTCTATTATTTGTAATTACTAGTAGTTATTTTGTTCTTACATAAACACTTTGAGGTTGCTACGGACACTAATAATCTTATAACCCTTTAATCTATATTCAAACATGGTTGAAAAATATATTATTGTTGTCCTTCTAGTATAGGACCATAAAGTTAAAAAATTCTTTATAAGTAAATCAAATTGCATTGAAAGTTTTATTCTCTCACTACCACTTTGTTATTTATTTATTTGGTCCAAATGGCTAGGTAAGGCTGATGAACATTAAAACTATCACCAACCATGTTTTGACTTTGTAGCGAATTAAATTGCATATTGTTAATGCATCAACTTGAATGTGGAAGGATCTTCTGGCATTTGGGAAACCTTGAATTCTTTTTCACCCTAGCTATAACTAGTATTCCTAATGCTAAACTATTACAAGATTGATAATGAATCTAAAGCCCACTTTACATTAGGAATCAAGGCCAAGGTTGAAGTCAAATTGAACATTCATATTGATGCAATCATTAAAATCAGCTCCAAAGGTTTTATACTAGGAATTAAGGTTGAGTTTTTTAAAAAATAAAATTCAGTCTATCATTTTATGGCCCAAACTTGACCTTCAGATGAAAAAGGATACATATAAACATGGGAGGCCAATTTGTAAACCTTGGACCTAATGTTATTGTAATAAAATATTGTTGTTTTGATGAAATTCACACAAAAAGATCAAAGTAGACCTTAAATCAAATCTTATTAGCCTAGTGTGGCCTATGCCATTGGCCCGAGTGTTACCACATCCTCAATTGATTTTTCCTTCCAAAACTTGGTTTTTTGGAATTTATTGTAATTCTTGGTGGCAGAAATCACTTACAAATCAATATCTCCCACATTCTCAATCCAAATTTTACCAAATAAATTCCATTAAATCTTGCTCATCAAGATCTTTCCAAGAATACCAAAGGCACATTCCATATGTTCTAAAGTTTTCAACTACAATTTAATTTAAATTTTCGTGAAGAAATCATTCAATATTCAAGAACTTTTGCATCATAAGTCTAAACACCATGAAACCAAGCCCATGCACCCCTCTCCTTAAGAGCTTTCCAAAGAGACCAAGAAAATGATATGAAGCATCCCAATTTAGTGGATTTCATAAATACAAAATAAAACAAAACAAACAAACTACTGTCCTTCATAGAGATATATCTTCTCCTTCATTTTTCTTTCTTCTGGCCAAACTTTTGTGCTTGTTGAACATCAATTTTGAGCATCTTTGTTAAATAGTTGTTCAAAAGTTAGCTCACCATGAAACCACTTGTTTGCTTATAGTTCCATACAAATATCTTTCTTGTTGTTCTATTTATTTCCATAATGAAAACATTCATCATCATCATTGCATTATAATCTTAATAAAGTCTAAGTTGTTGCAATGTCACAACTAGAGTATTAACATGTTGAATTGCCATGAAAAACATAAAAATTACAAGAATCTTGTGTCTATGTTAATCCATGGTGGTCTGATTTTTTAATAATGAAACATATTCAGATTCCATAGCTTCCTTCTGATGTTCCTCCCCTCTGAACCAATCAAAGCTTCATGAACTATGACTGGTTCATCAATTTGGAAATTGAAAATTGTCACCAAGTTTGCAAGGTAATCGTTATACTTGGTGGTTTTCCTTTTATAGTCTAAGTAGAGCAACACGGGGAGGAAGACATCCTAGAATGACTTGGAATGGAAGAGATAAGTTGGTCAAATGGATCATTAGGGAAATCATGTTCAATGTGTTCACTAGAGGGTGAAAGAGTATAAGGAGGAGGTTCCAAGAATGGAAGTATTGTTTGAGGTATGGCTTGTATTGGCAAGGTGGGTACAACAATTGGGTTTGGAGGTAAAGCAAGAGGAGCAAGGTAAAATGGTATAAGGGAAAGCCATTCTTAGGGAACATCATACATATGATCTTGTGGTGGTGGTGGGCATTTGGAGATTCCACATATGGAGTACGAAGTGAAGTTTCTTCATCAAAGATCACATTCTTGCTCATAGAGAATTGGCAAAAGGTTTGATCATATAAACGATAGCCTTTAATACCATATCGTTCCCCATAGTCAACAAAAATGCATTTTTGTGTTTTGGAGTCAAGCTTTTGTCATTTCTCATCTAGCACATGTTCATATGTAGGGCATTAGAAAACATGAAGATGACACAAATCAGGTTGCATGCTTGTCCATAATTCAAATGGTGTTTTGTCAAAAATCAAAGATGTGTAACAATAGTCTTGAATGTAGCTAATTGTCGTAATAGCTTCAGCCCAAAATGTATGGGGCAATTTAGTTGTTGTGAGCAGTTTCAACCAAAGAGCAATTTTTCCATTTCAAAACCCCATTTTGTTCAGGTTACATGGCACAATATACTATTTAGCTATGTCATGGTCTTCACAAGATTTGATAAAATGACTAAATATATAATCACTTTTGTTGTTAGATCTCAAACTTTGATTTTATTCTTGTTTGAGTTTCAACAAGGCTTTATAAGATTGAAACATTGAAAACACATCAAATTTTTTCTTGAAGAAATAAACTACAATGAACTGTGAATAGTCATTTATGAACATTACAAAGTAGATAGATCCATTCAAAGATTTTGTTTCCATGGGGCCACAAATGTTAAAATGTATGAGTTGAAGTGTAGTTTTGATTTGAGAATTATTGCCTTGAGAAAATGGAATTTTGTATTGTTTGCTAGCAACACATCCTTCACAAAGTGGGAAGTTGTGGAGTAAATGTTTGAAATTATTTTGAATTCCGATGATCATATTTCTTTTCTTCATTTCGTGCATGGCATGAATGTGTAAGTGACCCAAGCAATAATGCCATTTAATGATATTTGCACCAATGTTATGGCCAATAATGGAGTTGATTTGTGTTGGAAAGATTCCCTCATCAATGGGATATAAGAATCCCATTTGACTATAATAAAAAATAACCTTTTGTCCTTCTGTTATTGTTTCACCATGCAATGATCATGAAAAAATTCAATGTTACTTCCCCTTCATTTTGTTTTGTAAATTGACATAAGATTAAGATGGCAAGATGAGGGACATGAAGCACACAAAAAAGTTTAGTAATGTGACTTGTATGGAGTTAAATGAAAATTGTTCCCACACCAATTGCTTCTTGGCTCCCATTATCCCCAATGAAAATAAAAAGAGAAGGCTTCAAAGGTTTGCATATGGAAAACCAATTTTTTTGCGATGTCAAATATTTAGTTGCATCTATATCTAAATACTAAATATTTGTACAATTTTTTTCTTTTGCAACAATTGCCATAAAGAATTGAAATGTTTTAGCTAAAGATGCTAAGGTTGAGGTTGATGAACCTTGAGCTGTAACATTGGCTTGGGATTTCAACATTTCATTAGCATGATCTCGTGTTTTATCTTTGCAATCTAAAACAATGTGCCCTTTTTCCCACAATAATGACAAGTCACATTGGGATTATATTTGGACTTAGGGTTTGTTGTGAAATTTCTTCCATTTGAATTTTTATTATTGTTCCTACGTTCTTTGGATGATCTCCCCAAGTTTTGGCAAAGAAATTAACATGCTTTGAGCCTTTTTTTTCATGAATTGATGAGAATCATAATGTTCCCTTCTTGTCTAATTTTGCTAATTAAGGTTGTTAATGTCATGTCCATTTGATTTCTTTGTGTGGTGATGAAAGCATGCCATGAAGAGGGGAGTTATTCTAATAAGAGGATGACAAGTTGGGGTTTTGGATTGTCAAAATCAACAAATTACTATAACATCATCAATAAGACATGGAATTCATTTAAGAATTCAATAGCATTTCCATTTTTAGCCATGTGAATTTCAGTCAACTTTGTGTATGATGTGACTTGTGTGGCTGCATTTATTTATTGATAAGTAGCTTTCAATTTATCCCAATTTTCTTTGATGTTTTCAATGCTTTCACACATTGAACTTATCGATCACCAATGTTCAATATGAGCTCACACTATGCTTGGGCATTTTTATTTTTCCATGTAGCTTGTAATGCAAGATTGTTAACACCAAGATCGGTTTTGGTGCCATCAACAGTTGAAAACAAATTTGCTTTCATAAATAATGCTTCCATTTTACAATTGAAAATAGAATAATTATGATTAGTACATAATGGAATTAAGGATTTTGAAAATGCATTGATGTAAAAATAACCACATTAAAATCTTGTCATTGGACAAAAAATAAAGGAGGAAAATGTTGGTTCTTATTAGCTTTACATGCAATTTCAACTTAGCTCTGATACCATGTTGTGAATTACAAACATATAAGGAAAGAGAGAGATAACAATCTTTTTATATTGAAAAACATAATGAATTAAATGTGAAAACAATGAAGATGTAGTTAAAAGTTTCAAACACAATCCTAGACTATGAAAGGGTATGTCTATTGAAGTGATACTTTAATAAATCTCTATCCTTAATAGAATCAACAATGAAATTAGCTTATTCTTGCCACCATTCTATTTATATGTAGTTTGATTTAGGGAATGTATAATTTTGCTTTAAGACAAAAAACTTCAAAAACGTCCTTTTGAGTATAATCCAACTGGAACATGTAGAATTTTCATTTGAAATTGCTATAGTGTTAAATCACAATCCTCAATACAACATAAAGACATAACTACATTGATTGCTACAATGGGGAGAGTAGTTCATACCCTTGAAATTTTCTACTTTGTTTTGAACAATGTATAAACAAGGTCCTTGTTAAATTTTTTGATTATAATGTGTTACAATCCTTGACATATAGAGATTGAAAAAACTCAATGTCAATATAGGCATGTGCAACCATAAGTTAAGTTATTCACATATTAAGATAAGTATGCATGTATGAGTTGGAAACTATATGTTTTTTAGCTCAATTATGAAAAACAACTCAAGGCTTTCTAATGATCCATTTTCCTTTAGTGATTTAGTTCTTATAAAAAACATATCTTGAAATTGAACAACAATGGATGTAATTGTAGTTGGTCTCCTTGAAGCTAGGTAGTTGAATTAGAATCATTAGAGATTGTAAAAACCTCAAATCCAAAACCAAGAATTGTGAACTTTGTATTAATTTAGAGAAGGGTAGGGTTTAAGTCAAAGTACTAAAGTTTAGGGCCATCAACAACACACATTAGAAATAAGGAAACAAATGAAGAAAGACAAGGAAAACTATTAATTAGAAACCATCCGAGTGAATGCACCTTAAGGTTGACCAAAAATGGCACATGTGGTATCCACAATTTGCCTTTTTCACAATTTCTAAAGCAAATATGTGATGTTTTGGGAATGCAAATTAGTCCATTTGAAAGTAGGAAGCAAGAAGAATACTTAAACCCTATACTTACAAGTTTTCAAATTATGACAAATGTTCCAATTTGATTAGCTAGGGGAAAAGTTAAAAGCAAAAAAAAGGGTTTTAAAATTTTTATAATTGGTAGATGTTATGTTGGGTAGTAACATTTCTTAACAAAACAACATTTATCAATTTTTCCATTTCAATAAATTATAGACTTTCTACATTATTGGTAATCTTGTAGACCCCTAACAAAGTAAAATACTAAATTTGATTGGAAACCCTTATTTTAGCATTACAATGGTTTCACAATCATACTAGGAAAAAAAAAAAAACAATTAAAACATATTTACTATATAATGAAAATCTATAACACTTTTTATAGACAGTTATGACAAAAAAATTTACATCATTTGAAAAGTCCACCTTGTAATGAAATGATGGCATTTTATCTTTGATTTTTTTCATTTGATTTTTGAAATATTAATGAGTCCCTTTTAAAGCTTTCAATCAAACCTCAACACATATTATACCAAATTTAAAGATACTTGTATAAAATTGCCCCTATAATACCAAAAATTGGACTATATGATATGCAACCACCCATCCACATAGTCCTTCCAGTCTCTTTCTCATTCTTCAAACCTGAGACAACAAGACAAGTTAAGATGAATATTAGAATCACTCTTTGGAGCAAGATGCCTAACAACACAACAAGATTTTGCAACATACATATCATCATGAAAAAGTTTGACCAAGTCTCTCCTACTACTAGCAAAATATTTGTCCACAACACTCATGCTGAAAGGTTATTCATTGAGACCAAATTGTGCAATCCAGGAAACTTCAATTCAAGTACATAAATTTTCCAACTATGTATTGGAATGTTGGGGTGATCATGTGTATGCTAATAATTTTTTTCATATAGGAGAAGGGTCTGAAAATAGACCCTTCTGAATATGAGATCTCAGCCTGAGGCCTGTAACCCAAGGGAATTCATCAAAAATTTCAAAAGGTCTATTTTCAGACCCTTCACCTAAGTAAAGACCAAAGATAATTTTCTCCTTCTTCCTATAACAAATAAAGAGTCTTTAAAAAAATAATAAATAAAGGAATGAGTTTGAAAACTATACCTTCGAAGATGTGAAAGGTCCAGTACAGCCTGTACAAGACCTTCCACATTTCGTAAACAACTCTCTTATTTCTCTGTGTATTTTGAGGGATCTCCCCCAACAGAAGAACCCTAGGGTGTTATGCGGGGGAGCTACCCCAATTTTATATGTTCCCACGTTCCTGTGAAAATATTTCTTTTCTAAGAAACAAAAAAGAAGCAAGGAAATAAAAAGAGAGTTGTTTATGTAAGGGGAGGTTCCAATATTTGTGCATTCTCCACCCTTAGGCTAATGCCTTGGGTGCCCCTCCCTCAAGAGAACCCACTCATACAGGAACCTCCCCCTACAACAAAAGGTACAACGCAATATTCAGAGCAGTGAGCATCCTGAAAATACAGAGGGAAAAATCAAGCTGGTCATATGGGAGTATATATCCTTCACATTACTATAAGTGGTAAGTTCAAATCACGGAGCTGTCCACCAAGAAGGCATCATCCATTTTATATCATAAAAGGAAAAAACTTGCAAAATGGTGCCAATGTGGGGCTCAATAAGGATCTCCTTGTGTTATTTCTTTTTCTAAGCTCTTATCTAGATCTTCCAAATTTTTTCTAGCTTGCAATAAAAAATCAAACTCATCAAGATTCACATGCATGGGCTAGTCTGGCCTAAATTGGTGGTTTTGCTTGGTTAATACGCAAGTTGTATTTTGGCTCCTTAGCATCTGGAAATAGGATTTTTGTTAACATGAATTAAATTGTTGGTGCAATGAGTTGATTGTATTATAACCAAATATAATCTATTACTTCTTTATGAAACATGTGTAACACTTGACCTTCTGTATCAACATATATATACTTCAAATCATGGAGGGGTATAAAAGTACACTAATCCCAAGGGGTTTAATATTTGAAGTTGTCAATCAATAATGACAACCAAATCAAAACTAAATATTGTAATTACTTTTGATTCAATAGTTACGATTAGAGAGGAACATACAGTATAGCAAGGAGTTGTACCTCTTGGAATCACTTATAGTTGTCGTTGAACCTATTTCAATTCCAATAGGTATTACAGTTCCTCCAGTTTGAGGAACTGAAGGTATCTTTTCAGCCAATAACATCTCCAACACATTGGACATTGATGGACGGTTTTCAGGATTTGGTTGTACACATAATAGTGCCACCTTAGCCACACTTTGCATTTGTTGTTGTTCCAAATTGGTTGCCTTCTCTAGTGTTTTGTCCACTAGATCCAATAATTTATTATCTTTCTCCAAAGAGAATGCCTGCCATAGGTACTTAAGATAATCAAAC
>Ga0209611_10010744_pt1 | contig 13392 bp, 8 predicted proteins | sample S1TSphgellanicum_3_FD_187693 | JGI IMG/M metagenome (GOLD analysis project Ga0209611, IMG submission 187693) | Host-associated microbial communities from peat moss isolated from Minnesota, USA - S1T2_Fc - Sphagnum magellanicum MG (SPAdes) (version 2) | ecosystem: Host-associated > Plants > Peat... | reverse complement strand
GATAACATGGCAATCATCCCTGGCCAAATTTGCAAATTTGGCTATAATTTAGCCAAATCTGGTTACAGACCACATATGAAGCACAAAACTTTAATCCTCTTTCTATATTTCTGGCTACTGATTGGAAGAACCAAATGTAATGATCTCGCAAAACAAATTTGAATTCTGGTGGTGTAAAGAACCAGTGAGACTTTCTCTTTGTATTTTTGGGTAGGGTAAATCAACCCATCCTCAATCACCTGTTATGACCCAACACTTTGGCATATCTTTCTCAATTATTCTCCATTCTTCTCCATTTAGAGTGATTTAAAATGTTATAGGAGCACCTTCTCAAGCCTTACAAGCATGTTTGAATTGCAAAGCCAAGGAACCAGCCAAAAAAGAGCTGTAAAGGAAATATGTTTTTTCAAATTGCAAAACTTTTTTTTTTCATTTTGACCCCTCCTACTTTCAAACCTCATAACTTTCTTATTTCTTATTTATTTTAAACAATTTAAACTGTTATAAGAGCACCACCTAAAGTTCTACAAATCATCTTTGAACTCTAATAGCAATAGAGTAACATACAAAGAATTTTTTTGGGTGTTTAAGAACCGGCCTTTGTAATGTTCGATGGTTTTTTGTTTTTGAGTTCTTGACCCCTTCTACTTTGGGGGGCTGTAACTTTTTCAATTCTACTATGTTTTGGACAATTTTTAGTGTGCCAAATGTGCCAATAAGAGGGGTTCAAATGGAGCCCTCCACTTGGATCCAGCTTGCCTTAAATGTTTAAATGTTCGATCACTGGCCAGTCTACCTTAGCTAACTTGCCCGAATTTTGAAGGTGTAACTTCCAAAATCTGGAGGGCCCAAGCTAGGTTAGCATTGGGCTTTCCAAATTTTGGAATATACACTTCATACTTTTTCTTTAATGCTTTTTAAAGTGTTTTTTTTTAACATATTTTTATTTTTATTTTTTTCTTTTAACCTCAATCTCATAAATTTCAAATAAATTATTAAATTTTACACTTTTGTAATTGGATTTTGAAAAATTCAATTAATAATCAAATTTTGAAAAAAACCATTAAAAATACAATTTGTATTCATTACCAAAAAAATGACAAATGAAAAAGCTCAAAATGAAATTCAAATGAGGAAGCTCTGAAATTGTCTCAAAGGTCCAAAACGAATGAAGTTGGATGAATAAACCAATAAACTAAAAAAATGTCAATAAAGATCAAAATCTAGTGAAAATATGGAAGACCAAAATACATATGTAAAAATTAAACACCAAGGAAAAGAACTGAAAATGCTACTATTTCAGGTGTGCCAAAAAAAACTCAAAATGTTGTTGGAATCATTGATGCTTCCGCTTATGATGTGGCTAGACCATAAGCTACTATAGGAACCAAATCATGAGATTAAAAACTAAAAATGTTGTTGCAAGATTAACTGACATGGGATCTGAAACTCAAGATGTTGTTGCAAGAACCAAACTTGGATAAAAAAACTCAAGATGCTACTATAAAAATTGTTCTAAGATCATAAACACAAGATGCAACTTCAGGAATTGAAATGAGAAAATAATTTCTAATTGTTGTTGGAGTCGATGATGTTCTCGCTTTAAGTGTCACCTAAATGTCAACTATTGGAAGTGCCAACCTAGGATCAAATATGAAGTTAATGGTGATGGGATAGTTATACAAATGATTACACAACATCTAGGCTTGACAATTCATATCTAATCCCAGGTGGTACAAGCTCGGATGTTGTACGGACGTTGTTAATTTCAATTGGTCTCACCTCAACAACTCTAACACCAAAAATTGCTGCCAAATGCTATTGATGCTCATGATGCTTGAAAATACCAACCATTTCATCCCAAAAGATGTCATCGTCATCAATTTAGTTGTGTGTGAAAAACTCGGAACAAGTTGCTATGTGAGGAAAAACACAACAAGCAACAAGGATCATGAGGAAAAAAAAGACAATGAATGTAAGAAGGAAAAAGAAAATGAAGAAAGACTTGCATTTGTTATGTGAGGAAGAAGAAGCTCTACAATTTTCTAGTTATGTTTTCTATTATGAAAAACAAATTTAACCTTCAAACCTCACAAAAATGAAAGTGATACATTGTTCACAAAACTTGATCATGATTACCTTGTGTAATATGCAAATGGAGAGAAAGAAGCTGCAAAAAAAAGTAGCACACACAAAGCTTGAAAATGATAGCATGCCTTGTGTACTACACAAGCTTTAGGGCAATCAATGGAGAGAAAGAAGATGCAAAAAAAAGTAGCACAAACAAAGTTTCTTGCCAACATCGACAACTTTGTTTGCTTCGCAAGCTTTAAGGCAAAAAAAGGAAAAAAAGAAGCGACTAAAAATAACATTGTCGTAAAAGAAATGATGAAAAAAAAGCTTCACTATTTCTTTATGTAGGTGAAGGTCCCACTAGTGGGACCTTCCCAATTTTTGATCCCTAGGAACTTTTCCTATACTAAAAACCCCATAATTCACTTCATTATCTAAATTTTCATTTTTTTTGCCTTTTGACTCTTCTAGCTTTAGAAGTCATAAATGTCATAAACTTTAAACCCAACTCGGGTAGCCTTTAAGGTGTTTTCATACCTTTTGTTAAGAGGTCTAATGTTAAAGTCCCCAAACATCAAGTTAACATTTCGTAATGGACACGTGTCACATCTATGCCTAACATCAACCATAAAATTATGTAACATTTTGCATGCCCATTCATAATGGCTATTTTTATGCTAACAATCTAACACCTTTTAATCACCATTCACATTTGATAACAGTTTTTGCAAGATGTGCAGTAGGAGTGATAATACCAACATTTTCTTTATGGTTATATATAACAAAAATATTATGTTCAATTTTTAAAGTGTTAAAATCATGTTTATTAAAGATTTTCAATAACCAAAATTTAAATATTGCGATATATTTATACATGCTTCAAGTAGGTAGTCAAAAATATAGAAAAATATTTTAAAATTGTTGCTTTCATATTTAGTTATATCTTCTCGTGGGTCATTGTCATTTTGACTATACCACAAAATTGCCAAAAAACACACATGATGCATTATCACCTTTTTCTTTTAAAAATGTTAGCACTCTCCTTTCCTTTCTAGCATACTAAGTGACAAGCTTTTACTTTTGTGTTTGTAGTGGCATTGTCATCCTTAGCTTCTCATTATCATCATAAACACAAGTAAGTTTTCATTTCATTTCATTTCATGTGCTCTCAACTATATTGTAGTGTTCTACTTCTTTTCTCTTTCGATCTTTTTTACTTTCATTTTCTCACAGCTGAAGTTACCCCAATTTTCTTTGCTTTCCTTCTATTGGTTGTGCTTTGGTGCTAATATTTTCATTTGATGAAGCTTTGATGTGTTATTTTCTTTTTTCACAATCAAAACCAAATTGCTTTCTTCTTTCATTTGTAAAATTCTAATGTTCTACTTTCTTCATAGAAGGTGAAGAAGGTGATGTTGAACTAGCCCGTCACATGATCAACGACATATTTGGTAACATAGTTTTTTTTTATAAAGAAGTTTCACATATATACAAATTGGTGGAGAAAATGGAAGAAAATGGAACAGGCAAAGATCGGTGGAATCCTTGTTTGGAACATTAGTAGGGAACACAAGTTTTGAATAAAAAATAGGGGACTTCATTTTGTGTTACAAAAACATTGAGTTAAAAGAACCCCTCAAGGGGTTGTTATGTAACATTGACAAAAAAAAATTCAAATTTTTCATTTTTCCTAGATTGTATGTTATGTTAGAATTTTTATAACATTGAGTTATCATTTCACTAACATGAACTACCACATAAACAACCATGTTAGTTTTGTGTTAAATAGCACTTATTGTATGAATTGGTGAAAAAACACATGTACCTTAACATTAAGTTATTATGCACTTGCCATCAAGTGTGGTTAGGCCTTTACTTCATTTAACAAGTTTGAATTAGTCCCCAATTTTCATGACAAGTTGAAACTTGTAGGACCTAAATATGAACGACCTATGAGTACTCCATGATATTAGTCAAAAGTCTTCCATGAGGTTTAAACTTATATGCAAAAGTAAGACATAAAATTTGGGTCCCACAAACTTTGGGAATAAAAGGGCATTCACAAGTTAATGAATAAAAGGTCAGCACCAATGAATACAAGGGTGAGCACATAAAGGGAAACATAAAATGTTGTCATAGTATTATTTTCTTTGATGTGGTGTTTTTGAATTTCAACCACATTAAAGAAAATAAACCAAATACTAGCACAAATTGAAATGAAATATAAGTTCTATATATTATATTATGTATATCATAAATATACACATGACTCTTTGAATTTGAATTATTGAATTCATTCATATTTTTAAAATATATTAAATAAAATAATTTTTAATGTCAAATTTATAAAGCCCAAATATTTTTTAAATGAAAAATTTTAATGCATCACATTTTGGAAAACTTGTTTTATATGTATCATAATATTAGACCAAAATTTCCCTAAGTTTTATCCCCCCCTCCCAATGTGCTTTCACACCAAGACCAATGTTAGTGAAGAGAAAACAAATAACATGAAATAATCATTAGAATAAATCTTGTATTTATAATGTATTTAAGGCATGTAAAGTTTACATTATATATATATATAGTGGATTGGCTAAATAGGTTAAGTGTTAGGTAGGTGGGTCTATCTACTGACTAGGTATTCTATTTAATATATAACTACTACTAATAGTTATAGGTTAATTAATTAGATAAAAATGATAATTAATTAAACTTGACTTATTAATTTATTTATATTTTCAAATATAAATAAATAAATATTTTATTTAATTAAAGAGTTAATAATAATAGACTTTCTAAGTTATAAATTAAGTTGCAACTAGAAAGTCCATCCCATATGTTTTGTCTTTCATTTTCATCTTGTGAAATATATAAGGAAGGTGCTTTGTAAATTACATTTTCATATTTTTTAAAAATTCCATTCAGGGTGAATAATAAAAAAGGCTTAACCTTAAAGGTTAAACCCACAATAAAATAAAAATATTTTCATTCCTACCTTCCAACTTACCTACCTCTAACCTAGGTACGTAAGTAGGTAATAAAAGAATAGGGTTAGTGATGTTGGCTTTGTCCAAATGTCCTTGTACATTCCTATTGTGACATACCCATTTGCAAAACAACTCATGACATTACATATGACCAACCTACAACAAAAGATAATTGTACTTTAACATCAAAACAATTTTATACCTAAACTAGGGCAATTTTTTAATGTGCAAACGACTAGAACTAAGAGCTAGGTGCAAAAACTCCAAACATGGGACATATGTAACCTAGACTTTGCAATTTCAACATTCACTCACACACACACAATCTTTTTCTCTCTATCACACACATAACATATTCAACACTTGTACCAAAAGATTATCGTGGCACCACTATATTCAAGCCACTAATCACAATTTGCAATCCAATCAAAACACCGCTTGTAATGCCTCTACTTTGCATTTATTAACCTCAAGAATTTGTTCATTAACATAGGCATTGTAAACAACTTTGATTGTAAACAACTTGGTTTAATTGTTGATTAGCTTGTCACTACATAAGTTCCTTCCCAACCACAAAAATCAATTTGAAATTTACAAGTATTTTCAATATAGAATTGTAATATTTGAAAACAAATTCGAAGGAAATGTCAAAACAAGAAAAAAGACATAACTTGTGTGGCATTGTACAACATGTTAGAGTCATAACTCTAGAACCCATGTGGCACACTCTATCAAAAGTTCATGATGTCCTCCAACCTATTCAACCACTTACTATATTCATTATACCTCACATCCCATGACACAAAAAATCAACTCTACTTTACACCACATTTAGCAATGAAAATCTTTAAGTTCTATTAATGCACGCATGCACATCCCTAGAGTTAAAAGCCATTGCAAAGAGAACTTACATACGCCATTTTTGGTAGAGGGATTGGAGTGCACATGGAAGTATATCAAGAAAACCAAAAATGGACAAGGACCTAACTAGTTCTTTTTTTTAGTTCCAAAAGTGCACACCACCAACTTGCCATTAGCAACACCTCCTCTACAATCTCATTAACTAATGCCACTAAATCTTATGCAGTCTTAACAATCTTATTTTAATATTTGTAGTATCACCTTTGGTGATTCAAATAATAGATAAACAATTCCATTTGACTAAAAATTTGATGAAAACATGTGTTAAAAAAGGTGTGAGAAAATTACAAGTTGGCATGCAATGTGAAAATTTTCCAAACCACATTCATTGACCTACCATAAATGGGCATGAAGTACCACATGGTGTTGTAGATGGCAAATGTGAATATGGCTAATGGCCATGAAAGTGTCATCACATACAAAAATGTTTCAACTCCCTACATTTTCCTTGATTGGAAACAAAAAGTAAAAAAATTACTAATTAATTTACAACAATATGATAATTCTAACAAGGAATGAAAAAGAAAGGAATTTTTTAAAAAATGTTTAAGTGAACCATAATGATACCTTGGGTACATGTTTCAAGGAAGAAATGAGTGTTGCACCTAAAGTGTGTCATGGAACATGATGTTGAGGTAGTTGCCAATGATGCATGACACGAGTTGACAATTGAACCCTAGTCTACTTGTAAACGCACCCACTACCTTAGAACAACCCAGTACGCTAGATTTAACAAAATCTTGGTTTGAAATGATGTTAATGGGAATTATTTTCCTCTTAATTTATTATGTTTTGATGGCAACACAACTTAATAAAACTTATCTTATGTACATTAATTCCTTGTATGTTCATTATGTTCCTCTAGTTTTGTAAATAAGTTTTATTAAGTTGTTCCTATCAAGTCTAAAATAACCATTAATTAATGCAATCACATCCTCCATACCTTGTATAGGACCAGCAAGCCATGAGTGTGGAGCTACATTTTCTAAAAGAATTATGTGTTAATTAACATTTATATCATTGATCTTCATTATTTTCACTACTGATTCATCAACTACCATTTGCATCATTTATCCATGACCTAAACATGTCACACTTGGACTAGATAAAGTTTTTGTTTCCCCGAAACACAAGTCAAGAGGATTGATTTGCCATCCTCAATGGTTGGATTTGTTGGTGGCTAGATATGGACATCTTCGTATTGAACTTTAAACACACTGGTAGTAGTGCAGAACATTGTTCAAGTTGTTCACTTCTTAATAGTGCAATTTGTGGGGATATAATGTGGGAAGATTTTTGTGGACATGAAGTTGCAGCATGCTCCTTGATGAGCATTGTTAGGAAACATTAATTTGTTATGAAGTAAAATTGATCATTGGATAGATTAGTTCTACAACCTCACCTTTCTTCAATTGATAGAACTCAACAACATGATGGTTTCTTAACAAAATCAAAAAATTGACACCAAATAATGCACTAAAAATCAAAATTTGTTTTTCCAACCAATCTTTGTAGGACCAAATTCAAGCAAATTGAAATGTCATTGTAAAAATAATATTACTATTTATCCAACTTTTCATCCAAAATATTTACTTTATTTATAATGATTTTCCACCTATTTTTAATATTACATGCACACATGTCTACTTTTGTAAAAATTGGACAATATTTTCTAATTAAAGTCCATCATGTCCCAAACAACTCAAACCCACTTGTAATGCATCATTATGAAGCTTCATCCATGGATGTTTGTTTTGTGTTATTTCTATTCAATTTTATTACCTTTGATGCATTCCAACTTTCGCAATTTACATTGGAATGGTTCAATAATAGTTACACGTCTATAACGGTTACAAAAATAATCAAGTCTACTCGATTTTCTAAACCAAGATGAAAACAAGGGCATGCCTAGTTTCAAATCCAAATCACAAAACAAGAAAAACAAGAACAAGAACATGACATGTGTGAAACAATAATTCAACAAGATTTTATTGCAAGAATGAAACAAAAACAAAACAAAGTTATGATAAGAAAACATACCCAAATTTGGTGTTGAATATATTAAACGTAATTGAATGTCCTACCTTTATTTATACCACTTAACTAATAATGAACTAATACTAAACTAAGAGTGTGATATTGGTAATGATGTTGATGATGATGTTGACAATTATGTTGGCGGTGATGCTAATGATGATGTTGGCAATGATGCTACTAGTTGGCAATGCCATTCATGACATCACCTCCCCTTTTAACAATGTGTTCCACAAGGAACAACCTTGGGTTTGTTTGGATAGTGTTGGTGAAATTTTTTTCACGTTCTCCATGGTGTTTGATAAGTGTTTAGATGGTTCCCAAGTTTAGTGCATTCATTAATGTCATAACTTTGCCAATGGACGAGGTATTGTAGTTGTTAATTCGACAACTTAGAATCAAGGATCTCCTTCACTTCATATTTTTGTTCACCATTGATTTTTATTGGTGAAGGTGGTTCCAACAAAAACAACATAGTATTAGTACAATAATGTACTATTAACAATAACATGGTAATAAAAATTGTACCTTTTTTGAACCCCTCTCCTTTTGGCCTTTCAAAGCCTGCAAGATCAATAAGTTGTAAGATTAATTTTTCATTGCTATTGACCAACCATGAAAATTTCAAAATTGCATGGGATTGACTACAAAGAAAATGAGATTAGTGATTTCAAAATGTTCATTTAATATGACCTAACTAATTTTTTTAAGAAATCCATTATCAACACCTATAATATTTGTTTAATGAGCACAAGAAAAAATCTTAAGTTTTTTCACTACCACCCATTGCAAGTACTTGTCCAATTTGACCAATATTTGATTTATTATCATCATGCACAAATAGTAAATGAAAATTTTTTCTAGTTATTTGTGCATAATTTTCATAATGAAAACAACGATTACCTTGTTCACTAGCATTGAATTTTTTTTTTCAGTGTTGGATTTTATAATAATGGAAAAAAAAATTGACATGGAAAACATTTCAACCCTAGACTCTTTGCAAGAATCGTGATATTGTTTAATCATTCTTTTAACAACTTTTCAACTATTAACATCTAGCATAAGTTGAATCAAGGTTTGATAACAAGTGGAGAATGTTATTCATAAGTTGCACCTTGCACTTACACAAAAAGTCACCTTTTTTTTTTTATAATGATTTCAAATTGTGGATGTGGAAATTAAGGTAACATTTAGCTTTATTAACACATTGCACTATAATGGTTACTGAATTTTTGACATCTCTTCAACTATCAACTTGATACATGAATTGAATTGTACATTTTTATCATATTGAAACCATTATTCATGGGTTGCATTTTACATTTATCATAATTTAATAAAACATATGTAATAACTTATAAAAACCTCACATCTCTTGAACTATCAACATTTGCACATGAGTTGAATAATTCATTTTGAATGTGTCAAATCCATTACTATCTAATTGCATTTTGCACTCACCATAATTCCTTAAAATGGATGCATAAAAACTTGTTATGTTTCACATTTATATTTGAATTAAAAATTAAGTCAAAATGTTAATATATACAAAGTCTAGTGTCCATGTAGACCTTTATATTTAAAATTTTTAATATTGAAACTTGTACATTTACATAAATTTATTTTTGTGTTTTCTCCCTAGTTCATTCATCATTGGACAAGTTTTTTTTACCAATGTTCACGATGCCACAATAACAAGACCTCCAAAAACAATTCTTAATTTATTTTTCCATTTGTTTCTTTGATGTATGAGAAATATAAATCCTAGCTAGATTTTTTTAAAAAAATAATATTTGGGTATATTATTATTTTATTGTTACGATGATTTAACATTTGTTTTATTTTTGTTTTGTTACAAGTTTATGTTTAAACATTTAGAGATGAAAATTCTTAATTATTAAAATATTTAAAAACATTAAAAATGGTGATATCATAATAATGACATCAATTTATTATTATTATTATTTTCAATTTTGTGGTGTTGTTCAAATAACGATTATTGATAAGAAGATTTAGTTATGTTTTAGCTATAGACAATATATGGAGATGCTAATTTGTTAAAATCCTTTTATAATTTGGCTACAAGTCCTGGTCCTAGAACCTATTATATATATATTTCATGTTGATGTAAGTTTAAAGTAAGTTTGATGTTGAAACTATTTATGGTTTTCACATTGAAATTATTAATCATTATGAATAATCTTTTTGTTCTTTCAAATTTGTGATCTCAAAGTTCTAACAAAAATTCATTAAACTTGCATTATTTTTATTAGGGTCGCTAAGTGTTGGAGTTCTAAACCATGTGCATCAAGCAAAAACATTTTTTGAAGTGTACTAGATGAATATTTAACCTATTGTTTCTCACCTTATTATTATCTAATTTTCTAAATATACACATATTTAAACCAACATATAGTTATTATAAAAATTTAATTATTACGTAATCTATATTAATTATACATACATATATATATATTGAATAAATAGTACCATATTTTAGAAGTAATTAAAGTACACATTTTAGCCAACAACAATTTTTTGGGCACTACCTGAAATCATTTGGTTGGGCATCAATTGAAATTTCTTGGACAAATTTCAGCCAACTTTCAGTCGCCATAATCTCCAACTAAAAATTTTCAGTCACCTGGTTTGGCGACTGAAAGTTTTAGGTCGCCCAGAGCTGTATAACTGGAGGGGAGGAGTTTTTTCTGTCTGAGTTTGGCAAACCAATTTCACATTCACCCTAAACCCTAAACCCTAAACCCTGAGCTTGGGTATCCAGCCAGAGTCATGGATGGTAGAGAAGCATGTGGTTTTTCTCCAGAGCACAGATTAGACTGTCAACTGTAAAACCCATCATCAGTTTTGTTGCTTATCTCAATTTTCTCTTGAGATTATTGTTGGTGGTTTTTTTTTTTTTCAAAGCCCCCATTAAGTACCCCATCTGTGCCAAAAACACAATTGTCGAATACAGGGGGAGCGTCTTTTCTCCGAGTTTGGCAAATTTCCTTAAGTTTGGGATTCTCCACTCCTCAGGTTTTTTTTCCACCTTCAAGCTCTTGCAGACCTTACTTACTCCTACTGCTTCCCACAGAGGTTTTCTTGCTTAGATTATTTTTTATATAATAACACCTGCCAGTGACTTTCTACATTTGGTCACTTCAATGCCATTACTGTTATTGTAGTGACAAATCAATAGTGCTTACTTACATGTGGAAGAAATCAAATTGTAGATTCTGAGAGAGAGAGAGAGAGAGATGTGCAAGCGACAAGTTGTAAAAATGTTCATCTGAATCCTGACAACATCTGAGGTATTTCTTTCAAATCATATTTGGCTAATCAAGAAAAGCTGATTTGCATACTAGGGTTGGAGAGGAGAATTCAAGCTGACGCTCGGACAGGACGCATATGAAGCAGCATGATCTCCATCTCTTTGATTCTTTCTCAAGGTGATGATACTTTCAATTGTGCTGCCATGCCAAGAACATGGATACATTAATTTCTGGGGTTTATGCTTGCTACGGCAAATAAATAAATAAAAATCCTCTTCACCCTTTCCCTCCATCATCCTTCCCATGCCTGTGAATGTAAGTTTGCAGATATGAAACTTGGCTGCAAAGCTCAAAGTCCATGAACCCTAAACCCTAAACCTGTGATCCTTGTTATTCTCGTTGTGAAAATTTGTTTTGCTACACGTGCAGATCTTGATAGAAAAGGCCATTTGAAAGCATGCATCAACAATAAAACAACAGCAAAGGTCATGTTATGAACCCTAAACCATTGATCCTTGTTATTCCTGTTGTGAAAAATGCGTCACTACTGCATATGCATATTTTGATAGAAAAGGGATATGAAAAAAATGGGTCAAGGATGAAAACAACAGTAAACGTCACATGAAAAATAAATCAAGGCAAGGACCCTAAACCCTAAACCCTAAACTTGATTTTCAAAACTAGTTTTATTCCTATACAAGTGATGTGGACAATGGAGGAAACCTGCTGGCTCCCCACAAACTAGTTCAATTCTTAAGACTCAATATCAGATGTGATGCCCAGTTTCTTGACTCTGCTCAGAGAGAAGAGAGTTTGCTTCCCCAGTAGGATTTGCGGGTTACCAAATCTGGTTTGAATTGGGAGTCAATTTGTGATTGACAGCTGAAGATTGAGATGTATACTCTTTAGGCTCCAGTTGCAAAACAAAATCAAATGCATTTTGGATTCAAATCAGCTAACCCATGTTGCGTAGTTTCATCCTCTGATATTGTTTGAATCTGCTCTAAGATTTTAGGGTGTAGGGTTTAGTGTTTAAACCCTGGGCAGGGCCATTATGTGATGAGTTGCTTGTTGCATTGCTCATCTCTATTACAGTTTGGTAGTTTTTGTTATGATCTGGATTCAAATCACGTAACCCATGTTGCACAGTTTCATCCTCTGATATTGTTGGAACCTGCTCTAAGATTTTAGGGTTTAGGGTTTAAACCCTGGGCAGGGCCATTATGTGATGAGTTGCTTTGTTGCATTGCTCATCTCTATTGCACTTTGGTAGTTTTTGTTATTATCTGCTACTTAAAACCTGGTTTGAAGTGTGTCACAACTTAAGACTACATTTGGGCTTTTCCTTAACCAACTTTTGAGGCAATCTAAGTGGGGGAGGTTCTTGAAGACTCAATAAGAGAAATGTTCCTTCTATTGGGTTCTCTGTATTATTATTGTTCCTTGAGGTCATTGGCATGGCAAAAGTTATTATGCTAATGAGACCATTCACAAATCTAAAGCACCGGCCGAAAATTTCTAGCATATGTGGAGGCCACTTTATCCAGCAGACTTTCTCCTTGGCAAGAAGGGGCGGGCCATTTTGAAAAAGCCAAATGAGTGGGCATTTTGCTTCTTTAAGAACTTTCCTGTTATATACCTGGTGGATACCCGCCGGTTATCACGGAGCATGTTTTAGAAATAATATTCTGTTGGTGCTTTAGAACAAATTTATAACATAAATTCTTTCAAACAAACAAACAAACAAACAAATAGGGGCATCATCTTTGTTCATAAAATAGGAGCTATAATAAATTATATATATGTGTGTGTGTGTGTGTGTGTGTGTGTGTGTTTCTAAACCAATTGGGTGAGCATAATGTTGTTGAAACATGTGGGCAATTTTTTTTTTAAAAACTTCACTTTTTAATATTTAAAAAAAAATTATACATGTTTCTACATAAAAATTTCAAATTTTAGAATCCTTTCCTCCTTTTTATTCCATCCCTATTCCCCCGCTCCCACCTCCTCTTCCCTTTCCCCAAATGAAACTTTTAAAAAATTCCTCAACCTGCCCCGCACTCCCCTTCCCCCCCCCACCCCCCCCAAAATCTTTTTTTTTA
>Ga0209611_10010741_pt1 | contig 13394 bp, 6 predicted proteins | sample S1TSphgellanicum_3_FD_187693 | JGI IMG/M metagenome (GOLD analysis project Ga0209611, IMG submission 187693) | Host-associated microbial communities from peat moss isolated from Minnesota, USA - S1T2_Fc - Sphagnum magellanicum MG (SPAdes) (version 2) | ecosystem: Host-associated > Plants > Peat... | reverse complement strand
AAATGGTCCACCCAATCTTATTGATCCGCCGCCACATAATTCCTTAGGAATTGTTGGATAACCAAGTTCACTCTCTTGGTTTGTCCATCCTTTTGGGGTCGGAATGAAGTGCTCATCTTGAACTCCAACCCCATGCGCTTCCACAAGACTTGCCAAAACTTGGTTGTGAACTTTGGGTCTCGATTTGACATAATATCCTTGGGGAGGCCATTATGTTTGAACACGTGCATCAAGAATAGCCTTCCCGTCTCTTCGGCTGTGCATTTTCCTTGGTGGGAATGAAGTGTGCCATCTTGTTAAATTGATCAACCACCACCATGATCACATCAAATCCCCTTGATGGTGGTAAACTCACCATGAAATCCATGGACACACTTTCCCACGGCCCTTCAGGAATCGATAGTGGTCGTAATAATCTTGCTTGTTTCTTATTGAATGTTTGATTTTGTTGACAAGTTGAGCAAGTCTTCACGTATTCCTCTGCATCGTCTTTCAAATTAGGCCAATAGTAGGACCTCTTGAAGAATGTTATGGTGCGCTTTGCACCACCATGGCCCGCAAATGGCCCATCATGGCACTCCTTCAAAAACACATCCCTGAGCCTCCCTTCAGGAGCATAGAGCTGATTTTGCTTATACCATAATAATCCATCTCGTAAGTGGAAATGTGACTTGACTCCTTTTTTAATGTTCTACTTTATTTCGTTGGCCAACCCATCACGGCAACTCATTAGTCGAACTTTTTTTTGAAGCTCTGTTTCCCCCATGTACACCACCTTAAGTTGGTGTTTTCAATTTAGCGCATCGGGCACCACGTTTTCCTTCTAAAGCTTATGTCAAATGTCCACATTGAACAAGGCCAATGTGTCTTGCCATCTCACTTGTTTTGATGACAACTTTGGTTGGGTGGCAAAGTATTTCAAGGTGACATTATCGGTCCACACCACCACATCTTTGGAGCCTATGTAATGGCCCCAAGTCTTGAGGTAGTGTATCACTGCCCACATTTCCTTTTCGTGTGTTAACCACTTTCACTCCGTTTCGCTCAACTTTTTGCTTTCAAATGCCAATGGCCTTCCATCTTACACTAGGACTCCTCCAATTACAAGGTCAAAGGCATCGGAGTGAATTTCAAGATCTGTGTCAAAGTTGAGCAACTTTAACACAAGCGCTTTCACCAAAATGCCTTTCAAGGTTTCAAAGGCTTCATCGCATACTTCGTCCCATTCATAGGTTTCGAATGACTTCTTTAGAAGGCGTGGCTACCTTTGCAAAGTTCTTGATGAACTTACGATAATAAGAGGCCAATCCTAAAAAGGATCTTAAGGCCAGAACCAACCTAGGCGGTTCCCAATCTGAAATTGCCTTCACCTTATGGTCATCCATCTTCAAGCCTTCTTGGGTGATCCTATGTCCAAAGAAATTCACTTCCGTCACCCTAAATTCGCATTTCTCAAACTTGGCATACAATTTGTTTTTTCTCAACCTTTGGAACACCTTCTAGAGATGCTCCACATGTTCCTCCATGGAATTAATATAGACGAAAATGTCGTCTATGTATACGACCACAAAATCATCAAGCCACTCTCAAAAGATGTCATTCATGAGTGTGCAAAATGTGGCGGGTGCATTGGTGAGTCCAAAAGGCATCACCAAGAATTCGTATAAGCCATACCTTGTGCGACAGGTAGTTTTTTCTTCATCCTTTTTTGCAATTTGAATTTGGTATTACCCTAAACGTAGGTTAATCCTACTAAACATTTTGGCTCCCAAAAATCAATCAAACAAATCATTTATTCGAAGTAATGGGTATCGATTCTTCACCGTCACCTTGTTAAGGGCTCTATAATCCACACACATCCTCAACGTCCCATCCTTCTTGTGAACAAAGAAAACGGGTGCTTCGTATGATGACTTGCTAGGTTTGATGTATCCCTTTGCAAGGAATTCCTCAAGTTGAACCTTAAGTTCCTTCAATTCTTCATGACTCATTTGATATGGGGTTTTGGCGAGAGGTGCCACTCCTGGCATCACTTTGATTGCATGGTCAACTTGTCTTCTTAGGGGTAACTCGTCGGGTAACTCTTCAGGCATCACATCTGGGAATTCGTTCAAGACTCGTTTAATGCATTTGGGAAGGCTCACCAAGTTGGTAGCTTTTTTTGGTTCAATTTCATCCAACACATGCATCACACACAACATGCCATAACCTCCCATGCATTCCTTTTTCAAAGTTTTTCTTAACATCACGTGGATGATAGATCCACCCACCCTAAGCATTTCATGTGCTTTCACCTAAACAACCCCATTCTTGGATGGGATTCTAACTAACCTATTGTGCCCTTCTATGAACACATTGTTATGGGTGATGAATTCCATTCCCAAAATACAATCCATCCCCCTTCAGGTGGAAATCAACAAATCCACCTTTCTTGTCATAACCCTAGCCTTGCATTCGCGACCAAGGCAAGGACTTGCAACGTTGCAAGCTAAGAGGAAAGCCCAGGAGTGAAGGAAAGTGTGAGGGAATGAACACTCACACTCCCAAAGGAGCTTCCACTTTGGGAGTTGGAGTCTCGATGGACTCTCGAATGTTCAGAAAGTGATGGCAAGGGCCAAAACCCAATGGCTTGAAGATTTTTTTATACCATTGGAAATCTATTGAAACATAGATGTTTAAAAGCGGCTTGCATCACCCATTTGGACATCTGAAACACAAGTTATGGCCAAAAGAAGGGTTAGGAGTCAAATTGCCAATTTGACTCCTGACCACTAAAAGTCGAGAATTGACCCGATTTCCTTATGTGTAGGTGACGTATGACATACCTTTGGAAAGCTCTCGATGCGGCTACAACTTTGCTTCATACCTCATCTCAATCAAAGGTCTACACACAAAGTTATGGCACCCCAAAGTTGTGGGAGTTCGAACTTTGGGAATTTCGAAACTCCCATTTGGGAGTCTCGGGAAAAATGCCATTTGGATGTGGGCCTTGTGGAGAGGCACAAAGTATACTATAAGGGGGAAGGTGGTGGTTTCCCCCAAGTCTGGGCCGTGGTGAATCTTGTGAGTCCGAATTGCCTGTGGCTCGTCTTAGCACCAAAAGTGCTCCAACTATGCACGAACCACCCTGTGTTGATTTTGTGCAAGTACGTGTAAGTAGTTGATGCTTGTCATTTTTCCTAGTCCCATCCTAGAACTCCAGCACACCCCTCTACCCCCTCAAAGTGCTACGAACCAAGGAACGTGCCTTGATTCCTTGTTCTTCTATAGTTTTCAGTTTAGATTCACATTTGAGTCCATTAAGGAGCTTGGGGGTGTGTCATTTCCTCTCCAATTCCCTAGTTGAAGAGGCACATCTTTTGCTTGCAATGTGGTGGGATGGGGAACCCCATCCACAAAATGCACCTCAATTGGTGCTTTGAATTCCTCTAATTAGACTCTAACTAGAACTCCATTTTTTCGGCATTCTTTTGGGTTATGAAGTTGTGGGAAGCCCTTGTGTCCAGAAAACATAACACGTCCCACTTAGAAACCTTCCCTTTAAAAAATATGAGGCAATTACATTCACCTTGGGCTAGGTTGGCGGTAAGGGCAATTACTTTAGAACCTCATTTCCCCAGTTTGGGTTTGGGGCAATCTTTGGAGTAATGTCCCACTTCATTGCAGTTGAAACACGTTCCTTTGGGCTTCCCATTAACATCCCCCTTGGGTTGGCTCGCTTTAAAAGGAGCCCCCTTCTTAATGAAATTCCTTTTGGGTTTGAAACTCAAACTTTGAAATTGTTTAGACTTTTCCCCCTTCAAAGTGTCTTGCCCTCGGTTCCATTCACCTTCTTAGCATGCCCTCTTGTGAAGGAATTTGTGAGCCTAGACTTTTCACCTTGTCCCACATCCGAAAAGCCTTCCACTTTCATGATGGCCTTGGATAATGAAGTGGGCCAATTTTCCTCAAGTTTGCATTTGGCCCAAGTTGGAAGCCCCATCACAAAGTGGCACACATGGTCTAACTCATGCATATGCCGGATTTCCAACATGAGTTCGGAATACGCCCTCACATATTAGCGCAAATTGTCATTTGTTGCATTCACAAGGTCACGGAGTTTGCATCTTGAGATGTAGTCAAAGTTTTTTGGAATGAATTCCAACTCAATACGTTCCTTGAAGAATTCCCATGTGTAGCCATGGGTCTTCCCTTCCTCTTGCTTCACTATCTTCCACCATGTGGAAGTGTAGCCCTTCAAATAAGACTGGGCAAGTTCCATGGCCGAATGTTGCCCAACTTTGGCAGCATGAAGGTAGTCCTCCATTTCCACAAGCCAAGCATCCACAACCTTCCGATCTCGGACCCCATCAAAATTCCCAAGCTTAATGGGCTTGAATCCCACACCTTTTGATGATCCTCCTTTGAGGGCCGCAACCAACTCAGTGAAATTGGGCCTATTCATTTTGAGTAGAACCTCCAATTGTTTTAGAGTGAAAAGGACTGTGGTTGGTTGCTACTCTTCATTTTCATGATCATCGTGGTTCTCTTGGTCCTCTTGTTCCTCCTCCCTAATAACCTTGGATGGAACTTATAGGTCCTGGGTGGGTTCTTCCACCATGGTCTCCTGTACTGGTTTACGGTTCCTTTTTGATGCCATCAAAACTTTCCAAACAGTGAATCGAGCTCTACCAAAGCTCTGATACCACGTGATGCACTCCCAACCTCCTCAAGATATTCAAATGTGAATCTAAGATGAAAACAATGAAAAAATAGGAAGTTGGGGCACATTCCCTGGTTCACAACATTTCAGGGGTAGAAGGGCATGTTGGAGCTCCAAGATGGGACTAGGAAGATTGACAAGCACTTCAATAACTGGCATGGCCCTACACAAAATCAAATAACAAGTTGGTTAGTGCATAACTGGAACACTTTTGGTACTAAGATGAACCACGGGCAAACTCAAACTCACAAGACTCACCATGGCCCGGACTTGGGGGAAGCCACCACCTTCCCCCTTATAGTATACTTTGTGCCTCTTCATAAGTCCCACATTCAAATGGCATTTTATCCTGGGACTCCCAAATGGGAGTCCCGAAATTTCCAAAGTTAGGACTCCTGCAATGTTGGGGGCCCATAACTTTGTTTCTAAAACTTAGATTGAAATGATCTTCAAAGCAAAGTTGTAGCCCTTGTCAAGAGCTTTCTAACAATATGTCACACGCCACCTATACACAAGGAAATTAGGGTGATTCTTGATTTTTAGTGGTCGGGAGTTAAATTGCCAATTTGACTCCCGGCCTTTTTTTTGGCCATAACTTGTGTTTTGGATGTCCAAATGGGTAATGTGAGCCCATTTCAGACATTTACATTTCAAGATTTATCTAATGATATAAGGAAGTCTTAAATCCAATGAATTTTAACTCCTACAATCACCTTTTGAAAATTCAAGAGTCTATGGGGACTCCAACTCCCAAAATGGGGGTTCACTTGGGAGTGTGAGGGTTCATTCCCTCACACTCTTTTGCACTCCCGAGAGTATGAAATGTGACTCCCGAGCTTAGTCTTGGCCCGCACCTTTGCAAACCTTTGCCTTGGTCATGAACCCAAAGCTAAGGTTGCGACACTCCAATTTCCAAAGTGGGAGTCCACTTAGGAGTGTGGGTTCTTTCCCTCACACTCTTTTGCACTCTAGGAATGTAAATGTAACTCCAGGGTTGGATTCTCGACCACACCTTTCCATGCCTCTTTGCCTTGGGTTTAGTAAATTGCCATATCGAAAGCTTCAATATCCCACATATGTGAAGGATATTGATCATGATGTTCACATTAAAGTTTTCAAGAAAGTAATTTGAATCAATGGTGAGATTGTGGAGGTGGATATCATCAACATGTTTGGTTTTATTTTATGAGACAACATTTCAAAATGGGGTGAGAACTTTATACAAGATCATCCTAACTACACATTTGATGGGCTAGGGCAAGCATTTTGTAAGCACTTTTGGACTATGAAAAATGATGAAGAAATCTATATGCAATTGAGGAATCTCCAGCGACAAATTGGCAAATGGGTAGAAGTTTACTACGAACGTTTGTTTAAACTAATTAATTGTTTATAAATGAAAGCTACTGATGTTCTTTTTACTACTGTTTTAAAATAGGTTTACAACCCTACCTTAGATTGGCAATAATAGGTATGATGAGAAATACCCTGATCAAGCATAAGGAAGCTACAATGAATTATGAGGAAAATGGAAAGGTTATAACAAATTATAATGTTTTGATAATTCAACCAGAATCTAAACTAGTTACATAGCCCATAATCATTTACACAACTGCTAAGCACTAGCTAACTTGTTCAAACTGTGGAAAAACATGTCATGTGAAATAAACATGTCATAACAAAAAGAAAGAATAATCAACAATTTTTATTGTATCCACTAAAGTTGCTAAACCGGTTGCTGAAGTGACTGCACAACTTGTCAAACCAATTAGAATGCCATTAAAATATCCTTGTATTATCTATTCTAACTTTGAGCATTATGCACTTGACTATCCTAGAAAAGCAAAAGGGTACATTCACAATATAATGTACCAAGGATTGTGTTGACTATCCTTAATTTGTGTAATTTTCAACTTTGAAAAATCATTATAAAAGTTTGAAACATCAAAATGTAATTAGGTTTGTTGCACCATGTTTTTATTATTAATGAAATTTCATCCCAAAGAATTTTGTGTGATTCCCAATTGTTTTAGTGGTCATAAAATAGTGGAAAGTCTATAGTTGAATATTGTTTTTCATTTCATTCTCCTTAATCCCACGCTAAACTTAACCATTCATGTTCCAAATTTATAAAAAACCATATACGGATGAACCAAAAGGCCCAATATGAAAAAAAAAATTAAAGCATGCCTTAAATTGTCCTTAGCAGGGTGTGCTTTATTTGCATTTAAACATGTTTATCACGTTCAAAAACATAAAATTATAAAGACTTCCTAAAAGATTTTTATTTTATTTTATTTTTTTTGTTTAAAGGAAGGCAATGTTGCAATTTCATGAAAAATGATACATAAAATTTAAAGTCATTGGTAAATTTGGGTTTATATATATAACACTACATTAGGAAAATGTGAATGTGCTTTTTGTTATTCAAACCTTCATCAAATGTTCTAAAATTTATTATGGGCTCTAACATATTTCATAAGAAGGGCCAAATATGTTTATATTTTTAAATGCACATGTATTGAATCATTTTAACGAATGTTGTTGATTTTGATTATGAACATCTTTAAAAGTAAAAAAAAGTTTAAAATTTGTCATCATGGTTAAAAACAAAATTATACATTTGATTATAATCTAGGTTTTCATGCAAAAAATTATTGTTTTTATTATAATGAGTCATGTTTGGTTTCAATATTAATATCAAGTCCTAGAAATTACATTTAAAATATAATTTAGATATTTAATAGACCAATACATGTAGGACATGTGTAAAATGCAATCTTTGGTAATGACTTTGACCTTGGTCGTGTGGTTCCTTTTACTATGTTTTTACCTAGAAATTCAGAACATATTTTAAATTAAGCCAACCATTATTGCCATTGTAGTAGAAAAAACCTTAAACCTGATAATACTATATTAGTCAATGTAGTTATTGCTATCATGACATGTTGTAACTTTAACCTTGAGCTTGCGACCAAGGCAGAGGCTTGCAAGAGTGCGGGACAAGAGGGAGGCCAAGGAGGCACATTTTATACTCTTGGGAGTGTAGGAGAGTGTGAGAGAATGAGCCCTCACACTCCCAAGTGAGCTCTCACTTGGGGAGTTGGAGTCCCGATGGATCTCGAATCTTCAAGGAGAAATTGCAAGGGTCAAAACCCATTAGATTAAAAAGTTCTTTATATCATTGGAAAGCTATTGAAACATAGATGTCTGAAATGGGCTCACATCACCCATTTGGACATCTGAAACACAAGTTATGGCCAAAAGAAAGGCCAAAAGTCAAATTGGCAATTTGACTTTCGACCATTAAAAGTCTAAAATCAACCCAATTTCCTTATGTGTAGGTGCAACATACCATTGGAAAGCTTTAGACGAGGGCTATAGTTTTGTTTCATACCTCATTTCAATCGGAGGTCTGCAACCAAAGTTATGGCGCTTTAAATTCACAAAAGTCCCAACTTTGGGAATTTTAGGACTCCCATTTGGGAGTCCCGAGACAAAATGCCATTTGGATGTGGGCCTTGTGGAAAGGCACAGAATATACTATAAGGGGGAAGGTGGTGGCTTCCCTCAAATCCAGGCCGTGATGAGTCTTGTGAGTCCGAGTTTGCTCATGGTTCATCCTAGCACCAAAAGTGCTTCAGTTATGCACTAACCAACTTGTTATTTGATTTTGTGCAGGTCCGTGTGAATGATTAATTGCTTGTCATTCTTCCTAGTCCCATCCCAGAGCTCCAGCATGCCCCTCTACCCCCAAAATGTTGTTAACCAGGGAATGTGCCCCAACTCTTACTTTTCTGATGTTTTCATTTCAAACTCACCTTTGAGTCTATCAAGGAGCTTGGGGGCATGTCATGACATGTAACTAAGTATTAGAACAATAAGTTCTTAGAGAACATGAACCAGTGAAGGCAAAAGCAACTGCTAATTAGCAATCAAAGGAACAATTACATGATTCCTTTGTTCATACTATTAGGGAATTACAAGGAAGTGATTTCACATCACAAACATTCGTCAATTTAAACGGATCACTTCATTCGAATTGGTTTAAGGTTTGAGGTTTGAAGTTTACTAGAACCAGTAAGTCAACCAACTACAAATAAGCAACTTGTTCAGTTGATTTCACAAACAATAACACCAAAGAAGACTTTGGAGGAGATTTTGACAGACATTAGTGCTCAAATTCTAGAGACTAAGTATGTTATCAACTTGGGACAACTTTTGAAGATTGTGTTAAACATCAAACAATACATTTTTTAACTAATCAAGTCTGTTCAACTAGTCCAACTTGAACTTGTTTATGCAACAATGGCTATTGATCATCAAATATATATATCTTAGCATGTTATAATGACGGCAAATGCAACCACTTCCTTATTCAATGTCACACCAAACAATGAAAAACATAATGAAATAAAAATATAGACAAATCCAATAGAAGCAACATTGGCAGTAATGGAAGAATGTTTAGAACAAGCAATTACAGTCACAACATTAATTATAACTACAAGTTATACACCTATTAGTAGGACAAGAGGACTAAAGTAGTTAGCGAAGAAACATGAAACATTCATATATAGGTAAAAGTTTCATGGCTTTGTGATCATACCTACAAGGCAATTGCATTCTAGCCATTGTTGGTTTATGCCATATACTATCTTAAATATAGTTGCTCATTGGTGCAATTGGTCTTATAAACTATCCCAAGAAACAAAAGCATTAGCAGGACCCATAGTTATCTAGAAATAAAAAATTTGTCACACCATGAATAAAAATCATGATGCTAGCAAGTTGCACAATTTCATGTACATAAAAGTTTGTGTCTCTACTTGCTTGTCTTCATTACTAATACTTGGTGTCAGTCCTAGTTTCTCCTAAGCAAAACTCTTGAAAAAACCACACCCATGTTAACAACAAATGTGTCTCAATTAAATTTCACTTGTTTTCACAAGTTGGAAAACAAAAATCAACCTCAATAGAAAAAGTTACAATTGGAGTTATTGCTTGTTGCAACAACGTTTATGTAATAGTATTGAGAAATTACAAACAAAAACTTTCTTCCACTTCACAATAGTATTTTCCCATTCATCTAATCTAGGCCAATTCTAATACCACAAGATGAAAAATTTAAATGTAGAAATTACTTTAATAAAAAATGAAAGAACTTAAATCAAGCCAACATCAATTTGTAGTTCCAAAAAAGGATCTATGTAAAGGGATGCCTCTACTATGCATTTTCAAAAACTAAAAACTAACTAAACATCACATACCATTTGCGTGTAGGGAAAATAGATTGGTCATCCTTGATTTGCTAACTCTTAAGCATAAACTACCATAATGGGTGGGACAACTCTTGAACTATAGAAGTTCCTTCACTTGTAAAAGTCTAGGCCTTTCCTCATTAGCCAAACAACAATGTTATTTGCCAATGCAATAGCCACTATCACACATTTCTCCTTTACAACTAATCTCCAAAACATCTCCAAACATATGAAATCCTTCACGCTACACCCACCCACAATCCCACATAATAGATTTTAAACTTTAAAAACACTAGGTGTAATACATATGTGTGTGTGTAAAAGTATTATAAAACTTTAATAGACTAAAATTGACACATGAATCAAAGGTTAGATTATCCAACTTGGTTGAAAGAATTTGATCATGTTTAAATGGCCTATGTTCATCAATTATACCCATGATATAATGCAACATGATGTATACACACAAATTAACATCACATCAACTTTCATGTGGACAAACACAAAATATCTTGCATGTAATTACATGCATGAACTTCACAAATACTTATCATTGTCATAAGCAAATAATCAAATGGACCGTTATTGAAAACTCTTCATGAGCAAAAACATTTCATGCAATTTTATGTGGCATGATTGGGTGTTTAAATCTAAGAAAAAAAGAAATTTTAAGTGGAAAAATTCATCAGTTCAATTAACAATGTGAAAAAAAAAATGGGTATAACCCTTTGCATTTGGCAACTAATATGAATTTACATCACCTATGCTCACATAATGTATTGAGCAAAGTTGTCAGATGAGATTCTACATGGTTCAGTATACAATCATTTGTTGTCAAATTCACAATGGCATCCTTCCATGCAAGCAAAGTAGTCCAAATATCTTCCAAAGATTCTGCAACAATAGGCCAATCCTCATCTACCTTCTTTTCCAATCTTGTACTTATTCCAAATATTTGCTAGGCACCTACAATCCAATTAAAACAAAACTCACTCCTACCCACCCAACTCAAAAAAAAAAGGATATTGCGCTCCTCCATAGGCTATTTCTTCATCAACTACCATTATACTTTGTGACACTACTCATTACCCCAAATTTAACAAAAAAAAACAATTGTTGAACTCTAAATAGCCATTCCCTTGCCTTTAATTATGATATGATTAGATGGTTTAGTCTTCTCCTTGAGAGGTGATGTGGAAGGAAGATGCGGAAGTAAGATGGAGATGTGCCTAGTCTTATGGCCAATAAGTTGACTTAATTGCACAAAGTTCATCTTCACCATAAGTTGACTTAATTGCACAAAGTTCATCTTCTTTGTACCCATCTCCAGAAGTGATTAGCTACATCAATAGGGTCACAATTCCATGTTTTAGAAGAAATGGTTTACCTATTTTATGGACCCAAGCATAAACCCCTCAAGTTCAAAAGCACACAAGAAGTTAAAAAAATCAAAACATGCACATATAAAAGAGCCATGAAATGAGAGGAAATATTAGAAGAAAGGGATGAGGGGAAGATGTGCACCTTTTGGTGTGCAAGGTTGAATGAAACCTCAACATACAAAACATCATTGATGAAAAGGTCATGTTGAAACATTATTGTTCCCTTCAACTCCCCAACTTGACACCACCAACCAAAAAAAAACTCTCATCATGATAACAAAAAATTGTTATAAGATTTAAAACTCAACATAAGCAATATACACTTTGATCCCCACACATCTTTGTGGCCCAATGTCATGCTAATTCTTATTATATGTTTCTTCAAAAATCAAAAGTAGCTCAAAAAAAAAATCTCCCCAAAAAGGGAGGGAGAAGAAAAGCAATACATAAGAACAAGTGTTGCGGTAAACTAAGCAATATAGAAGAAAAAGGGGTGTTGTGGTAAATTAAGCCATACAAAAGAAGAAGGGGTGTTACGGTAAATTAAGTCATACCGAAGAAGAAAGGGTGTTACAATAAATTGTTATTGTTCTTTTGCTAGATTGTTTCAAAAGCTTTTTGAATCATGATTACTTGTTGGGCAAAGTAGCAATCCATGGTGATCTCATTAGGTTTCCAAAACATTTGGCAACAAACATTTTGAATTTCCCAAATTTTGGCTATTGGGCCAATAAATTTCTAAAAATTTCAACAATTTTTTTGTTTAATTAATGCCAAATCTATTTGGGTATTACAATATGCAATTCATCAAAACTAAAACAAACACTTGAGCAAAGTTGGTACTTGTAATCTAAGAGGGAGCTACAGTGACAATAAGGTGAAGATAGTATATTCCCAATCCAAACTCTGAAATTAAACACTCTAAGTTGTATAAGACTTTTCTTTTTTTTTCTGGATATAATTGGCCTCTCAAGATAAACAAGACAAATAGAACCGCCCAATCCACAAAATGAGGGAATACTCAATATCTTTGTAAAGCACTATAGAGCAATTGCCTAGTGTGTTTGGAGGGCAACTTATATCTCTCAATATCCATCCCAGTAGGAAAGGGGAGGGATATTGCACCTACTCTTGAAGTGTCAGAAGGAACTTATGCTTATGTGTATAGCCATAAGTTCCCTCTCACACTTAAGGAGCAGCCATAAGAAACCTCCCCCCTTAACCCTCTTGATCTTTGAATGTTTAGGTTCATGATAACTTTTTCGTAGTGCTTTACTATGGCTAAAGTTCATACGTGGGGGGACCTTCCCAAAATGAGGGGCCGATTTGGTTACCACCTCATCACAAGCCACCAAGGGAGATTTGCTCCTAAAACAGTGTAGTTGAACTCTGTAGCTGTTTTCTTTTATACATTCAAATTTAAGCTCTTGAGAGAGAGAGAGAGAGAGAGTTGAGACTTGGATTCTAGTACTGAAAATACAATAAGGAACTGTTAGTCTCTAAATTGGATAAAAAACGGTGCATGCAATATAATTACAATTCACATGTTCTAATATACACAAGCAAGTTGATGATCAATCTTGTCTTATGATTCTTGTCAGCTCACTCCTAGCTAGCTCATGATCACACTAGAGCTGCACATGGTGAGTTGCTGGTTTTGAAGTTTATCTTTTGCTTGCTTTTGGCTCTCCATAAAAAAGATTCAAGAAAAATGCATTGCATTTGCACCAGCTTTACCTGCTGCTAGCTTATAGCTGTTTAGTAGCTTATGAACCCCAGGGCTAGTGGGTCATAAACCTAAACCCTAAACCTGGGCTAGCTAGCACTGTCATGCATTGTAGGCAACAGACAGAATCGACCATGTTGTTATACTCGTGAATCGCAGCTCAAATTGGAGTATTTGATGCAGCAGGAGTGATCATAGGCACGAGCTTCAGCGCGATCCTTGACATATGTGAAATACAAGAATGTGTAGAGCAAAGAGCAGATTGCAGAGGGGATGACAATGACCCAGAACACGCCACGAGAGAGCGCACGTGCCTCAGCAGG
>Ga0209611_10010739_pt1 | contig 13396 bp, 14 predicted proteins | sample S1TSphgellanicum_3_FD_187693 | JGI IMG/M metagenome (GOLD analysis project Ga0209611, IMG submission 187693) | Host-associated microbial communities from peat moss isolated from Minnesota, USA - S1T2_Fc - Sphagnum magellanicum MG (SPAdes) (version 2) | ecosystem: Host-associated > Plants > Peat... | reverse complement strand
CGAGCTTGAAGAGGAGATTTACATGGAGCAACCTCAAGGGTTCGTGCACCAAGGAGGTGAACATCTCGTGTGTAAGCTTCACAAGTCCTTGTATGGTTTGAAACAATCTCCAAGGGCATGGAATCAGAAGTTAAATGCGTTTTCCAAAAGCATTGAATTTATGAAAAGTGAGGCCGATACTAGTGTATACATTGCACAAGTGGGAGATGTGAAGTTTTTCATTGTGCTCTATGTGGAGGACCTCATTTTGGTGTGCAATGATCAAAACAAAATTTTGCAAATCAAAGAGGAATTGAGTTAAAAGTTTGAAATGAAGGACCTCGGGGAGTTGCATTTCTTTTTGGGGATGGAGGTGGAAAGGAATCATGATGAAAGACTCCTACGCATCAACCAAATCAAATACCTCAAGGAAATATTGAAGTGTTTTGGAATGGAGGAATGTAAGCTCATTGGAGTTCCATTGGATCCCAAGGTGAAGTTACAAAGGAATCTGAATAGAAATGATGAATCAAAGATATTTCCATATCAATAAGCGGTTGGGTCTTTGATGTATGCCATGTTGTGCACACGACCCGACTTGGCATACCCAATAAGTGTGTTGAGTCAACACATGGCGAACCCTAACATGGAGCATTGGATGGCCGTCAAACGAATCTTTCGATATTTGCAAGGTACATTGCAAATGAAATTACAATTTGGTGCAACACCATCCAAGGAAGTTCTTGGATGTTGCAATACGGATTGGGGTGGTGATCTTGAAGATAGGAGTTCCACCATAGGGTTTGTTTTCATGATCGGAGGGGGAGCCATTTCTTGGAGTAGCAAACGACAATCTACAATAGCATTGTCCACCACGGAGGCGGAATACATGGCGAACACGCAAGCCACAAAAGAAGCCATATGGATAACAAAATTAATGATGGATTTAGGATACATGGAGGAGAAGAAAATGATGGTGATTCGATGCGATAATCAAGGTGCAATATCATTGACCAAGAACCCCACTCACCATGCACAAACAAAACACATTGATGTACAACATCATCTTGTTCGAAAACGAGTTGAAAATGGAGAAGTTCGATTTGAATATTGTCCAACGGAACACATGGTGGTGGATGTCCTTACCAAGGCATTATCAAAAGAATGACATCATAAGTTGATAAAAATGTTCGGATTAGAAACTTCATTTAGTGGGAGTGTTAGAAATACTATTCGTTTCGAATTTCCAATGTTGATGAATGTGTTAAACATTCATCAAAAGGATGAATAGTATTCACATCCTTGTAGTAGTTAGGTTAGGGTTTAGAAGTGGAGACTACTTAGGGTTTGGCGACGGCTAGGGTTAGGGTTTGGTGGCGGCTAGGTTAGGGTTAAGTGGCGGCTACTTTAGGGTTAGGAGATAGTATATAATGGAGTGGTTTTGAATTGTCTTTCATTATTTCCTTTCATGGTTTTGAATGCACGTAAAACCTTCAAGCCTTGTTAGTAGTTACAAGCCATAGTTTTATGATTGTAGCATTTGAAGCATACAACCTTTGTGATTTCTTGTTAGTTAATATGTCGTAACCCCACTTTGGGGCTAAGTGTGAGAATGCAATTCACACTCCCCAAAAGTGGGAAAATGGAGTCCTCCGGGACTCTTGAAAATTCAAAAAACGATTTGAGGGGTCAAATCTCCTCACCTTGGTGCGTTTTTTATATCAATGGAGAGCTCTTGAAGTGTAGATACCCAAAATGGCCTCGCATTGGCCATTTGGACATATGCGGCCCAAGTTATGGGCAAAAGAAAGGCCGGGAGTGAAACTGCCAGTTTGACTCCCGAGCACTAAAAGTTAGGAATCGATCTCTTCCTGACATCACCTCAAGGGATGCAACACGGCGTTGGAAAGCTTTCAACGGGCGAGGAGCTATGATCATCAAAAGTCCCGGGACTCCAACCCGAGATAGTTTCGGGACTCCAATTTGAGAGTCCCGAGAAAAAGAGCCATTTGGATGTAGCCTCGGTGGAGAGCTACAGAGTATACTATAAGGGGGAAGGTGGTGGCTTCCCCCGAGTCCGGGCCGTGGTGAGTTTTGTGTGTCAAAGTACTCGTGGCTTGTCCCAACACCCAAGGGTGTTCCTGAATGCTAACTAACCCTCTTGTGGTTGGTTTTGGATGCAGATTCAAGCTTGATAATCTAATCCCTCTTCCTAGTCTAATCCCGTGACTTCTAGCACGCCCCTCTACCCCCTTTTAGTGTTGGAAGTCGAGAGTGCCCCTCAAGTCCCAACTTTCCGCAACTCTACATAGTTGGACCCTCATGTGGGTTCAACAAGGGACTTGGGAGTGCGTCATAATACAATTGTTCCATTTCATGAACTTTGAATGTTTCATTTCTTGCTTGTTTTCAAGTTGTTTCCAATAGATTTCAAGTATGGCGTGAATTACACCAAAACCTTTTCATTCAAACAACCGGCCCGTTATGTGCACTATGAGGGATTGGATGTCTACGAGCAACAATCTCCGAGGATTTTGGGCATCACCCAAATCCTTAATCTAACTTATGCCATAACCATTGCCACCGCCTTTCAAGCTGCACTACAAGTTGCCATCACACATCATGGGATTGTGCCCAATAATCCAGATCCGGTACCTACTTCAGTAAACTTTTCTTTTCCACAACTCATTGCTGCTACCCCAAACATTCCTCCCACCATCGATACACTAGCTTTTGTTGATCCAATGGGGGAATTCTTTTGAGTTCTTGAGCTGGAATTTCCGGTGAAAAGTTTTGTAAAAATTCTGCAGCTCACCAACTTCTCTCGGCAAAAGGATGAAACCCTCAAAATGCTCTATGGGAGGCTTCTCAAGCTTAAAAAAGATACTCATAGCATCACAGACTTGGAAGCTACCCATCGATATTTTCGTTCATTGGAAGGTACTTCGACACTCCATGCGCAGGTTTTCCAATGGGTTTTTGCAAAATTTGGAGACTCATACACTTTGGTGGATGTGTATAACATTTCTGAAAAGTTGGAACTGGCTCTTGCACACTATGAAGCTAGTACTATGAGGCCTCCATCACGTTTAAGGCCACTATTTCCACTAATTACGCCAACTAGATGATCACATTCTTCTTCAAAGGTTAAAGCAGTGCACTCGATTACACCCATCCTATCTTCTTGCAACTATTGTGGTAATCTTGCCCACAAAGCTAATGAGTGCAACATTCTTTTTGAGGATATCTTTGGTGATTATTGTGGGAACGATGGACATCAGGAAGCTATTTGTTTTACCAAGTTCCCAAAACGGAAATAATTCTGATTACCACAGCAAAACCTGCTAGCATCTTCCGTTGCCCTTCAACCAAAAGCCAAGGCACCTCAACCTTCCATTCAAGCTTTCCCCACCAAAGGTAATTTGAGTAAGATTGCTAAGAAGAAGGAACACAATGTTGCTAAGAGGGAGGTGTTTCAAGCCCATGTCGTTCAAGTTCAAACTCTGAAAAAATAAACTTAAATCATTGAGCGCCCAACTTGTTAATCTAAAAAAGTAAGTCTTCCCAACCATCTAGTCATGCCTAACCTATACAAGGTTTAGGATTGCAGGAAAGACCTCCTAGGTCATTCTATGGCCTCCCACACGATGCCATGGTTGGGGAATATCTTCCTTCCAATGCACACAATTTTAGTCTCACACCAAAATTTGCCATTTTTTTTTACCCTTCCTACTTTGCGGCACAAGGAGTGAACAAAACTCACAAGTCAAACGAAAACCTTTGTTTTTACTATAAGAACCTTGGACATTTTGTGAGAAATTGTTTGAAGAAGAAAAATGATGAAAAAGAAAAAGCTAATCAAGCTTGTGAAGATCATGAACAAATGTTTGTTGCAGCATTGAGTGCCAATGATCATACCATGTATGATTGAATTATGGATTCTGCTGCAACATAACACATGACATTCAAACAAGAATGGTTAACCACATACGAACGCATTTCCCCAAGGAGGGTGTTCATGGGCGATGCCACCATTTTTGAGGCCATTGCCAAGGGGAACATAAAAGCCACAATGCAATTGGGAGGCCAATTGACACACACAACCATCACCCAAATTTTTTATCTCCCAAAAATGAAGAATAATCTCATTTTGATGAATAAATTCATTTCTGAAGGTTTCAAAGTGAAGTTCGATAAAGATGGTTGTAAGGTCAATGATGGTCAAAGAGTTATTATGGCGCAAACACGAAGGGATAAGAACTTGTTCCTTTTTAATGTGAAGGTGCATAAAGACACGGCACACATTGCAAATTCTTTGGAAGAAGGTGTGAGGCTTTAGCATGAAAGACTTGGCCATTTCAACATGGCAAGCCTTAAGGAATAAGATGCCATGGTGGATGGCATGAATTTGAAAAAAGTGCCGTGGCATCACATTTGTGAAGGATGCGTCAAAGGCAAACATCAAAGAACATCATTTCCCAAGGACAAAGCAATGAAGACTTCACAACTTTTGGAGATAGTGCACAGCGATGTGTGCGGGCCAATGAAGATCACATCGCATGGCTGACCGCGATACTTTTTCACTTTCATTGACGATTTCTCAAGAAAAATTCATGTCTATCTTTTGAAGGCCAAAGGAGAAGCGTTTGAAAAATTCAAACAATACAAGGCGATAGTGGAGAACAAAATTGGTCACAAAATCAAAGTGCTACGATCTGACAACGGAGGAAAATTTGTGTCTAAGAAGTTTGATGCATTTCTTGCGAAATGTGGAATTTAACGATAAACAAATGTGCCCTATTCCCCACAACAAATTGGTGTTGCGAAACGTGCCAATAGAACCATCATGGAATGTGTAATAAACATGATTCTTGCACAAGGGTTAGAACTTGAATTTTGGGGCGAAGCGGTGAACACGGCAATGTACATCAAAAATCAATGTCCAACCAAGGCTCTTGATTCCAAGACCCCTCAAGAAGTGTGGAGTGGTAGGAAACCCGATGCGTTTCATTTGAAAGCTTTTAGTTGTAAAGCCTTTGCACATGTCCCCGATGATAAGAGGACCAAATAAGATTCGAAGTCCATGCCTTGTGTGTTTTTAGGATATTACGAAGGCACCAAAACGTATTGCTTGATGTGTGTAGAAACCAAGCGAATCATCAAAAGTAGAGATGTCTTGTTCATTGAAGGGTCAAAGGAAATAGGTGGTGTGCCCCATTTCGAGAAAGAAAAAAATGTATTTGTGCATGACGAAGTGGAAGGAGAAAAAACATTCACCTTTAGTCAAAATACACCTTTGAATGAAACAAGAATGGAAGGTGTGCAAAGTGAATCCACACCAAGTTCTAATTAGAACAAGAATTTGTTGTTTCAAATGATAACCCATCTTGTGAACCTTCACAAGATGTGCCAAGGGAAAGACCTCAAAGGCAACGAAGGGAATGGCTTCGCGATTGGTGGATTGCTACCAAGGTGGTGGAACGCGCCACCGTTGCATTTTTGGAGGAGCCCCAAAATATTGAAGAAGCATTAACATATGAAAATTCCAAGGAATGGGAATGTATGATGTAAAAAGAATATGAATCCCTCATGACAAATAACACATGGACTTTGGTACCACTTCCCACTGGTAGGAAATTCATTTCTTGCAAATGGGTGTTCAAAATCAAACAAGGCCCAAATGGGGAGGTGGAACACTACAAGGCTAGATTAATGGTAAGAGGTTTTACGCAAACCTACGGAGTGGATTACAACGAAACTTTTGCGCCCGTCGCAAAGTGTACATCTATTCGTTGTATTTTTGCATTAGCGACCTTGGAAGACATGGAGATCCATCAAATGGACATGAAAACTGCATTTTCCAATAGCAAGCTTGAAGAGGAGATTTACATGGAGCAACCTCAAAGGTTTGTGCACCAAGGAGGTGAACATCTTGTGTGTAAGCTTCAGAAGTCCTGGTATGGTTTGAAACAATCTCCAGGGGCATGGAATCAAAAGTTAAATGTGTTTCTCAAAAGCATTGAATTTATGAAGAGTGAAGCCGATCCTAGTGTGTACATTACACAAGTGAGAGATGTGAAGTTTTTCATTGTGGTTTATGCAGATGACCTCATTTTGGTGTGCAACGACCAAAACAAAGTTTTCCAAATCAAAGAGGAATTGAGTTAAAAGTTTCAAATGAAGGACCTCGGGGAATTGTATTTCTTTCGAGGGATGGAGGTGGAAAGGAATCGTGATGAACGACTCTTACGCATCAACCAAATCAAATACATCAAGGAAATATTGAAGCGTTTTGGAATGGAGGAATGTAAGCCCATTGGAGTTCCATTTGATCCCAAAATGAAGTTACAAAAGAATGGGAATGGAAATGATGAATCAAAGATATTTCCATATCAATAAGCGGTTGGGTCCTTGATGCATGCCATGTTGTGCACACGACTCAACTTGGCATACCCAATAAGCGTGTTGAGTCAACACATGGTGAACCCTAACATGGAGCATTAGATGGCCATCAAACGAATCTTTCGATATTTGCAAGGTACGTTGCAAATGAAATTATAATTCAATGTAACACCATCCAAGGAAGTTCTTAGATATTACGATGCGGATTGGGGTGGCGATCTTGAAAATAGGAGGTCCACCATAGGGTTTGTTTTCATAATCGGAGGTGGAGCCATTTCTTGGAGTAGCAAACGACAACCTACAATAGCATTGTCCACCACGGAGGCGAAATACATGGCCGAAGAAAGATGAGAGAATTGTTAGAACCACTATTCGTTTCTAATTCCCAATGTTAATGAATGTGTTAAATAGTCATCAAAAGGATGAATAGTATTCACATCCTTGTAGTAGTTAGGTTAGGGTTTAGAAGTGGAGACTACTTAGGGTTAGGGTTTGGTGGTGGCTAAGGTTAGGCGACAGCTAGGGTTAGGGTTTGGCGATGGTTAGGTTAAGGTTAAGTGATAGCTACTTTAGGGTTAGGAGATAGTATATAATGGAGTGGTTTTGAGTTGTCTTTTATTATTTCCTTTCATGGTTTTGAGTGCACGTAGAACCTTTAAGCCTTGTTAATAGTTACAAGCTATAGTTTTGTGATTGTAGCATTTGAAGCATACAACCTTTGTGATTTCTTGTTAGTTAATATAATTTTTCGATTTCATGAACTTTGAATGTTTCATTTTTTTTTTGTTTTCAAGTTGTTTTTCCAATAGTTGTTTACAATAAAAGTTTCTCATTTGACTTGTGAGTTTTGTTCACTAATGTAATAGTCTCGGAACTCTCACATTCTTTTCTTTTGGACATTTCGTGAAGCAACCTTGTTACATGAATTGAAGGTCTATATCTTTTGTGGACATGGATTTTCAACTTGTGACTAAGTTATCAATGGATGAAGGAAGGCTCATGAGGAGTACCATGGAAATATCTTCATCCATAATGTTCACCTCGATGGAACGTAGTTAGTCTACAAGGGCTTTCTTCGTGTTAATGTGCACAAGCATGTTATTTCTTTCTTGCATTTTGATGGTGAAGAATCTTCTTCGAAGGAACAACTTGTTGCCAATGGTCTTAGCTTCATGCACACCACAAAGAGCCTCTCACGCACTTCTCACGTTGTCACAATATTGAATGTGTGCAAATTGGGCATTCGTGAGATGCGCACAAAGCAATGCAAAAGCCTTCGTCTCTTTTTCGTTGTAATTGGCCCTTGCAACTTCTTCACTTTGTAAAGTGGTAGTCCCATCAATAAATTTCCAAAGCCCTATTTAGAAAGCATCATGCACATTTTGAACCTCCAAAGGTGAAAGTTGCCACCATCAAACTTCTCCATGACTTTCAAGGACTCCATTTGAAAAAAAGACATTTTGAACACAAATGTTACAACAAACACTCTCTCAAAATATTGAAAGCTTTGGAAAAAATCTTTGACCCCTCACGAAAACTTGAAAAAGAAAAACTTCTATCATTTGCAAATCTTTTATTTCACAAGCTTGAAATTTCACTTGAAACTTGCAAGAATGGGAGAAACTCTCTTTGACACATTTGAAACTTCACACTTTTAACAACTCAAAGAACTTTCTTCCACAAACCTCAAACTCTCAATGAATCGAAGAATTCTCTTGCACACACTTTCACCTTGAAACTTGATACTTAAAAAAATCTTGAAGAACAAGTTTTTCAAACTTGAAAAACTTACAAAACTTACAAAACTTTGAAGAAATCTCTTCCACACCTCCCACTCACTTAGAAATGGACTTCTACTCTCTTTGCAACCTTGCAAACTAAAAGCCTTCCCTCAAAAGGATTCTCCCTCTCTATGTTATACAAGCTAAATCATTGACTATTTCTTATTCTAACACAATGTCCTTTCTCTTGTTTGGTGTGGGCCCATAACCTATTGGAAATAACTTGGAAACAAGCAAGAAATGAAACATTCAATGTTCATGAAATGGTATAATCGTATTAACTAACGAGAAATCACAAAGGTTATATGCTTTAAATGCTGTAATCACAAAACTATGGTTTGCAACTACTAAAAAGGCTTGAAGGTTCTACATGCACTCAAAACCATGAAAGGAGTTAATGAAAGACAACTCAGAATCACTCCATTATATATTATCTTTTAACCCTAAAATAGCCGCCACTTCACCCTAACTTAGCCGCCACCAAACCTTAACCCTAGCCGCCACCAAACCCTAACCCTAACCACCACCAAACTCTAACCTTAGCCGCCGCCAAGCCCTAAGTAGTTTCCACTTCTAAACCCTAACCTAACTACTAGGAGGATGTGAATACTATTCATCCTTTTGATGATTGTTTAACACATTCATTAACATTGGGAATTAGAAACGAATAGTAGTTCTAACAATTCTCTCATCTTTTTTCGGCCATGTTGGCTTACAAAGTTTGGTGCCTAGAATGCATGAAACAATAAAAGCCCTTTTTGAGCAATTTTGGGAAAGGAAGGATGAAATTATGGTTGGGACATTATTTGAAAATTTTATTTTATCTTTGGCAATTAATTTATTCATGAGCATCAAAGAAGGCCCTGAATTTCATGCCTTAGCACATGATATGAATACATACTTGGTAGGGTTTTTGGTAGTACCATTGAATCTTCCTAGAACTACATATGACAAAGCTAGGTTAACACACAAAAAAATGTTTCATACATTTGACATAATGATATATCAAAAGCGGAAAGCAAGTGACTTTGTATTGCAAGTTTTTTTTTGTTGTATTTGCAACAATCTAAGTTTATTTCCAAAATATTTGATTCCTTTCACAATTTGTTGCCTTGATTAATTTCAAATGGGGTAACATAGTTGCCATGGCATGTTGTGGTGGTTCCACCCATGTATAGTGTATAATTGATAGGTTTCACCTAGGTACATGGGTCTAAGCATGCTAAAGTATGCCACAAAAGGATGTTCAAATATGCACAAATTGAAAATGTCAATTTTAGGGCTTGTAAGTATGTGAAACTATCAATGTTGAAATTTAAAACTGGACGAGTGTATCAATTGTGACATGGACATGTTTTTAGATATATAAGGGTAACAATTAACATTTTTTATGTGTTGCTTTCAATGGACTTTGCAAAAATAAGGCCTTTTGCACATTTGTACAAAATATTTTTTTTCATATTTATGAATTAAAAATCTCAAATATCAAGCATTAGAACAATATCTTGCAAATTATTTTACAAACTTTCACCAACAATCCAGTACCTTCCAACATTAACCATCCAATGTAGTCCTTGGGTGCTAGTTGAAGGAATTTGGTAAATTGAATTGATGACAACATTGTTTTGTGCATAATCTTTAGATACATGCTCAAAGTTGGGTTGAAAGCAACATTACCCAAAGACATTGTTCTGTGACTTGAATTACATCAGAATCACCAACTAATATAATTAAATCGAAATTTTTTTTTGCATGGAAAGTTGCCATGTTCAAAAAGAAAATGTAAAGCAACAACAAATCTCCAAGCTATGAATCATTGCAACCTATATGAATTTGTAAAATAGATCATTAATGAAAATCTATGGAATGTGTATCCATTATTCATTACAATAGTTGTGTGGGCATACCGAAATTTAAATTGATATGACCATGCACTAACAACACACCATTGTCATTTTATCTATTTTCCAATCATCCAAATGCCTAAACCACAACCATATACATGTCAAAAAATATTATGGACCTAATAATGAAAATGAACTAAAGAAAAGATAATGATGTTCTTCTCTATAATAGTTAAATACATTTTGCCCCATTAAAGAGCCCAAAAGATGGTGGTTTGGGTTAATTATTGTTGATTGTAGGTTTCTAAACCCATCCAAATCTTTAAACCTTTTAATAAATATCATAGAAAGGCCATTTTTAACTATTGTCCAAGGAACAAGGTTCAATGGAATCAAGGAATCCTTTTGGTGAAGAGCATTCAATTGGTCCCAAGGCCTTTATATTTAGTCCAGGACCAAGACGAATCAAATTGTGATTACGTTTCATTGGCATGAATTTGGAGGGAAACCAAATGGGTTGGACTGAAAAATGAATTCTAAGGGGAGTTGGTGGCTTGAAAAACTTAAATGTAAGCTAGGGTCTAAAGATGTTCATTTCTTTATTTTTTTATCCTTTTCCTAAAACCTTATTATTGGAAACAACTTAAAAACAAGCAAGAAATGAAACATTCAAGGTTCATGAAATGGAACAATCATATTAATTAACAAGAAATCATAAGGGTTGTATGCTTCAAATGCTACAATCACAAAACTATGACTTGCAACTACTAACAAGGCTTGAAGGTTCTACATGCACTCAAACCCATAAAAGAAGAAAATGAAAGACAACTCAAAACCGCTCCATTATATACTATCTCCTAACCCTAAAGTAGCCACCACTTAACCCTAACTTAACTACCACTTTAACCTAGCTGCCACCAAACCCTAACCCTAGTCGCTGCCAAGCCCTACGTAGTCTTCACTTCTAAACCCTAACCTAACTACTACAAGGATGTGAATACTATTCATCCTTTTGATGAATGTTTAACACATTCATTAACATTGGGAATTAGAAACAAATAGTATTTCTAACACTTATTGCCCAAATTTTGTTGGGATGGAACATGCGCTATGGATTGAGGACATTATTAAAAGCATGCAAGCTCTCCCTATGTTAAACTTAACATGGTTAGTTTTGTGAATCCTCAAATGGTGGTTACACTTTCATCTTGTCCAAATGAACAAAATAAGGGTGAATTGGATAGTGGGGAAGAAAGTTGAAGGATTACACCAAATGTAAACCTAAATCTTCTTTTTTTCATTTGAATCTCATAATGGACCCCAAGGTTTTTGACACAATCTATATACCTTGGGAAAAAATAATTTTCTGAATGTTTAAAAGCCTCCAATTCAAATTTGAAATTGCTTCAAATCGGTCCTTGGGATTTTTGTACCTAGACCTTAGTCTAAAGTGCACTTAGAAAGTGACCCCAGTATACCATAAATTGGAATAGTTGGAGGAAACAAAGGCAAAAAAACATTAATGAGGCTTATAAGCACAAAGTTATATAATAAGGACACGAAAGGCCAACTATAGGTAGGAATGAATAAATTGAAATGTCACAAAATTGAAGGTTTTCTAAGCAATAGGAAGAAAATGAAAAGCGTACAATTTACCGTTTAGGGTTTAAAAAAGAATATTGGGGGTGATGTTCATTTAAAGGAGGACCTAATTCTTGGAATGCAAAGCGAATATGTCATGAAGTCACTTTAATAAACCCTCAACAATAACACTAGAATACACCATTGTTGTTCAATTTGTCTTGCAATACTCCTAATGACTGATTCCCAATTCCAAATACATAGCGAGAAGTATGATTGTGATAGTAATAGGAATGATGGGGAGAAAAAAATGACGTCCATGGCTAAAAGAACTCAATACATTGGGGCCAATAAAAGAACCAAAGAGATGGTGGTAGGTGTTCATTAATACAAACCAAATGATGGCCACATTAGACCATGTCCTAGGAACACGTTCTATTTGAATCATGCAATCCCATTAGTGAAAGCTTGAAATGGTCCCAAAGCATTTTGATTTACTCTAGGATGAGATTGAATCAACTTGTCATAAAGAATAATTAGCATTAGCTAGGATGGAAGCCCCATGACCCAAGCGAAAATAAATTCGAAAGGGGCTATAAGGAATAGAAAAGAAACCCAAAGAAAGCAACAGCACAAGGCTTGAATACAAAAAACATAAATTACAATTATTGCAAACTATTGAGCCAAAAGTTAAATCGTGTGGCTTTAAAAGCATTAAGAAAATCACAATCCAAATGATATGATAGTGTACATGAGCACCCAGTTAAGCCAAAAATATTTAAATGCTCATGGCCAAATTATTATATGTCCAATTTTCCCACGAATTAAATAAATATGCTCAAAGTCATACATAAACAAAAACCATGAAACTTATGAAAAATCCCATGATATGCCATGTCCAATGACATCCTTTATTGTCCCACCAAAGAAACAATGACTCCATCTAGAAAGTCCCAATTTTTGGTACCCCAATGTTAGTAAATTTGAACCTAAGAAAATATTGGTGCAAGCCTCAACAAAGTTGTATGTCATAACCCATTTATTTTCTATGAAATTTTTTCAACATTAATGGTATTTTTTTTGTGATCAAATCATTCATGGAACAAAAAGAAATGATAAAAAAATTTCCTATAAAGTAAGCACTACATGGAGATGTGTGTAAGAGAAATATGAATTGATATCAAAACACGAATCATAACCCACCCAAAGACAAATACTTACATATTATTAGGCTTCAGTTACATAACCTAATTTAAGAAAAATTAAGAACATGTTTGCATAATCTTGTAAACATTATAGCGCTATTAGGCTAACCATGATTGTCATTATTTTATAGTTACTAGGCAAGAAAGGGTGTAACATGGCAAAAAATACTAGTAAGAACACTAGTGGGGTTGATAATTGTTTTCATGCTAGAAGACCAAAGCACCAATCATATCACTTCACATTACAATAACAGCCTAACAATTAAAAATTAGTATGCACGTACATTAAAAATAGCTAATGTTGAAACAAATATTTTGTTGAACTTCAAAAAGTAACAGAATTAATTACAAATTGGTTAACATGAACCGAAAGGTTGGAACCACATCAAGAAACTATCATGGTTTCTTGGAAAACTCCAATTGTTCATAGTGCATAATAATGACATGTCATTGAATTTGAGTCGTAACAGGTGGGTAGTATAGTACTATTGAAGTATTGAAGAACAATAGGATCAGAGGAGAGATTGCGCAATTACAAGCACATAAGACACACAAGTATGTGAACAATGCTTGGAGTGAGATATCCAACTCCCCTCCAGCCTTG
>Ga0209611_10010737_pt1 | contig 13398 bp, 8 predicted proteins | sample S1TSphgellanicum_3_FD_187693 | JGI IMG/M metagenome (GOLD analysis project Ga0209611, IMG submission 187693) | Host-associated microbial communities from peat moss isolated from Minnesota, USA - S1T2_Fc - Sphagnum magellanicum MG (SPAdes) (version 2) | ecosystem: Host-associated > Plants > Peat... | reverse complement strand
CAGAACTGGGGAATATCACCACAATCAACTTGCCTGCATTCTCTGGCTCCTTAGCAATCTGTTTCATTAGAACAGCAATTTCCAAGCACAAAACACTTGTCACCAGAAATGCCCAATCCTGAAGAAACGAGAAATCCAAACACTTCTGAGACCTCAGTTTATGAAATGCAATGGCTAGAAGGTTTAAGAGGCTGGTCCAAGAGGCTCACCTTAAGAGCAGCAGCAAACGCAGCACCTGAGGAGATGCCAACCAGCAGGCCTTCCTCAAGGGACAGTCTCCTTGCCATGTCAAGAGCCTCATTGCTATGCACCGTCATAACACGATCAAGCATACTTATGTCCAAGAGCTCTGGAATTAATCCAGACCCAATTCCTTCTATCTGATGTGGGCCCTTCTCCCCCCCTGAAACCCAAAAAAGGGCACCATGAACTTCACTGCTTGCAAGTTGATACATTCTTTACCAAATCACATATTAAGCTTGTGATTTGCAAGCTGTAGTGGGTGGATAACACAATAATTCAAATCCTCATAAGAAGAAATCAAAACCTGATAAGACTGCACTTTCAGCGGGTTCAACTGTCACAACTTGGACGCTAGGTTTCTTGCTCTTCAGGTAACGACCGACACCAGTGACAGTACCACCCGTCCCACATCCGGCCACAAAAATGTCCACCTTTCCTGCAGTGGCTTCCCATATTTCAGGACCTGTGAAAGGTCCAATTGCATATTAAGCAAAGTGTTAGTCCATAGCAAGAACTACATAAATTTGTATAGAAGAAGGTTGTATCCTGATCTATCAATAATAATGTGCATTGGTAAATCGTTTAGGCTTGTGCTAGAACATTCAAGTGCAAGAAAAGAAGATTGTCTAAAAAGGAAACTAAGTACCAGTATAACGGAAATGTGCTTCAGGATTCGCTGGGTTCCTGAACTGGTCCAGCATGTGTGCATTGGGAGTTTTTGCAACTATGGCATCTTGCAGCTCAAAAATATAATCAAATCCTTTTTTGGCATCTGTTTTCACCATCAGCAAACCCAATCACAACTTTGATTTGAGGCCGACAACCCACAACGAAGAGAACAAAGGAGGTGTAGAATGTGTGCACATCGCAAAAATCAGAGACAAGACACACCTACTAGAATTAACTCTGCACCAAGTGAACGCAGAAGAATGCGTCGTTCCATAGAGCATAAATCAGGCATGGTGATGATCGCTTTGTAGCCTCTGTGCCTAGCCACCATTGCTATTGCCACGCCTGTGTTTCCACCTGTGATGTCCATCAGCACTGTCTTGCCAGGCGTTATCAGCCCCTTTTCTTCTGCATCCAGTATCATACTGCACATTTTTTTCCGACAGCACAGAGATCAATTCTTCATCACCCTCATTGCTGTACCACAAATCTATTGAACTAGTGCACTTAAAAGAAATCTATGGTTTTGATGCGGATGTTATAACATGATCGGATATTGTAGTTGTAATTGTGAGGATCGATCAGCCCTGGGCCTGATCATGATTTTCATACTTGAGTGCGACACGGTCTTTCACAGAGCCTCCTGGTTGCTTCCCTTCCAGCTTCCCCACTATCCTTGCCAAAGCTCCTTCCGCTTTGGTGATGTGCTTTATTTCCACGAGTGGCGTCCATCCTATGAGCTGCAATGACAACGCAAAAAGTCATGAAGATTCTGAGGAGAAAGATGTATTCATCTCCTGACTCGAGCTTCAGGAAGACTAATTTCCTCAAATAGATTCGATTGCAAGTGAACAGATCCTCTGTTGAGAATCTCTTTCATCCTGCTGAGAGCTACTCCTTACGTTTTCACGTGAAACGCTAATACCATGGTAAGCTCGACAAATCTTGTCCCATGTTCTCCAAACAAATTTATCTAAAGAGCTTGTGTTTTCTGCACTTGGATTCAATCTGTGACTACAATTTTTGTTGCCAAAGCATTGTAGCCGAGCTGAAGATGCATGCTGGTAAATATAGAAATTCCATTCGGCCTCACGGCCAGATATGAGTGCATTTTATATGTTAACTTACGACGTAGCCATGAGTTGTGAACATGTAAGGGATACTAAACACGTAAAGATCTCAACTTGTTCCACTTATCTTAACTACTCAAGCTAGATGAAAGGATCTGAAATAGGTAATTGCAAAAAGATTTCTGATTCAAAATAGAGCAAACGTTTGGTACCTCATCAACACTGCCAGATATATTCTCCTTCATAGCTGCTGATCTCACTCCACGCTCAACAGTACTCAGATCCTGCAAGAATGCAAGGGATTTGCTTTGAATATATGCTCAAAATGCTTACAAGATCTCAACTTCAAAATTAGATCTAAATAGTTAGGAACTGCAAAACATATTAATTTGATTCAAAAAATAGAGCAAATGTTTGGTTACCTCATCAGTACTGCCAGCGATATTGTTCTGCACCTTCATAACTGCTGCTCTCGCTCCAAGCTCCTTGACTGCAGTACTCAGATCCTACAAGAATCCGCACGACTCCAGCTGGACGTATTGGACACCGAGTCTAGAAAATATAGGAACGGTCGTCGGAACTAGAAACTAGCTATAAACTCTTCTAAAATTCTTGCACTACAAAAACACACGCACAAACACAAACTCTCTACTCTACGAGGTTTGCAAAATGCATTTTGATTCGAAATAGTGATCATGAGTCCAAAACACCTATTGGATTTTGCTTCGATACTCAAGATGCTAAGATGATCTCAACGTCGTCAAAAGATCCGAGCAGCAAAAGTTTGGTAATATTTACCTCATCAACACTCCCAGCGATAATATTATTAGCATTCATAATAAATAGCAGCTCTCGCTCCAAGCTCGGCACGCAGAATATGTTCCGCAAGAAGCTGTCGTACTCTAAAGCTGCTGGAGACAGACTCTAGAAATAGGAACGCAACCAGAACGCTCTACCTGAGCCAGAGTTTCCTTCTTCTTCTCCTTCTTCTTCTTCTTCTTATTGCGCGCAACTTACACACACTCTACCAACACACAATCTCTCTCTCTCTCTCTCTCTCGCTAGAACCTCGCCTGCTTTTCAAATTACACGCACACCTGAATTTTTCAACCCAATGGACTAGACTTTAGTATACTTCACATGCAATTTAGTTAGTCCATATATAGTCTACCTCTCATGATATTGGGGATGTTGTACTTGCAATTGATGGTTCACTTTGAATCCTGTTCAGGAAGAGAGCTAGATCATCCAAATCCTTCGTGAGATCTTCCCTTCCCCCACAACTTCCCTTGCTCAACAAATGACTCTATAACACTTAAATAGCTCGACACGCATGGAACACTATTTAATCACTTTTGGACCCACCCGTGAGTCTTAGTAGCATCATAATGCACAAATGGCACAATTTCTTTGTTTTTAAAATGCTTGATACATGGACAATTGTCAATGACATCGCTTCTCGTGTCTATCTTTTTGCCCATCCATGACGTGTAAACTGTGTGAACTCCTTGACACACCCATGTATGTGGACATATGATGACATCTCTTAATATCTCATGTCAACATTTGGTACTCAATGTGGTTTATATATCAATTGACATAACAAAGTCGTATGGCATGTTTGAAATTTCTTCCTCACGTTACTAGATGGAGATGTTTTGTTAATGATTTTGTATATTAGACAATTTCCTAGTAGAACCCATTGTGCACGCTTAGTTCCTTCCATGCTTTTTGCCTGTTCAACCACACCCAAGCATATTCAAATTGGGCTTATTGAACCTTTTTTTTTAATTGAATATTCCAACAAAATATGCCAATTATCAAGCATAGGTATGATATTTTGCATTATGACCAATAATTTTCCAAGGAAGTTTAGTAAGAATTTGCTTTTTGTACCATTGGACTCCCTTACTAGGAAATTATTGTGTTTTATTCAAATCATGTACATTGTTCTAGAGAATTTGTCTTGTCATAAATGCATGGATTATGTATCGATACATTACAAATGATGATGCAAAAAAAACTATGGATGATGATGAATCAACAACATGAACTATATGAAAAACAGCTCAAAATCGCAGAGTGAATTTCATCCATAGATGATGAAGAACAATAATCATGGATGTTTGTTTTTGAAGATGAGTGAACAAATTTATTTCATCTTATTATGCTTCAAAAGAACTCTGAATTGAAATGCAAATTTTAATTTTAATCAATGCAAGTAAACTACAAATTGGGGCCTTTTCCCCAGTAATGGTTGAAGGTGTTCTTTTGGGGTTGGCATGGCTATCATCTTATATGGCAACCTAAAGTTTGATCTTACAAAACTAAAAAAGAACACAATCTATATATCACATTAACCAACTACAGCCTGAAGAAAAAAGTATGTCTTAATACATATGTATTATTTCATTTTCTTAAAAGTGGAAACCTAGATATAGATTGGTACTAGTTTTGGTATCAAAGAACCAACTAGATTGGTATGACCTAAGATAATATACTAGGGACTAGTCTCATATTGGTACTTGCTTGGTTGGGACATGCGTAATTCTAGCCTTGTACCAATACGTGTTTGGTACGGACTTGAGGTAATATCAACTTCATGCTATGGTTGTACCATTCTCAATATTAAGTATATACTAACATGACCCAGCCAAAAGTGAACCTTGGACCCTAGGCTACAATGATTATTTTTTAAAAATCTAAATATACCAATATCAAAATGAAATAATATTTTAAAGAAGATGCAATATCAATACCATAACAACTTAGGAAAATCAGTATTAATTAAATTATTTTCAAATTACAAAAAATTTAAGAATTTATTGCACAAAATGTCAAAATTTTAGAATTGGTAATGGCAAGTGTAAGTGCCATTCACCTTCAAATTAGGCCTATGATCTGATGCAAACTAAAGAAATGAAATGCTACTCATTTGATGAGACATCTTGATTTTGAAAATCATTGTTTTCAAATTCCTCTAGGGAAATAGTTGATCTGTCATCTCCATTTAGTCACTAGTGTGAGAGACTTTTATGAAAATTCTTAGTACATAGTTCAAGGGTAACCTTGGTTTTTTTTTAATTGTTGCAAAAAGAGTAACCAAATTGGGAAAAAGAAAACTTTATTCCTCACCAGGTGAAGATTGCTATCAAATTTGTTGCTCTTTGATATGGTTATGGGAGTATTTTACTCTTAGTGGCATATTGGACCTTCTTGGCAAACAAAGTTCAAGAATTCATGTAAAAGCCACATGCAAACAAGAACTAAGAAATGTAATGAAATATGATGTGCATCAAAATGAATGAAAAGTAAATGATTCTCTTTTTCAATCATGATGTTGAAAATACAAATATTTTTTATAATCTAGGCCAAAAACATTGAAAATAATATTTAATTTGTTGAAGCACATTTTTAAAAATTAACTAATTTTTTGGTGCTAAAGTGCAAAATTTATTCAGGTGTTACAATACCAAGTTGGTATGAAGTTTTTTTTAAGATCCAATACCATCACTAGAGCTCATATGTTCAATAGCTGATATTGACCAAACACTAATTTTTAAGCTTAAGAGAATGCCCTATTAGTAATGCATTACACCTTGGACCTCAAGGTTCTACCCTTGGTACATAAGGGTATGAAGGCATTACATTGTGCAATAATTAAGGCTGGCCCATATGAATGGGAAGCCTTGTTGTACATGCTCATCCTACACAGGGATATTTAACTTGTAGATTATGGTGTTTAACTTTGAGTTTCAATTTGTAAGATTCCATATTTCATTTAACCTATTGCACATGTTTTCTTATTATACATTTGAATTCATTTAAAGACTAGTCATGGACCCCTTTATGTCATTGGCCAAAGTATATTAAATGGCATCTTGGACAACACATCTGGACATCCCTTCCATTGGCTCAAAATTTGTTAAACAACAAATGTGCACATCATTCACTGAGGGTTTTTTTTTTTGACAATACCAAAACTGGAAAATGGGAGGGGATAGATTGGGAAGGTTATGATGTGGTCACATATATATATATATATATATATATAAACACCTGTTTAAATATATAAATTTTAATTCCAATGATAATGATTCATTTGAGTTGGTTTTGGTAGGATAACTTTAATTTCCATAAGTGGTAATACATTGAACAATTTTAAATTAGAATTTGTTTAACCCATGCCCAAGTAAAGAGGTATGGAATGGTGTTTTTTCAAATTTGTGTTTTTTTTTTAATTTTTTTTTTCCAACACCATATTCACAAGAAGATTTTGAAATTCCTCTCCACCAATTTGCATCTCATTTTTTTTCAATTGAATTTGAACTCAATTCAATTGAATCTTAATCCAATTGTCGAATTGAATTTAGTTGAAATTCAATTCAATTCAATTCAATTTGCATTATTATGTTATTTATGTCTCAACTTCATATAGGAATAAATTATTGTTTTTCATTTCAAGATCATTTAGAACTTTTTTTTTTGCTCCACAAGGATATTTATCTTCCTTTGTATTTCCAATGCTTTTAGTCTTGCATAAGGAGATTTCATTGCACGCTACACATTGCACCATATCACTATTATTTTTTGGGTAAAATTCATTGATATCAAGATTATTTCAAAATGTTATGTGATTGACATATGAACATATATTGTTTAATTAGGCTTTATGTAGATATGTTGACGTTGTTTAAGAAATTCTTCATAAAAGAATCTATGTTAATGCAAAAGGCAAGAATGAAAACTAATATTTTTACATTTAGTATGTGGAAACAACCATGATGGAATTGTTTTGTTATTATGCATTGTATTCAATCTTTTCTTTACTTTTGTTTTTATTTCATAAATCATAAATTGTATAAATTGTGTGATTTCTTAAAATTATATAAATATTATTTGTGAATTATATGCACAAGTGAAAAGACATAGCAAATGTGAAAACACATAATGATTCAATGAAAATGTGTTTCAAGCACAAAATAAAAATGAAAGTTAATCATAAAATTAAAGATATTAGAATTGTGTAGAGTTGTGTTTTTATAATGTAAATGATGATTTTTGATGGAGCATTATTTTTCATGAGTTTCCTATGTTTGGACATGCATGTAATTTTTTTATTTTTCATTGTGGTTTGCATGCACTTACTTAAAATGTTACACAATTGATATTCACTTCATTGTGTGTGCATTATGTGAAAAAAAACAATTGAAAAATATTATAATGGGCCAAAAAAGGAAAGATGTATTATCTTCTCAATGTTTTGTTTTCCCCGATATTCTTTTTGCTAAAAAGTGATATTGATATGTGTTTTAACCATTTAATTAAGTTTTAAGCATTATATCATTAGTATATAACACATTATATGATGTCAACCCATTTATACCTTTACAAACATGTTTTAAGTGACATCCAATTCATATCTCAAAAGAAAGGAAAAATAACTTAAACATTTAAAACATACATATTTGTCAAATTATTTAAACAAGATGAAGCAAAAAATAATAATTTAAAATGCAATAATATAAAAAAATGATGAAACAATGGTTAAAAAATTATATTTGAGAATAACATTATCCTTGAAATCCACATTTCACATTTTTTTGTCTTATAACATCAATCTTCAACAAAATCGAATAAGGATTCATAATGAGTGTTTACAAGGCATTACACAAGAATAACAACTTTATTTGAGCTTTAAATAATGTGAAGTTCATGCTTTAAATAACGTGAATCTTGTGTAGATGGTACAAAGGTTTCCTCTCTTGGCATAGCAGTCACAAAACAGGCCATTTTTCACATTCTTCTTTGATATTTGTAAAGAGAGCGGTGCTCAGATAACGCTCAGCAGAACTGGCGAATATCACCACAATCAACTTGCCTGCATTCTCTGGCTCCTTAGCAATCTGTTTTATTAGAACAGCAATTTCCGAGCACAAAAAACTTGTCACCAGAAATGCCCAATCCTGAAGAAAGGAGAAATTCAAACACTTCTGAAACCTCAGCTTATGACACATGCAATGGGTAGAAGGTTTAAGAGGTTGGTCCAAGAGGCTCACCTTAAGAGCAGCAGCAAATGTAGCACCTGAGGAGATGCCAACCAGCAGGCCTTCCTCAAGAGACAGTCTCCTTGCCATGTCAAGAGCCTCATTGCTATGCACCGTCATAATACGATCAAGCAAAGGTATGTCCAAGATCTCTGGAATCATTCCAGCCCCAATTCCTTGTATCTGATGTGGGCCCTTCTCCCCCCCTGCAAACCCAAAAAAGGGTACCATGAACTTCACTGCTTGCAAGTTGATACATTCTTTACCAAATCACATAAGCTTGTGATTTGCAAGCTATAGTGGGTGAATAACACAATAATTCAAAACCTGATAGGAAGAAATCAAAACCTGATAAGACTGCACTTTCAGCGGGTTCAACTGTCACAACTTGGACACTAGGTTTCTTGCTCTTCAAGTAACGACCGGCACCAGTGACAGTACCACCCGTCCCACATCCGGCCACAAAAATGTCCACCTTTCCTGCTGTGGCTTCCCATATTTCAGGTCCTGCGAAAGATCCAATTGCATATTAAGCAAAGTGTTAGTACATAACAAGAACTACATAAATTGTACAGAAGAAGGTTGCATCCTCATCTATCCATAATGTGCATGTCTTGGTCAATTGTTTAGGCCTTGTGCTAGAAGATTCAAGTGCAAGAAGATTGTTGAAAAAGGACCTTACCAGTATAACGGAAATGTGCTTCAGGATTTGCTGGGTTCGTGAACTGGCTCAGCATGTATGCATTGGGAGTTTTAGCAACTATGGCATCTTGCAACTCAAAAAGATAATTGATTCCTTTTTTGCTGGCATCTGTTTTCACCATCAGCAAACCCAATCACAACCTTGATTTGAGACAGGTATAGTCTAACAATCAACAGTGGAACAAGTTTCGTGCCATTACAGTTCACCAGGTTAGAAATTGACAGTTGCAAAATGTGAATCCCCCGTGTAAAATATCACTTGTTGCGGCTGACAACTATCACATTTATCCCAACCACCCACAACAAAGAGAACAAAGGAGGTGTAGAATGCGTGCACATTAACAAAAGTCAGAGAGAAGACATGCCTGCTAGAATTAACTCTGCACCAAGTGAACGCAGAAGAATACGTCGTTCCATAGAGCTGTGATCAGGCATGATGATGATCACTCGGTAGCCTCTGTGTCTAGCCACCATTGCTATTGCCACACCTGTGTTTCCACTTGTGACCTCAATTAGCACCGTCTTGCCAGGTGTTATCAGCCCCTTTTCTTCTGCATCCAGTATCATACTGCACAATTTTTCACATAGCACAGAGATTAATTCTTCATCACCCTCATTGCTGTACCACAAATCCATCAGTGCACCTACAAGAAATCTCTCTTTCATGTTGTGGATGGATATGTAACATGTTTGGAAATTCCAATTGTTGTGATAATCAATCAGCCCTGGACTCAATCATGAAATCCATACTTCAGTGCAATGCGGTCTTTCACAGAGCCTCCTGGTTGCTTCCCTTCCAGCTTCCCCACTATCCTTGCCATAGCTCCTTCTGCTTTGGTGATGTGCTTTATTTCCACAAGTGGTGTCCATCCTATGAGCTGCAATCAAAACAAAAAGAAGTCCTGAAGATTATCAGGAGAAAAATAATATCATCTCCTGATTCCAGCTTTAATACTAATATCTTCAAATAGACAGAAGTATCAGTCTTCAGCAAATTGATTTGATGTCAAGTGAACAGATTCCCATTGAGGATCTCTTTTCATCCTGGTACTCCCCTACATTTTCAACACTGAACTGTAATACCATGGTAGGCTCAAATCTTCTTCCATTGAACCTATCTGAACAAATTTATTGAAAGAGCCTCTTTTTCTGCACTTGGATTCAATCAGTGGCAACAATTTTTGTGGCCGAAGTGACATTGTAGCTGAGTTCAGATGCACACTGGTGAATATAGAAATTCATTCAGCCTCACAGCCCAATATGAGTGCATTTTGTATGACAACTTATGACATCACCATGATTCCTACACACTTAAGGGATTCACTTTCACATAACTCAAGATGCTACGATCTCAACTTCAAAAGGATCTAAGATAAGTAACAGCTTAAAAGACATTTGATTCAAAATAGAGCAAATGTTGGGTACCTCACAGGATAAGGGGCGCATTTATGACAACCTTCGACATAGCCATGAGTCCTAAACCCAGGAGGGATTTGCTTCCATACTCAAGATGCTAAGATCTCAACTTCACAAGGATCTGAGATAAGCGACTGTAAAAAGACGTTTGATTCAAATGTTTGGTTACCTCGTCAACATTGCCAGCAATATTCTCCTTCATAGCTGATTTCTCTCTGAGCTTGACAGTACTCAGATCCTGCAAGAATGTAATGGATTTGCTTAATTCATGCTCACTTAGATGCTAACATCTCAATTCCACAAGATCCAAGCTGCTAGGTCACAAAACACATTTTGATTTGAAAGATAGAAGAATGTTTGGTGACCTCATCAACGCTCCAAGCTGCTCGCCAGTACTCAGATCCTACAAGAAACCGCATGACTCCAGTTGTTGGAGACCGAGACTAGAAATTACAGGAACGTCGGAACCAGCAGAGACTAGATACTCTTCGAAAATTCTTGCACAACCCAAACACACAAACCCTCTAGTCTACGAGGGTTGCAAAACGCATTTTGATTCGAAATAGCGATCACGAGTCGAAAACACTGAGGACTTTTGCTTTGATACTACTCAATACGCTACGAAGATCTCAACGACATCAAAACATCCAAGCAGCTAGGACATTGCAAAACACATTTCGAGGAAGAAAATTACATAGCAATTTATGTGTTGTTAATTTATTACCTCATCAAGGCCACTAGCAGCGACGATATTCTCCTTCATAGCTCTCGCTCCAAGCTCGACACTCAGAATATATCCTACAAGAATCCGCCGCACTCTAGCTGCTGGAGACAAAGTCTAGAATTACGAACACAACCACAAGACTCTACCGGAACCAGAGTCTCTTCTTCTTCTTCTTCTTCTTCTTCTTCTTCTTGCGCGCAACAAACACACACTCTAACACACAATCTCTCTCTTCTCTCTCTCTTCTTCTCGTAAAGCTTTGCCCGGTTTTGAAATTGCCCTCTATAACTATTTAGCATATCCAGTGTGCACTGTTTAGTTTCTCCCCCATCCCGCACCCATCTTCCATGAACTTGAAAAGATGGACTGTACAAAGTACGCGACCATTTAACTCTCACCACCTGGGCCAATCATTGTAGTTGCCCAATAAGAAACACAGTCATTTACAATTGTTGAGAAACAATCATTTGATGAAACCCTGCAAGCAGTTTCCTTCTACTGGCGCTCTACGACGGCGCTGATACCATAACATGTGCGCTTTTCCGGACCCGAAGCAGTTTCACAGTGTTTTTCTGCGAGTCTTCACCGAAATTTTGCTGTACAGTGGCATTCTACTGCCGCCGTTGGGCATGCTCTTCTTACGCACACAACTGAATTTCTCCTTCACAATGTGCAATAGTTAGTCCCTTAAGTTTGTGTCATATGACCTCACCTCATGGCAACATCTACAAGCTCCATGGTTCCATGGTTCGTACATGAGTCAACATCACAAAGCCATATGGCACCTTCATACGTTCCTTCTCACCACCACGTTACTACTTTAGTAACTTTAGATCGAAGGTTCATGATTTTGTTTTGAACAATTTCCAAACAAAACACAATTGTGCACCCTTAGCTTTTTTCCCAAGCTCTTGTTCCCCACCCACCTCAAATGCTCTTGCCCCACCTGATTATGCTGAACAATATTCAAATTGGGCTTGTCAAACCTTTTATAAATAATTAATATGTTTCAACTAAAAAATGCTGATTGTCAACCATAGGTATGGTATTTTGCAGTATGACTAATAATTGTCCAAGGAAGTTTAGCGAGCACAATTGGACCCCTCACCATGAAATGATTGTGGTTTTTTTTCAATCATGTACATTGTTCCAAAAAAAGCTTCCTATGCATGGATTATGCATAAATACATTATGGATGATGATGATGATGAATTGTCGTCATGAAATATATATAAGTAACAATAAAAAAAATACAATAAAAAACCTGATGGTCAGAACCATCACATGGAAGACAAAAGGGAAGGCCAAAGAAAGGCCAAAAGACGCCCACAAGAACCAAAGAGAGAGCTAGTCCCTCTTGTGGTAGGAACAACTCATAATCACAAAGTGAATTTCATCCCTAAATGATGAACAATAATGGATGTGTGTTTGTTTATTAAAGATGAATGAATGAATTTGTTTCGTTTTATCTATGTATGAAGGAAGGTAGTTTGTTTCGTAGTTATGAGATCCACCGAACCAGGATGCTTCAGATCGTGTTCTTGATGCCTTTGGAAAGCCCTTGACAAGGAGGGGTGCATGGGCTTGGTTCCATGACGTTTGGACTTGGGGTGCAAAAGTTCTTGAATATTGACTGATTTCGTGACTTAAAATTAAATTAAGTCAGAGCTGAAAATTTCAGAGGAATTGAAACGTGGCTTTGGTGTTGTTGGAAAGATCTTGATGAGCAGGATTTAGTAGAATTCATTTGGTAAAATTTGGATTCAGAATGTGGGAGATATTGGATTTTAAGTGATGTATGCAGCTGAAAATTCAAATAAATTCCAAAAGACCAGGTTTTGGAAGGGGAAAACCAGTTGAGGACAAGTTCACACTTGGGCCAACGGCACAGGCCTCACTAGTTATAGTTGAAGAGATGTATGGTGATACAAATAATTTCATTCATGAACTTCTCATCAAAATGCAAAACTTGAGTTAATGAGCTCAAAGGAATTACAAATTGAGACCTTTTCCCAAGCGATGGTTAAAGGTATTTTCTTGGGGTTGGCATGGCTATCATCTTCATGTGGCAACCTAAAGTTTGATCCTACAACCAAAAAAAGACAAAAGCTCTCATATTAGCCCACTACAGCAAAAAGAAAAAAAGTATGTCTTGATACATATGTATTATCTCCTTTTCTTTCTTAAAAGTGGAACCCTAGGATATAAATTGGTACTAGTTTTGGTATCAAAAGAACCACATAGATTGGTATGATCTAGGACTATAATAGTCTCATATTGGTACTTGCTTGGTAAGGACACAGGTTATATTAGCCTTGTACGAATCCATGTTTGGTGGGAACTTGACATAGTAACACAATAACTTCATGCTAAGGTTATACAAATATCAATAAGTATATATTAACCTGATCCAACCAAAAATCAACCTTTGACCCTAATATTAATACTAGGAGCCCTAAAATGATTTTTTTTTAAATCCAAATATACCAATACCAAAATAAAATGAAATTTTAAACAAGGTTTACCA
>Ga0209611_10010734_pt1 | contig 13401 bp, 12 predicted proteins | sample S1TSphgellanicum_3_FD_187693 | JGI IMG/M metagenome (GOLD analysis project Ga0209611, IMG submission 187693) | Host-associated microbial communities from peat moss isolated from Minnesota, USA - S1T2_Fc - Sphagnum magellanicum MG (SPAdes) (version 2) | ecosystem: Host-associated > Plants > Peat... | reverse complement strand
GGCATGGCGACGGAAACAGTAAAAACCGGAAACTAGTCCGTGGAGGATGTGAGGGATTCCTCAACCCACGAGTAGGCTCTTACACCTAAACCCCAACATGTACACAGACAGTTTGTGCCACTTTGCGCAATGGAAAGTTTTGACCCTAGAACACTTCATTGCACAAAAAAAAGGCTGAAATTTTGCATGAAAGTTGATCATCTGACAAGGTCCATGATAGGGACCTTGCAACAAAACTCGCCAATAGCAGACAATATGCTATCGCTCTCTCTAAAAAAAACAAGATACTGAAAATGAAAATGGAAAGACAGGAGAAAAAATCATGTAGACTAGATTCTGTACCGGACAGAAATCGACTGTGACAATAAGCAAACAATGATCCGTTCTGCGGAAAGTTGATTTCCAAACAAGCTTCAGACCCAAGAGATGGAGCAGCCGGGTGCGAGTATGAGCCGGTAAGAGACGGAGTGTTTTGGAGGTATAAGGCACTGCAAGTAGGGAGCATTTTTGTGAAGTAGCTTGCTTACGCACCTACGAGTGCAACAAGTTGCAGACTACACTGTCGTCGGAGAAGCGAAGAATTGGAGACTGACACGGTAGAAGAAAAGCAGCGAGGAAGGTTTGGAAACTTTGGATTTGTAAAAGCAGGCTGAGGCTTTTTTATTTACTCATTGAATCCTAGTACTTACGTACTCGACGCTTGAGCGGAGGAAAAAGCACAGCGTGTGAATAGGATGCCATGGAGCCTGAAAAAGAAAAAACCGGTCGAAATTTTTACATGGTTTTGGATGGGGAATTATGGGTGTAATTTGCCGCAATTTTATGAACTTTCTGTAAAGTGTCCTTATTATATATACATCCCTATAAGGATTATATGCACACGCAACATCCCTGATTGGTTATTTTGTGCTTTGGCTGGTTCTTAGTTTTCAAGAGTATCTCAAGAGAACCTCTGGGCCCGGTTCTGCCTTAAATGTTTTTTGAAAGAACCCTGGTCTTTGGTTCAAGGATTTTAAAATATATATTACAGAACCTCTGGTCGAGTTCCAAACCCGGTTCTACACATTTCAAAACCCCCAATTCCCAATTCTTTATAAATAAATTCTTAAGTGAGTCTGGTTCTAAATTGGATCTAGTTTTACATAGCTACATAGAGTCCAAATCTGAATTTTGTCCAGGTACTAGCACTGTACCACCAATGAAATATGACCATTTATATCAACTATATGCCTAAATGTCAAAAATAAAATAAAATATATATATATATATATATATATATTGAAACTAATGACATGTCTAACCCGAGGCAAAAAGGGGAAAGAAACAACTTTGAAACTTGAATTTCTAATTTGTAATTAAAAAAATGGAGAACCAAAAATTGCATGCAATGAGTTTTGGGGTCCGTTCTGGTTCTGAGTCCAGTTTTAATTGGAGGCCAGTTCCCAGTTTTGGTTCTGGTTGCTGACTGGTTCCCATTTCTAATTTCCAGCTCTGAATTTTTTTTTCAAACTTTAAAACCCATGATCCAGGTACCCAGTAACTAGAACCGGCCAACAATAATTATTTCTTCATTCTTAAAGAGCACCCTATAACATGTGTAATGTTCCACATTTCAATTGTCCTGACAGTTTATGAGCACACCTCCTCTTATCTCTGATGTTTCACTCACCTTCTCATGTGTATGCAAGGGTTTACTGGTAGTCTTGTGACACAGTGGTCAAGTAGGCAGCATTAAGAGTTGTGAATCTAGACATAATTGCGTCTTCATTTTGTTCCTCATCAGGCGTCACTGGGCCCACATACTCTGTGCACATCAGCCAGTGCTAATTATTAGTTCAAATGTCGGAACATGGCCCATGATTTGAAAGATGAAGATTTAATTGTGACATTTGTCCTCTGTGTGGTGCAGGTAGCTGGCAACTTTGTTTTCCTTCATAGTGCATGGAAGCAGCATGTACCCTGTCACTTACATGCTACAACAAACAGTGTAAGAAAGATTTCCTCCTCAAATGACAACCTGAAACTAAAGTGCAAGGACAGTACACAAATGAAAACAAATGAAATACGGTAACCTATGATTGCATGATTTCACCTTATAGTTTGAGTAGTGACCCCATCAATGGAGTGCTCTAAATTCTTATGGTAAATATTGCTGGAAGATTGTTTGAATAATGACTGGAAGGGCTACAAATACACAATTCCAACCAAGACTGTGTTTAGTTCTGTCCAACTCTGACAATGATTTGTGTAAAAGCACAGCACCACGACTTTCTCTGCTGCATGCTGCACTGTTCATAAGGCACAGAATTAGGTGATCAATGCATCCATGGTGAAGGAAGTATTTTTTCTCACTCACCCAGAAAGTGAGAGAACAAGCCATGAGTGTTATGAGGAGAGGAAATCTTTAAGATAATTTTCTTATATTTGATTTGGCATATGTCTACACCCCTAGCAAAGAAGAATACCTTAAGGTGACCCCAACATGGTCATGGAGTTTACCTTCTTGAGCTGTCTTCCGTAAACACCAACTTTTGTTAGTCTCTGGCTTACAACTACTTTACAACAAGTTGCTATGACTGATTCTACTACAAATTACTCTATTCTCAAAACTATCCCTGCCATTTATTGAAACAAGAAATGAGTCTGGAACCCATAAGTTTTTTTTTTCTTCCATTAGCTCTATACACAAGTCCAAAGTCTGACACATGGACATCCAGAAAGGGAAAAACAGGCTTCTTCAAACTCCAACAAATCACCAGTAACAGAAGGCTGTAGACTATATAGTTTTCAGTAGCAGATTTCACCAGAGAAACCACAAGCTTTCAGACTCAAATCTTTCATAAGACTGTCACAATGACCAAAACTGTCAGTATTAAATGCTAACCATGCCTAGAAACTGAGTTACTGACTATACGAGAAAAGCCAAACAGCCAGTAATGGAAGCAGGACTGAAACCCTGCCCATCCAAAAACAATGCAGTCTTGGTGGGACTGCAAAATCCAAAGAACTCTACTCTGAAAGTATGATTGACTGCATAACAATCTCCTTGTACCCCAAATATATTGAGGCACAAATATTGTATCCATCTATTGTATTTGTCTTGAAAAATCACCTGCCCCTCCACACAGTTTCTGTGAAACAGAATGAGTTTAAGAGCTACACCATCCCACAAAGTTGAACTGGACAACAAACATATGCAAGCAAGGTGCACACTTACGAATATCCCAACTAAGAACAATTATATAACTAATTCAGGGCACCAAGTACAAAACATCAACAAATGTTGAGCATGTTGTAAGAAATTGAAGGCCATGCAATTTGTTTACAGTCTTGTGAACAGAAATAAACAAGACATTAGGGTTAGTCTTACCTTCCCAAGCTTTGTAAGCCAATTGGTGCCACAGGTTTCAATCTCCCTGAATCAAGCATATTCCAAAAAAGGGCACCATGGAAAGAAGATTCATACTGTCATAAGTTTCGTTAGCCAATAGGTGCCAAAGATCATAAGCTCCATCAGTTTGAGAGACATGCCATGGGGACAGAGAGGGAAGATGGGTTGAAAGCTTGAAGGAAGATTCTGAGTCACACCATATAAACACTGCCCTTGGAACTGAAGTTGGGGAAGGTCATTCAGGAAACATAGTCAAGGAACTGGGGGGTGACAAAAGACTGCTAAAAGGTTAAGTTGTGAGATGAGAGCAAAACAAACAAGCTTCTCAAGATGATGTAAAACTCAAGTAAGACAAACATCAGCAGATGTCCCAATGTATGATGTCCTCCATTATGATGTGTAACACATCACACAGAATGCATTCCCCCACCAGGCCAACTGACAGAAAAACATACTTTCCTGAGTTTTGAGCTTTTGATTTTCAGCTCCATAAATTGGAAAGAGTTTGGAGAGAGGGCTATTAAAACACAGAAAGAGTTGTAGAACACAACATCCATAACGAAACATGAGTGTGACGAAGAAATGGAAAATAGGCTGTTGGGTAATGAAGTTATGGTGATGGATGATACTTAATAGTTGTGTATTGGGTATTCCAAGCACAGCTGTTACACCGATTTACAAAACAACCCCACAGGACAACATTCAAAACTGCAATGCAGTGTTAGGAAATACTACTATACATACATCACCCATGCAATGCAGGCTTTGCTCCAATCACATGTTTTAATCTATTTCCATCAGGGGCTCGAAGGACTTTTATCTCATGCTTTCGTAGTATGTGAGTCATTGCATGATTCACCCACAAATGTATCTCCAGCTGTTGCTAGATGCATTCAGATTCTTCTCCACTTGCCTGTGACTGCCTTAAACCTGCAATGGAAGTAACATCCCTTAGAGTCTTGAAACTATACTTGCACTTCCTGCTGTTATCATGGACATCCCATTCACCAACAATGGTTGGCTCACATGTTTGACCTATTCCTGTTGTTATCAATTGCCTTGGACCCTGCTTAACATCAGCAATGCAGGCCTCAACTTCTTCTGGGTAAACAAGTTGAAAACCAAGCATCCTGGACGGTATGTTTGATTCACATAAAAACTACTTAACAGGGTGACTGGAATTTCAAGAGCAGATGAAGAACCCGTCTCAGTAGTTTCACCATCACCTCCTCCAGCTTGAACACCCAGAAATGGCACAACAATTTCACCATTGCATTCCCACTTGTATGAACTTGAAGCATTGTTTGTAATTGTCCTTTTCACAACTTCTACATTTTCCACTCTATGAGATGAAAGAGTTGCAGCCCTGTCCTTTTTGCAATGTAATGATATTGTGATGTTGTCCTGGAAATATCCAAGATTCCAGGATTTGACATTTGAAAAACTTCTCAGGTGCAGCAGAATGATGGGTCCTAGGTTAATGAGTGTGAGGGGGTCTTCCGTAGCTCTGAAGAACTGATGATCAAGGTTAGCTGGGTGAAACCTAACCTCACTTCCACAAAAAAGACATTTAAATGAAGAACTCAAGATTAAGCACACAAGGATATGTATATTGAGAGAAGTCATAGTCATTGCAGGGCTCTAGTACAGACTTTGACAAGACAATGCAAAAGCGGTCTTTGCTTCAATAGGTTCAACAAAGTAGGATGGGCATTAATTAGAACAGTAGGGTAGGATATAGGTACATGGACCTGTTCTTCCATCTCTTGCTAGCAGAAGGCACGGAGAACGATGTCTCTGCAAGCAACCTTCCCCAATGGTTCACAATGTTGGAGGCAATATTCACCCACGGGAGTCTTCTATGTTAGAAATAGCAACAGAGTTTATTACAGTGGAGCTCACCTCCCAACCATAGAAGCATCTCTTACAAAGAAGAAGATTTTTCTCCCCCAAGCTCAAAGTTTACATACTTCAAATACAGACTTTAGATATAGACCTCTAAAGGTCACAATTGTTCAAACCCTAACTTCTTCACTTCTATTCGGAAGAGTCATTATAGTTCATATTTCAAGTAACTACTAACTTTTAAAGTGACTATGGACTAACTACTTTTCCGACACTCTCACGTAGATAAGTCATAATCAATCTACAATGCCTTGTTGCTTGAGTTCTTGAAATAGGATTTCATCGTGGAGACCAAGGTGTAGAAGCTCTACGAGTGGAGTTCACATCATTAATAATTGGAGCAGCTCAACAATTAGACTTTTCAATGTTTCAAAGGTAAGATACTCTATGCAATCTTTGTCTATTTTTTTTTGTTTCTAAGCTATCATCTAGATTAATTCCAAGGTTTGTTGTGAACTTCACATGTTTGAGCTTTGGCAAACTTTTGGTCATAATATTAGCTTCCATATTTTCTCTAGCACAATAAAGCACACTTCTTCTTTTGCTACCATTTTTTTGTATGTAGTGATCTTGCACTTCTATGTGCTTCATACTTGAATGATATTTAAGGTTTTGACTTAGTGCTATGGCACTTTGATTTTCACAACATAAAGGTGTTGCAACTGATTGTTGATAGCCCAAGTCTCCAAGTAATTTCCTTAGCCAAACAACTTCTTTTGGTGCTTGAGTAAGAGACATATAAATTCTGCTTCTATTGATGAAAGTGCTATGGAAGTTTGTCTCTTGCTTGACCAAGACACAACTCCTCTCGCAAGAGTGAAATAATGACATGATGTTGATCTTCTACTATCAAAATCCCTTGCCCAATTAGCATCTACAAATCCCACAAGATTTGCACTCCTTTTTCCATCATAGAGTAATCTTGACATTGATGTGCCTTTGAGGTATCTAAAGATTCTTTTGACAGCTTTCCAATGAGTCTCTCTTGGATTTATAAAAAATTGTGATATTACTCACATTGAATATGCAATGTTAGGTCTAGTGCAAATCATGCAATACATTAAGCTACCTACAACACTTTGGAATGGAACCTCTTTCATATGCTCCTTTTCACTTTCAATTTGAGGAGACATATCCTTTGTGAGCTTTAATCCTGTTTCAAGTGGAGTTGCAACAATTTTGCTCATCTCCAACTTAAACATATGTAATTTAATTTCAATGTACTTTGCTTGGTGCATGTAAATGGTGTGATTCACTTCATCTTTTTTGATTTGAATCCCAAGACAATATTGAATGTGCCCCAAATTTGTCATGGCAAACTCTTTTGCCAACTTACTTTTGAATTGCTTTAACAATCCATTAGCATCATTGTTAGTCAATATTGCATCATCAACATACAAGGCCAATATCACCAATCGATTGTTTTGTGTAAAAATGTACACATTGGTGTCTGTTACACTCTTCTTAAAACCAAATGTCAAAAGAGAAGAATCAATTCTTTCATACCACACTCTTGGTGATTGTTTAAGTCCATAAAGTGTTTTATGTAACTTACAAATTTTGTGATAAGTCCCTAGCTGAATAAATCCTTGAGGTTGTTCCATATAAATTGTTTTTTGCAAGTATCCATTAAGGAAGGTGGTTTTGACATCCATTTGGTGGACATCAAAATCATTTGTAACAACCAAAACCATCAACATTCATATAAAAGTGATTTTGACAACATGAAAAAAAATGTCATGATAGTCAACATGATGAACTTATGAGTATCCTTTAGTAACCAATCATGTTTTGTATTTGTCAGTCCTCCCATCAAACTTCAACTTCATCTTTAAAATCCACTTAGAATCAATTACAAGTTATGTCCTAATGGTAGGTCAGTCAATGTCCATGTTTCATTTTGCATCAATGAATGGAATTCAAAGTTGATTGCTTCTTCCCACTTAATTTTGTTAGGTGTTGACATGGCTTCTTGAAAAGTAGTAGGGTTTCATCTGTTGTAGCTTCAATAGCTATCATGGAAATGATGAGTCTAACAGGAGCTTTCTTCTCTCTTTGTGACCTTCATAGAATGGGAATTGGTTTTTCATGATTTGTAATTCCCTCTTCTATTCAACAATGTAATCTGTTGTATCTTCAATAGTAGAATCCATTCCCTCTTCTTGAAATTGCATTATGAATTCATCAGCTTCCACTTTAGATACATCACCACTAGATTGAAAACTTTTTTTTTCATTGTAGACTTCTCCCAACGTTTCATCAAAAACTACATCCTTGTTATGGAATACAATTTTTTGTTTTCTCCTTAAGTAATTTATATCCTTTCATTCCTTTAGTATAACCTGAAGACACATTCTTCAAACTTTGAATCTGACTTTTATCTCTTCTGTTTTGGGACATGAACATAGGCTTGACACCCAAACATTTTGAGATGTGCCACATCTAGTTTCTCACTTGTCCACATTCCCTCTTGTGTTTTTCATACAATAGTTTTATATTATTTGGTCACAAACCTTTTTTATTGGCTCATCACAAGTATTATTTGCACTTCGAATATATTTGGTGTACATATTATGTGTAGACCAATACTTTTTCACCTACTTATATAGTTTTCAAAGTTGAACTTGTTGACAAAGGATATGAGATAAATTTACAACATTATCTCACATCATCCTTTTGTCACATACAAAAATATCCAACTTTGATCATTATTATATTTTTAATACTTTGTCCATTTGAAAAGAAATAAATTTACAAACATGTGTTACTGATCAAGAGACTCTCTGGGATTCTTCAACTGACCATTGCCTTCCCATGGGTCATGGGTAACAATGTCTGGAGCTCCCAATATCCTGGGTACTCATCCCTCACAATAGAAACCATGGACTGACTCAAATGTACTAAATTTGAGTATGAATCTTACAACCGATCAGCCCAATTAATCCTCTTGAGTGTATCATCACCTCCATTATGAGCCTCTAATGACTCGCTAAATCTAGACATCCTAAAATGTTGTCTCCAGTGCAGCGAAATTTGATGAAGACAACCCAAAATCAACCAACATTCTGGGCATTCTTCCCAAAATGCAGAACAATCAACACAAGAAAAACTGAAGTCCACCAAGTCCACCAACTACACACTACTGAAAATCCAATACAAATCCAAAAACCAACAAGGAAAATCATACTTAGCTTGAAGTTCTGTAGCCTTTTTGTAGTGTGTCGTGTCGTGTCCACCAGCTTCCAGCCCACACCATTCTCCTCCATACAATAATAAAACAACATACATAATGCTCATCCCAAAACTTTTGCACACTCTTAAAAACAAACTTATCATTGCAGCAAAGCTTTCTCCCAAGAAGCTCTTCTGTGAATGCCTACATGACAAGACAAAAGACAGTCTTTGACGTCATGACAATGACAGTAACCCTACAAATTCCTCATCCATACTTTGCTGTTACATACACTCCTATGAGAAATATTTACACACTTAACAGCCCTGATTCGTTATTTTCTCCGATGGTCAATTCTAACTTTTCAAGAACACCTCCAGTCCCACTCCCAACTTCAAAAATATAAAATTGAAAAGAACCCTCATTTCTGGTTCAAGTATTTGTAAAAACATTTGATAGAACCTCCTATGGTCCAGAACCAGACCCAGTTCTTCCCATTTCAAAACCCCCATTCCCCATTCTTTATATTAAAAAAATTCCTGGTGAATCCAATTCCCAAGCGGATGTAGTTCTACTTACCTGCATATAGCTCAAAACTGAATACTTTCTAATTACTAGCACTGTACCACTAATCAAATGAGACCACATATATCAACTACATGCCTAAACCCTACATGGGGGGATGAGGAACGGATTTTTTTCCCTTGTTCCCAATGTGTGCTCATCAGGTTCCCATCAGGTACCCAAAGGGTTCCCCAAGTTCCCAAGTTGTTACTCAAGACGTTCCCAATAGCACCTTAGATTATTCCCATATGGTTTGCCTGAAGTTCAACTGTGATGTATATAAACTGAAAAGGTGAATTGTAGGGAAGTGAGCACATTTATTTTTATTTTGAGACTGGGTTCCAAAGAGGTGCTTCTATTGAGGAGTCCACAGTGTTCCAAAAAAATGATGATGGGCCAATCAATATGGCTCCATCCAAAAAAGAAAATAAAGAGGTTATGAGTGCCCCCATTGATTCACACATGTATGTCCCACTACTAGGGTAGGTACTTCAAGTTTCTATATGCAAGTGACCCCCCCACCTGTTGCCTCAGATTGAAGGGCAGAGCCAACAAATTCCCAAGAAGGGAAAACAAGTTGGCAATGGTGCTGAATTTAGCTTTGGTGTTGGGGCAAAAAGATATGCTAAGGCAGTCTTCACTCAAAGTTTTGCATTCATTTACCTTATATGATTCACCGGTAGTGAACAAGATACCGACAGGGCTGAATTACCAGGGAGGTACATAGGATAAGAAATTAGAATAAATTTCCACCCTATGTCCTTTGTTGAGGCAAGTGCCGGAGTTTTAAGACTCGAATGGTGCCAGGACAAGTGTGAAAGCTGGACACGGTAAATCATTGAATTGCTCTGTAATGCTACCCCTCCTAAAAACCTGGCAGGAATTTCCAGTGTAGTGGGAGGGCACATTACCAATTGTAATAACTCCTCTGCTGAGAAGACCCACTTTCTGTTTTTGGGGGCGAGCCTTGTTTTTTTTCAAAAAAATCTATTGCTGGGATACCCGGCGGGTATAATGAGGAATTCAATGAAGCACACAATTTTTATTTCTAAAAAACTGTGATACCTGCCCGCTGCAGTTTTTACACCAGCTAATGCTGTTCAGGCAATGGCATTCCCAAAATAACCAGCCCTTGGCCTTCGGTCTCAAGGGTCACTTATTTTGGGAATGCCCCTGCCTTGTGGCTTTACCCTACACATAAAGCACCTAGAGAAATTTCCTAATGTTTTTGGAGGGCACCTTACATCTAAGAATATCCCTACTAGAAAAGAGGAATGATATAACACCTCCTCATTAAGAGTGGAAGGGATATTACATATATAAGATCTTATAGGCGTAAGATGTATCTTACACCTAAAAACAGGAGGGATCTTGTAAGCATTAAGTCCATCTTACACTTATTTATGTTGGATCTTATGCCTATAAATAGTCATAAGCTCTCCCTGCCCCTATAAGTAGGGGGATCTTATAGACTTAAGATGTAAGATCCCTCCCACTCTTGAGAAAATGTTGAGTATGACACTTTATTCCTGACTGATAAAGTCCCTATTTCAGACCTTGGGGTACCTTAAGGTTATCAGCGTACCCTAGGGTTATTGCTGTTTTCAGAGCACCTTTGGCTTCCTTGCCATGCAACATTTAACTTTCTCAATTTTTCCATTTGCATTTTGAAGCTGACAAAATATAAACTTCCTCCAAGCCTGCGAAGCATTCTTGTAGCCTTCATTCTGGAAAATGTAATAGCTTTAATTTCAAGCATTAGAAGGTAAAACGGAGAACACTTTAGCTTGCAATGTATTTTTCACAGAGTATCAATATTCCTGTTCAATACTTGCACCTCACTACTTATATTTATACCATAAATTAAAAATTAACAATATAGTTATACTCATACAATAACAATATGTATAGTATAGCAAATATGTCTAATACTTATATCATTTTGGTATAGAACTTGTCCCTACCATTATCATATTAGGTAATATATGATAAACCATATACTTGCCCAACACTGGTTTATTCATTATTATTTAAATAAATCATCATGATTTACCATAAGATTCTTGGACATGGGTCAGATGAAGCAAATCCTGAGGCAAAGATCAACATAATCCTTTACATATGGAAGAAGAAATGTGGTCTGTATTCCAAAAGACATAAATGTTGCACTCAAAATGGACGGATGAGTATGAGCTGAATGTTCATGTACCTTGGCTATGGTATAGCAAAATGACTACGTAGTGCCTTGGCAGGCCACAGTGAATCAGCAACCCACCAGCGCACTGTGCAGGATGAATGGTAAGTGGTCAGGAAACAATTTTCTGTTCTGTTCCAGTTCCCTAGCTAACCATGGCGGTTAGGTCAGTTGTTTTTTTAATTTCTACCTACCTACTAACAACCCACAAGCAGGTTGTTAGTAGCTAGGTAGTAAAAAAGCCTTAACATATGTATAAACCATCTACTTACGTACTAATTACCTATTTTCTTACCTATCTACCTCTATATGAGACCTATTTTCCTACCGAATTGGTTACCAAGGTGAAACCAAATATTAACTCAGTTGAGGTTCATCCACAACTGAGTAATAATGAGCATCCAGTCATCGTGCATTGGTGGGTGCTGGTTCACTGTGGCCCCTTGGCAGCTTCAACAATAATTATATTATATTGAGAAATGTTCAAATTTTTAAAAAGATACTTTTTTCAAGAACAATATTTTGTGAAGAGACCACAGAATCTTCTGAAATATTTTGGCAAATTCCATTGTTAAATGCAAATCTTCACAACAAAATATTATTTGACACTGAAATTTGAACATGCCATGGTACTACCCGTATGAACATGGGAACTTGTTTTAAAACCTTTTACATATCCTTTTCAGAATCAACCCTAATTATACCTCAAGGTATTTGAAATGTTTCCATCATCTAACGGTCAAGTCCATTTTGCTACTGCACAGATAAAAACATTTAACAAATAAATAAAAATATATTAAATAGACTTTGAGATTCAATATATTAAATTAGGAGTAGTAGATGCACCGGGGGCATCATCAGATGATCCATCTTGCACTGTACTTTGACACACTCAGAAAAAACAAAGCCGGAAGAAACATTTGGTTCACTACAATGCATAGGCAAAGATCCAGAAAAAAAGAGTTTTTATTGGAAGTTTGGAGGTTTTAGAGGAGGCATTGTGCAATAATTAACAGACAAATCTCTAGAACACAACTTAGAATCTTCGATACCTTTGCTCGATTGAAATCTAAACGAAAATTCGAGGTATTTTGCAATTGAGACATACCTTATTGATTTTATGTCACAACATTTCAATGTCAAGTTGATGTTGAAGCACAAATCCGATCTCAACTTTCAAGCTCCTGCATTCAAGATTTGATGCGCTCAACAGATAGCGCTGCCCTCAACAAGAGCGATTCACTTCGATGTTCGCACAGTGACATACCTTACAATTATTAACGTACAATTGTAAGGTAAGAATTGGCAAAATTGTAATGTACGTTTACAAGAAGACGCCAGCATCATAGGCACGAGCACTTCCGGTGGATTTACGTAGGTGCTTAGCCACACTCTCCTTGTTGCCTTTTAAAAGGACTTGATTGCAGCCCTGCACATGCTATGTTTCCGTGTTCCTTTGAACCGACGGCAAGTTCAGTGATCTCCGGCCTCTCGCTATTTCTTTCTCCGAAACTGGTAATTATCGATGAATCTCCGGGGAGCGACAGCAACGAGAGAGAAAGACAGCAAGCGGACAGAGGGGATCGAGGGTGTGCACTCGGTGATGATCGCACCCTCGAGCGGCGGCTTGCCAGTCTGGGGTATTCCAGATGTAATCCCCTTCACGCGACAGGAGAAGTGGTTGTTTCCCCGCGTCAGTAACGGGATGCATGAGATGCAGAAGTGGGCAACTCTATTCTTTAGAGCACGCCAGAATCCCTATGCAGTGCGTTCAAAAGATTTCCTGAATTGGCAGAAAAGCTGAAAGTCTATGCTGGATTGCAAAAGGAGGACCATCAGGAGGAAGGGTGTGAGACAACTTAGCTTGTGCATCTAGCAATAATGGTTGTGATCTGAACAGAACGGGTTGCTAGTCCAGCATCTCACGTTCACGAAACTAGTCCGTGGAGGATGCCATCACTCTCTCTAAAAAGCAAGACACAAATAGGGTAAATGGAAAGAAAAGAGAAAGAATCCTGTCGACGAGATTCTATTCCGGGCACAATTCGACTGTGACAGCAAGCAAACAAAGACCCATTCTGGCCAAACCTGATTTGCAAACACTCTTCCGACCCAAGAGAGCAGCAGCCGGGTGTGAGTATGAGCCAGGCCACAAAAAGTTTTGGAGGTGTAAGG
>Ga0209611_10010733_pt1 | contig 13402 bp, 8 predicted proteins | sample S1TSphgellanicum_3_FD_187693 | JGI IMG/M metagenome (GOLD analysis project Ga0209611, IMG submission 187693) | Host-associated microbial communities from peat moss isolated from Minnesota, USA - S1T2_Fc - Sphagnum magellanicum MG (SPAdes) (version 2) | ecosystem: Host-associated > Plants > Peat... | reverse complement strand
ACTATCCTAACACAATGCCATACCTCACATAATAGGTACCATAAAAACTTATTATACATCTTTTTCATATTGTTTATTCCAATAGGTTTTGTTTTGTGAGTGCAAAATTGGATGGCCAAAAAATGTCATGTTTTTCCTATAGGGTTTAGAAGTTGAATATTAGGCACCATGGTATTGGTGGTTTTAATTGTGTGATTCGTGGATAGAAAACCTTAAATGCCATGACTGTGATAATGAAGATATTACAATTTATAGTATAATGGGTGTCATAAAAACAATTCACATTAGAGATTTTTTTTCATCATTCATTTATTTAATGACGACCATGCATATGCCATGCAATCAACCTTTTTCATGTTTATTGTTGGGATAGAATATTGAAGGTATTTTTAGGAAGTTCAAAGACATGGGTCGAACTCCCAAAACCAAAGTATGCAAATCCAAACCCAACCAAGCCACCATTTTCCAATGTGGACTTGGTGTGGGTTTAGGGTGAACACCACGGGGGTTCAAACAAGAAATCCATTGATGTGGGATCCATCCCATACGCACGTGTCCAAAACTTCTTAGAGGGCGAATGAGGCAACCTTCATACCCCAATGGAGTGGAACATCCACAAGAACATGCATGCACAAAAAGATGTCCAAAACCCCACAATTAGGCACCATCTCGAGCATACTTGATATGTATCACATGAAGGTATTGCCTTCATTTGCTTGTTATTTACTAGAATTGTAATACACAAAATTGGAATGCAACCTTTCCTTAATTGATTGAATGCAATGTAAGTATGAATGCAGGTATGGTCTAGAGATCATTATGGTGATTCAAATCATACTAGTTCCATCAAACATGGTTGTTTGGCGGCATTCTCGGTCAAGTGATTATATGTACAACTAAAGGTGGTGGAGATATCCTTTTATCATCATGCCCATACTCGCATTATGGGTGAACTTGCACATGGCCAAGATCATCTTGAATTTGTAGTTCAGATGTCATTATATCTTCCCTAAATGTCCAAGTTCTTAAGAACCACATTTGGACCCAATTGAACTTAGGGCACACGGTGAAATAAATATATGACAAACTCAAGGCGATTTGGTGGGCATGGGTCAACATGGGGGAGCCCATGATGAAGGATGATTTCATTCAACAAAATGACATCACCTATATCAACTAGAAGCATAAGGAAGGAAGTTGTTGATTGCATGCCAACCCTACCATCTCAATTCAAACTTGGGCATATAGTCATTAGGATGATTTTTTTTTCTAGGAAGCAATAGATATTGGTGGGATTCAAGCACCATTCACCATTTGGATCCAAACACCCACCCAATTGGAATTAACGCTCACATGGGGGCAATTTCAATGGATGCAACTTTTGGCGATAATGATGTGAAATTCCACCTCTTCATTTTAATGGTGTTTGATTCACATCGAACCAAGAATCCGGTTGCATGGATCATCATTTCCTGAACAACACAAAATGATTTGATAAAATGGTTAACCCCATTAAAAGTTAAGTTTTTTTCAAGGGTGCCTGATTGGAAGCTTGCATGTTTTATTGTTGATGATGCCCCACAAGAATTGGCGGCATTGTGGTGATTACCAACACATTTCCTAACCACATTCCAAATACACCTTGATGACTTCTATTGTTATTCATGATGTACAATTTGTAACCATGAGATTTTGTTAATACACGTGTTGAATAAAGTTGTTTAGAGCTAAGAGATGTTCCCAATTTACATATGTGCATGGCATGTTTTAAAGGCATGGTGGGTGCATGCATTAAAGAAGATTAAGAATGTGGTAGTGTGTCGAGCAATCTTGGACAACCTCCATGCTATTTTGTATGTGATGATTAACCTTGGCAAAAACATTAAAGACTTCAAGGCACATGGGAGAAAGAAGGTCATGGCCAATTTTGAAGAACATAAGCTTGGAGATGTTTGGACACGATATTTTTGGGTGTATCATCCCATCCTTGGGTCCATTCATAGTAAAAGGAGCCATGGGCTCTAAGGTCGGAATCCTTACCAAAGATTACATTTTACACATGTCCTACATGGATTAATCTATTAAATACCAAAACTATATTTTAAATGTAATTTCTAAAATTAAACATCAATATTGTGACCAAACATGACCCAAATTATAATAAAAATTATTATATTCTGCATGAGAACCTAGATTATAGTTAAATGTGCACTTTTGTTTTTAACCATGATTACAAATTTTGAACTTTTTAAACCATTAAAGACGTTCATAATCATAATTAACAACATTCATTCAAAGGATTCAATACATGTGAATTTAAAAATATAAACACATGTGGCACTTCTTATGAAATATATTAGAGCTTATAATAAAATTGGGAATATTTGGTGAATGTTTGATTAACAAAAATCATGTTCAAATTTTATAGTCCTTATAAGAACCCTATCAACAAGTACTTTGTATATGACAAAGGACTCTAATAACATAATGAAATGACTCCAAATTTGTAAGATATAAATTTCATGCATAAACAAGCAAAACCCCAAAATATGAACAAATAATTCATTATATATAATTATTGGTGATTTTTCAAAATAGTCTAGAGGTGTAGTTTTCACTGTAATCAACAAGTGATTTAGCTCCTTTTATTGTCAATGGACCCCTTTGGTAAGTGTTCATCATGTACTTAGTTATGCATGTCATTATTATTTTTTGTTCATAATTGAGTCTATAATGTTCTAGGTTTACTCACCTAAATATGTCATTGATGCTTTGGTTTTAGATTTGTGGATGGTTGGACTTCGATAGGTGTTGCATTCCAACCTAGATACACAAGCATTGATTGAGTCCTACCATGGGCATTGAAGAGATGGTTTGCCATTGAGATAAAAAGGCTTAGAGGTTGACATATTGATTGGTTGGTGTGGCAACTAACAACCATTGTGGCTTGGCATTATATGCACACATTTGAAATGAAGAAATAGGGGATCATAAATAACAATGTTTTGGAGCACATCACAAAGGCAAGTGTGGAAAAGGCATTGTTGATTTTAAATGCCAATGTGAAGTGGTTGTCATTGGAATCCGGGGGTGTTTGGACCGTGATGAACCAAGGGACTCCCAACCACATGTATGAAGTTAAACACCCATGTCAACTGCACATGTGAGTGGACATTATGTGGAAATTTATGTAAGCACTAAATCACAAATTTATTTTGGCTTACACATATGTCATTGTAGACATCATCCTCTACTATTGTGGGACATGGTACGACATTGATTGAGGAGGATTCAAAGCCGTGTTCGAAGACCTTCATTTGTTGGACAACAATTCCAATGCATTCGATGATGATGAAAGGCCGAATTGAGTTACTAATGGGGAGGGGGTTGTCGATATTGGTGGGCTTATTTCTTTAGGTGATGACATCTCAACCATCAATGATGTGAAGGTGCTTGAGGCCCAAACATGCTCCTATGTAACGAGTAATGGACCAATTAAAGGAGATCATGTGAGACATCACTAAGGAGTGTATAGAAGGTGGGGTTGCACTTTGCATCTATGCGACATCACTCCTCAAAGTGGTATGTGCCAATGTTCACACAAATTGTTTGATGAAGGGTTATGAATCTTTGCATCTAGGCACAATCTTCAACCGGGTGGAAGATGACATGGGTTGTTTTGTCAAATGGAGGAAAGATTTAGCATGAATGGATGGTTGCACACAAATTTGCTTGTACTTCGAGACCTCTTGATGTTTAGTGATATTGCATGTATGCATTTTAATGCATTTTTTAGTGGAAAAATCACAAATAAAGTATACACAATTTTGAATGTGTGAAAAATGGGATTAGAAGTCCAATGGTCATAGGGTTTTACGTCATAATAAGCCATTACCTTTAGTTCACACTCATGAAAATTTGTGAATATGTGCCATGAAAGATGAGTATGGGGGAATTTTTCTATAGTTTATAGGGCTTGAACATTCTCATCTTGACAATTAAGGATTTCCTAATGCTTAATGTGAGTATTGATAAATAGCAATACTTGCATTACCAATGAATGAAATATTGTAATTTGGAACCACATTGTGCTATGGGGGTATTACAAGCTTTTATGATGCAATGATATTTGCATAATACCCACACCCTATGTGGCATTAGGCTTCATGTTTGTGTTTAAGGTATAACCTACACACCAATGGGGTCTAGTGATTTTGTAATACCCCAATAATGTGTGAATTGATAGGTGATCATTTGACATAAGGGTATTACATTGGATTTATGTGGTTAAGTCCCATTGCAATACCTACATTCATGTTTGTGTTGCAAGTTTGAGTGCACTATGCCAAAATATTTAATATATAATATTAATTAATACAATATAATTATATTACTTGTTACTACATTAATATCAATTTTATGTTATTATAATTATATGTATAATATAATATAATAATTATATATAGGTTTATTCCTTTATTTCCCATCTAATGAATGGTCAAAATTGTGTAGTTCAATATAACATGTAACATCATTATAATATATATTAAAAAAGATATTTAGTTTTAAATTATTATTAATCATTATATATAATCCTAAATAATTTCAATTTGATTCTACATGTGTAAAATAATCATCTCATCATATTGAAATAATATTAAATTATCAATATATATTAGAATATATAGTTATAAATTATACATTAATTTTAATTTAATCATTAATTTTATTTTAAATAATAGATTAATCAATAAATTATATTCAAATTAATAATTAAAATGGACTTTTAAATTAAATATTCTAATTTTAATGTTGGTTCATGGCATGTTATGTAAAAAAGTTGATTTGTTGGGGGTACTACGTGGGTGAAAATTTGAAGTGGCCTTGAAGGCTTTCACATATGATGCCTTTGACCCATGGACCAATTTTGCAAGGTCATCATCTCTTTCCACTAATGGAATTCAATACCCAGGGATGGATTCATTGCCCCATTTTGAGATGCCAAGGAGTCATAAAAGTTGACTAGGAGCTAGTTTCACTGAGGTTGGTTTGGGTAACTCAAGATGTCACAATGCTTTAGCTTGAAGGTGGTCCCATTTAAAGATGGCCCTGCATTTTGCCCAATCAATGGCCTTTTGCTCATTTTAGTGGAGACAAACCAAGCGGTTGCCCAAAATCTTCTTGTTCATATGAACATGGTCTTATCACCATAAACCTTGGGTTGAGTGGATGGACAACCAAACCTACTCGGCTACACATGCATGTCATGGTGCTTTTCCAAGTGTCAAACAAGGAGCCATGTGGCTAAGTATGTGGCCAAACAACCAACCACCTTGCATACCCCACTTTGCCCATGGAAAATTTGAATCTTGATCTACAAGGAAGTCAACATCAATAAAAGGCATTAAACGATGAAAGTATTGCATGCACCCCAATGAATGGACTATTGGAAAAAATGAGGGTATTGCCTACACACCATTGAGCTAATTGCTAAATGCAATAAACATCATTGAAGCATGGCGGTTATTGAATTAAAAAAAATTAGACAAAAAAAAAATTTGCTCAAAGCATGGGGATATTGCATGAAAAAAATTGGCCAAAAAAAGCCCCACCTTCCCTCTCACATGAGGGAAGGTGGGGTGGGGGGTTTTTAACATTAATGTTAACCAAATTGGTCACTTTGAAGAGGGACAAAAAATTAAAAGGAAGTGAGGTGAAAAATTGCAACACAAATTAATAGTAGCCAAATTGGTGATCTTTAGCAACTTGACCTCCAACCACCATAGTCAATGGTAATTTGATAGTTGCATCCACAATAGATCTTTCAATTTTCACTAGTAGAAAACCCTTTTTTTCCAATTACATTTCCACCTCCTTTTCAACTATAATTTTTAGTTGAAAACAACAAACTTAGTTGGAAAATATTATTTGCAACTAAAAACAATGGCTATCGATAAGTATAAGTTGAAAGTGACATTCCAATTGAAAACCTTAGCCACGTCTCAACACCGCATCAATCACAACTTCAAACCATTTTAGTTGTGAATGATATCAATCGTTATAGTTGAAAATCATTTTCAACTTGAATAATAGGGTGGATGAACTCCATCCAGTGACATTTCATGACGTCATCACTTTAAAAATTTCAATATTAAAATAAATTAAAAAATTTAATATGAATCGTCCAATTTAAGAAGGGAAGATATTTTGACACATGGATTAAAGAGACACTGACATGTGGGAGTGATAAACTATTTTAAAACTAAATATTTTTTATAAATAACATTAATTTAAATCGTCCATCTTGCATCCAATAGGATTTTGACACTTGGACATAAACTTTATATTACACTAGGCCTAAGTATCTACCTATTTGATTGAATTTAAGTACCTATGTAGGTATGTAGGTAAAATATTTACTTACCAACCTATGTTTAGCTAGGTAGGTAACTAAGCTACCTACCCATCAAAACCTATTTACTAAATAAATTAGTTTAGGATAATCCAATTTTATTTTTGGTTTATTTTTGGGGTCAAACCATTTTGATTGGCTCATCCCAAATACCATTTGTCTTATAAAAATGGTTGGTGCATCTAGTTATATAGTTTGTAAACTTGAAACATATGACAAAAAATATGGGTCAAAACATTTTAATTACATTTTAATTGTAATTACTAGGATACACATGTTGATAATTTAAGGATAAAAACTTATAAATCTTTGTACATTGTTCTGTTGCTTTTGAAACTCAAAAACATTTTGTTGCCCTTTACTTTGTGCATCTAATGCAACAAAAATTGTTCAAATCGATGAAGGTTTGAGCAAGATATGTCTTTTCCAAGTGAAAGGAGTCATGGGCATGATGTGGGTTGGCACATATGACTAGTTTGCATTTTGGAGCTTAAGATCTTTGGATGCCACTCTATTGTTTTCAAAGATTTTGTAAAATTTCAAATGGGCCATTTAATGCAACAAAAATTGTTCAAATTGATGAAGGTTTGAACAAGATATGTGTTCTCCAAGTGAAGGATGGGGATGTGGGTTGGCATATATGACCAATTTGCATTCTGGTGCTTAAGATTTTTAGACATCACTCTATTATCTTTGCATTTCAATAAGGTTTGTAAAGCTTCAAATAACGCTTCCATAGCTTTTTAAATTGTTTAAAAAAAATAATAAAATGAGGAAGAAATGAAATTTGAAAGTAAAAGGTCTAAATGTTTTTTGCTTGTTTCTTTGTTTTTGGAGTTTCAAGAAATATTGTAAATTTTCACTTAGTTCACCCATGGTCATGAAATGTTTTCCAAAAAAACAAAAAACTTCAAAATTTTGGTAAAGGTTTGGTGATAGGTGTGTCTACCCTATCCATTAGTTATGTTGTACTAAGCTAATCCACCTTCTAGTTACACTAAATATTAAACATAAAAATATCTAACAAATAAAAAAACCTATTATCATCATCATTAAATATTTTAATAATTATAACTACTAATATTGATATTATTAAATTTTATTTTGCTAGATATTAACTGTAATTGTATTAATTTAAAATAAAAAATTATTATTAGTATTCAATAAATATTTGACTATAATTTAAATTTTTATTTATAATTAATTATATAATTAATGGTAGTAATCATATAAAATAATACATAAATTTGATATTCAAAAATAAATATTCATTTTACAACATCTTGCTAAAAGACAAAGGAATCAACCCAGAAACTAGAACCAAATAACATCAGTTTGAACCAATGTTACGTGGGTATGACAATCTGCTACAGATACTTACTGATTTAAACCTGGGTATATACGCAATCACCCAGCAGGGGTGAAAATAAAATCTAAAATCGGGATTTGCTGTAGAACCTAGGTTCTCAATTTTTTTGAATTTTTCAAAAAAAAGGCTTTTCTACCTGTCAGTTCTTTGCCAGTTGGTTGATGGAAACTGCTGGTTCTTTGACGTTTCCGACTAACCCAAACCGACAGTTCTCTAATTTTGATTTTTTTCTCAACAACAAATCCACGGTTCTTTGATTCTGAAATATAAAATAAACCAAAACAGTCGGTCATTTACAAAATCTAATAACTGCACATCACTGGTTGAAACCCAGGACTAGTACCAACTCTCCACCAGAGCCTCCCTCCTGCAACCCTTTACAACATCATGAAATGCATTATTGTACTTAAAAAATTTTGTCCAGAAGATTAGGCGAACCCTCCTGTCAGTGTCCTGAATCCTAAGTCGTCTATTCTTCAAAGTCAAGCACCTCCAACATGGTACAGACTGCACCTACGAGACTACAAAATCAACGTCCTACAAGGTCTAGTGGAAGAGAACTAGAAGAGAGCAGGGTTTTTTTTCCCACATTACTGAAGTACGTCCACTGCAGAGGATCCTCGGCATTAATTAGCATGAAATGGGAACTGTCCTAGGTCGGCTGTAGCATTTTTACAAAAGTGCTGTTACAAGTGGTGACTTAGGAAGTGACTATGTCTAGATGTGGCTAATTTAACATTTTAATTTCGAAAAATGGCGAAAGAATCCCGGAAAATTTTTAAAATTCAGTTTTTGAAACACATTCGCCAACTTGCGAAAATTTCACCTTTGCACACATTGGAATGGACCCTTTCACGGAAAAGTTCCGCAAGGAGTTAGGAGAGTCTAAGAAGGGTCACTTTAAAAAAGGGTCCAAAGAGCAAGGTCCAATGAAATTGAGCATTCCTATTGGTCAAGAGTTTTAAATTGGTCTCAAGGCCTTTAGATGAGGGTTCAAGACAAAGTCAAATCAAATTGTGACTTTGTTTCCATGACATCATTTTAAAGGGAAAACCAATTGGTCTGGACCAAAAAAAGAGCTTCACAGAGAGCTCATGGGTAAGCTAAGGTCCAAGGGTGTACATTGTTTTGTTTGTTTATATTTTTCATTATTTTTTTCACTATTTTTTTTCAAATTTTGTGAGAATGGAAGACATGCTATGGTTTGAGGACATTGAAGAGAGCACATTAACTCTCTCATTTTTGACTAATTCTAAAGTTGACATGGCTGGTTTTGTGAATCTTCACAAGATGGCTCCTGTAAAGAACTCATTTTCACAGCTTCAAAATGCACAAAATGGAGACAAATCATCATATTTCAATCTTGTCCAAGAGCTACACATTACAATGCAACTACTTGTACAATCACTCTATGCACGGCTGTAGTAAAAAACAAAAGCCATCAATATCTTGTGCCTATGTTCATTCATTGTGTGTAGGAGTTTTTTTTTTTAAAAGATAAAAAATAACTTAATTCTCTCACATGTCAATCACATATTTTTAATATTTGAATCTTCAAAATTTACTTCAAGCCTTTAGACACACTCATTGTACCTTAGCAAAAAATGTTTTTTCATGTGTACCTAATTTCGGGCCTTTGGGTTTGCTAAATTTTTATGGCACTAAATATTTGGGGCACCTCAATTTTAATAGAATCTAGACCAAAAAATATTTAGGTAAGATTTTATTTTATATCAAACCTTTCACCTCCACATATATCGATCAAGATCATTTCATTCTTTCTCTTTTCAAGGAAAGTCAAGGCCACTCTTAATTTAAAAGAGGTATGAATAATATCTCTTCTTTAGCTTTTGATGTTTTTTGGTAAAAGTGGATTTAATTTTTGCAGGATTATTACACATTACCATTACAAAAAATTTGCACCACAATATGCACACCTTCACAATTTCTACCTTAATTCTAAACACGTTTGACTCTGTAGTTCATTAAAACACTAGATTCATGGTTATTTCATATAACTAAAATCTACATTTTAGAACACAATGTAGAAAAATTCAAAAATAGGATTACAATTCATTTCATTACATTTTTGATACTATAGAAAATTGACACAACAACATGGATATGGAAATCACTGTAAAAGTCTGTACTTCCTTGTTTTATTGAAAACTCAATTACAATTATAGCAAAATTCCATGTTCTGTTGAAATGAAATCCAAATAACAAAATAAAATTTGTGGTATAACAAAAACAAAATTTGTGGTTTTCTACTACAAAGTACTTATAGATATATTTACTCCCCAAAATTATGTGTCTAATATTGAATTTTTTCCACTAGAACTCCCATCTTTGGGTAGTCCCAAGTCACATCATCATGATTCAAAACCAACAAGAATTCAAAATTCAAATATACAATGTTCCATGATCAATCCCTATCCTGATGTTCTGTTCATCCAAAACCATGTAATCATCCTACCCCTTTAACAAATTTTAATCATAATACATAGCCTAGGGTTAGTTTCCAAATAGCCAAAACAAATTTTCTTCAAAAAAAAAAAATAATTTGTTTTTAAAATTTGAAATTATTGAATTTTTTCATGATCTATTATGATATTGTCATATGAGGAGTGAAATTATTTAGAGTGTAACCTATGATAATTATGATGATTTTCAACATGTCAACTTCACATTTTCACAAAAATTCATTTCATTATTTTGATGATTATTTAATGTCAAATTTGACCTTAGGGTATGGTATTTGTACTTTTTCATTGTGTTTGCCCAATGAATTAATTATATGCTTATTTAATATCTATTTCTGCATTTATTTTTATTATAATGTATTTTTCCATTAGTGTTTGTTAATTTATGGTTTCCCCCCCCCTTCACCATTAACCATCCACCCCCACTACATACATTGAGTTTAAGGCATAGGGTATGGAGATTCACATCAACATAAATTTTTAATTTACATTTTTTGTTTTAAATTTAATCACATGTTTGATGGGGTCCACAATGCCTATTGCTCATCAAATACTTGGGGGTTTGAGGTTGAGGTGTTTAAGTGTATAACCCAAAGAGATGCAAGCCTAACCGGCTATCCTAACACAATGCCAAACCTCACATTATAGGTACCATGAAAACTTATTATACATCTTTTTCATATTGTTTAATCCAATAGGTCGTGTTTTGTGAGTGCAAAATTGGATGGCCAAAATATGTCATGATTTTCATATAGGGTTTAGTTTTTGAACATTAGGCACCATGGTATTGGTGGTTTTAATTGTGTGATTCATGTATAGAAAACCTTAAATGCCATGATTGTGATAATGAAGATATTGCAATTTATAGTATAATGGGGGTCATAAAAACAATTCAGATTAGAGATTTTTTTTCATCATTCATTTATTTAATGATGACCATGCATATACCATGCAATCAACCTTTTTCATGTTTATTATTGGGATAGAATATTGAAGACATTTTTTTAGCTCTCAAGGCCAAAGTATACAAGTCCAAAACCCCACGAAGCCACCATTTTCCAATGTGCACTTGGTGTGGGTTAAGGGCGAATGCCACGAGGCTTCAAATAAGAAATCCATTGATGTGGCATACATCCCATATGCACGTGTCCAAGAGTTCTTGGAGGGTGAAAAGCGACCTATGTACTCCAATGGAATGGAACATCCACAAGAACATGCATGCACAAAAAGATGTCCAAAACCCACAATTTAGCACCCCCTCCGGCATACTTGGTATGTATCACATGAAGGTATTGCCTTCATTTGCCTATTATTTACTAGAATTGTAGTACACAAATTGGAATGCAACCTTTCCTTAATTGATTGAATGCAATGTAAGTATGAATGCGAGTATGGTCTGGAGATCATTGTGGTGATTCGAATCATATTAATTCCATCAGCATCTTTGAAAAAAGCTGAACTTTTAATGGGGCTAACCATTATGTCAAATCATTTTGTGTTTGTCGAAAAATGATGATCCATGCAACTGGGATCTTAGTCAATTGTGAATCAAACACCATTAAAATGAAGAGGTGGAATTTCACATCATTATTGCCAAAAGTTACATCCATTGAAATTGCCTCCTTGTGCCCCCATGTGAACATTGATTCCAATTGGGTGGGTGTTTGCATCCCAATGATGAATGGCACTTGAATCCCACCAATATCTTTTGCTTCTTAGAAAAAAACGCGTCATCCTAATGATTATATGCCCAAGTTTGAATTGAAATGACAAGGTTGGCATGCAATTGCCAACTTGCTTGTTTATACTTCTAGTCGATATAGTTGATGTCATTTTGTTGAATGAAATCATCTTTCATCATGGGCTCCCCCACGTTGACCCATGCCCACCAAATCACCTTGGGTTTGTCGTGTATTTATTTCATTCTATGCCCCAAGCTCAATTGGGTCCAAATGTGGTTCTTAAAAACTTGAAACATTTAAAGAACATATAATGACATCTGAACTATAGATTCAAGATCATCATGACCATGTGCAAGCTCACCCTTAATGCAAGTATGGGCATGATGATAAAAAGATATTTCAACCACCTTTAATTGTACATATAATCATTTGACTGAAAATGCCGCCAAACAACCATGAAAATTTGTGAATATGTGCCATGAAAGATGAGTATGGGGGAGTTTTTCTATAGTTTTTAGGGTTTGAACATTCTCATTTTGACAATTAAGGATTTCCTAATGCTTAATGTGAGTATTCATAAATAGCGATACATGCATTACCAATGAACGAAATATTGTAATGTGGAACCATGTTGCGTTATGGTGGTATTACAAGCTTTTATGATGCAATGATATTTGCATAATACCCACACCTTATGTGGCATCAGGTTTCATGTTTGTATTTAGGGTATTGCTTACACACCAATGTGGTCTAGTGACATTGTAATACCCCAATAATGTGTGAATTGATGGGTGATCATTTGATACTTCCATTATCAAGAACTAAAAGCTTCTTAACACAAAATAAAACATTTGGGAACTTTTGAAAATATTCCTTCTGCATGGGGGATATCCAATGCCATTGCAATACTTGCATTCATGTCTAGGTCGCAGGTTTGGGTGCACTATGCCACAAGAATTAATATATATAATTAATTAATACAATATAATTATATTACTCATTATTACATTAATATCACTTTTATATAATTATAATTATATGTATAATATGGTATAATAATTATACATAAGAGTATTCCTTTATTTCCCATCTAATGAACGGTCAAAATTGTGTAGTTTAATATAACACGTAACATCATTATAATATATATTTACAAAGATATGTTAGTTTTAAATTATTATTAATCATTATATATAATCCTAAATGATTTCAATTTGATTTTACATGTGTAAAATAATAATCTCATTATTTTGAAATAATATTAAATTATCAATAAATATTAGAATATATAGCCATAAATTATAAATTAATTTAATTGAATCATTAATTTATTTTAAATAATAAAATATTCAATAAATCATATTCAAATTAATAATTAAAATGGACTTCTAAATTAAATATTCTAATTTTAATGTTGGTTCATGGCATGTTATGTAAAAATATTGATCTGTTGTTT
>Ga0209611_10010732_pt1 | contig 13403 bp, 6 predicted proteins | sample S1TSphgellanicum_3_FD_187693 | JGI IMG/M metagenome (GOLD analysis project Ga0209611, IMG submission 187693) | Host-associated microbial communities from peat moss isolated from Minnesota, USA - S1T2_Fc - Sphagnum magellanicum MG (SPAdes) (version 2) | ecosystem: Host-associated > Plants > Peat... | reverse complement strand
TTCACATTTTACAATTTTGCAACTAGGAAAGAATCCCCCCATTTACAACTATGTTTTTAAACCATAATTTTAGTCCAAAATGTCACTTTTAGTTACAAAATATTTTTCATGATTTTTCTTTGCAAAGCAAAAAAATCAACAAGAACAAGTCAAGCATGAAACATAGTCAAGCACAATAGCCACATGGCACATGTATGATGATAATCTTACTAATTGAGTTGAAAACAATTTTCAACTTTAAATAGCTAGGTGGATAGAACTTGTACACTAATGTGTGATTTCATCCATGAAGTTGAAGGGCTCAACTTACCTTTTTGAGTATTTCAAAATAATAGATAGACTAATATGTCAACATATGACATAGTTGAAAAACATTTTATTGTAATCTAAAATGATGAATTGCTTGTGATGCGGTGTTCAAACATTCCTTGCATGCAATGTGTAGTTGAAGCATAGTTGCAAAAAGAGTAGGAATAATTTTTTAACGTGTTGATTTTCAATTGTAGTGATGGCAACACTAATTAACAACCTTAGGGACAATTACAATATGTCGGTGTTTTGAGCCTAAATATTGTGAAACTAAATTATGACATAATATTCACATGTTTAATTTTATTTCAATGTGATTTGGTTTGAAACCATATTAATTACAAATCTAAGCAATTGTTAAGATAAAGTGACAAGCCTAATAACATAAATGAACCTTACAAAATTTCACAATTACTATAATAACCTTCATGATGACAATAATCAAGATGAGTATGTTGTCCTACTCCTTGACAATATGTCACACAAGTTACAACCTAATTAGGAAGAAGTATTGATGTAGTGAAATAAAAGTTATAAGCTTTATGAAAGTTGGAATAAAATTTTAATAAAGTTAAGAAAAAATTGCTCTAAAGTTGCAAACATATCCAAACATTTTGAAGGTTAACCTCACACAAGAGCGAATGCCATACACTTACCAACTTAGTGGACAATTGGATTTATTTGGTAGGTCTAGCCATGCACATGGATTTTTTCTAAATAAATATAATTACACAATAGAGACAAAGTTAAGAATGACATGCAATGGAAAATCATTGATAAAAAAAGACCTTTGTTCTTCGAATATAACCAAATTGAACATGAAAATGCACCATCTTATGGTGGTTCTCAAAAGTTTTCCAATGTTGTGTCAAGACCTTCAATTGAATGTCATGTGCCTTCCAAATTGACATTTAAATGATTAAGACACATTTTAACAATTTATGTCTTGGTTTTTCAAATGAACATAAAGTTTCATATTTCTTTTTTGGGGAACAAGAGTTGATTATGTTATATACCTCTTCAAGATCATTTCAATGAACAAATAGTCACTTGATTTGGAAAATATTCTTCTCCAAACATTGACCCAAAGATCCAAAACATTGTGGGAATCCTAATTTTCAAATTGGGAATGCAACTTGAGAATACCTCTTTATTCTAGAACACTCTCATCTTCATTTGGACAAATCTTTGCTCCTCACCATGTCTCAGGCCTATCTTCAATTCATTTTTTTGTTTTTGCCTTAACATTGGTCTCAACCTCAAGGCTAAGTTTGTGGCATTCCTCAAATTCACCATTAGTTCATTTTGCTAAAGAGTCAAACCAATTTCAATTTTCATTAGGTTTATCTATTGTCCCACTTTTTCAAATTCATCATTGTCCTTCCTAAAGGTTTCCCATTCTATCATTTCCCTTAGCATAAAATTGTCCAACTCCCTTAATGCAAATGGGTTAACTTCAATCATCCTCAAGTCCTTTCATTGTTGAACTTCATTAAATTTACCCATGAATTGTCCACTTTGATAATTTCCCTCAATAAATATATTATCATAGGGAAGTTGGGGCCAAACTTTCTTAGGTTTAAAAACCAATTCTAAATTAGAAGCATTTCAACATTTTAATGAAGTGGATTGAATTCATATTAACATCACAAGTACACATGTGTTGAATTACTTTCAAGTTTAAATTCAATAAACAATTAAAAAATGTCATACACATCGTGCTTCATTTGAACATTATGGAACATGGGATTTGATCAAATTAACTTCATTAGTTGTTGTAGCCATTGTGAGAAGTTATGTTGAATTGTGACAACCATCACAATTTGCACTTGTAAATACTAAAAAATGATGATTGTGTTTACAATTGTTTTTTCATTGGTTGTATTTAGATGCGATAAAACCAAACGATTAGGTTGAGCAATCAATAAAACATTGGAATGTATTTGAAACTATATCTAATATATAATGTAACTAATAAACGAGATTTGGTTTATGATAATTTGTCTTAAACAAGAGCATTTTGAAGATGACATGATTTGATGCATAAAGACTTATATTTTAATGCGTTAGTCATAATTTTGAACTCCACTCTTTTATGCACAAAAATGACCTCTCTTGGCAACCTTCAAAATAAATCACTTTGTAACAAACAAAAACTTCAAAACTTCATCTTGAGTTTAAAATATGTTAAGGGGACTTTGAGAAAGTTGTCCAACTATTGAAAATGAGTGAGGAAGATTTTAATGTGACTAGTTAAATGAAGATGAGATTAGAAAATGGGTAAGCTTACTAGTGTGCCATATGAATTGAAAGACCAAAGCCACATTATAGACATGGCATGAATGGAGAGGGAGTGAGGATGGGGCATGGGAACTCACCCACAACTCTAACAATATGATGTACTAACCTTTGTAATTGGGCAAGTCCAAAAAAAAAACGTTAGTGATTGTTACAATGGAACCAAATATTCGTTTCATCAAAGTTTTTCATATCAAGTAAACTAAAGAATTGAAAGAATCTTAATTTCTTTTTCTACTTTCATATCTGGCGATGTATAGCCAAAATTCGCTAAATGTTCTTGTGGGTGATTGCCAGTTTGGCTACATCAAAAAAATTGAAATATATTTATAAAAATTAAATTTTAAAAAAAAAAGAAAAAAAAGAAAAAAAAAAAAAAGGGCTGGGGTGTTACACATGATGGTTTAGAAGGCAATTATTTTGACTTGTGTGAAATGTAGAATATCCATGTTTCCAACAGAAAGGGAGAGAGGCCAATTGTTCAGAAGATCTAGAGTAAAATCATATGCCTTATAATTACCCTAGGGTCAGTTAGTTTTTTGATTAAATAAACCTTTAAACATTGAAAAAAAATTTGTGAAAAAATAAAATAAAAAAAAAATATATATAAACTGACATGTTGAAAATCATCATCATCATAATTATTTTGCAGGTTTTATGATTTGAATAATTTTCATTAAATTCATATGACAATATTTAGTAGTCAAACTGTAGATCATGAAAAATTTTGATTTAAATTTTTTATAATTAAGAAATGAATCAATTTTTGGAAAAAATAAAATAAAATAAAATAATTTAGTCATTTTTGTCAATATGGAAGGTGACACTAGAGGCTACAGTATGCATAGTTTCCTTTGCTGGGCTTTGGCTTTGGCTTTGGCTGGGCTTGGCTTGGCTTGGTTTGGCTTTTGTTTATTGGGAAAAAACATTCATGGAGATCTGTCAGGTTGGAGATAAGATTCTTGATGTGTAGACTTTGATGAGAGAATTCAAACCCGTTCCAGATGGAAAGGAAGTAAGAAGAGATGTACGAAGAAGAAGAAGAAGAAGAAGAAGATGGGTGCTGCAGCAGCCAATTTATGGAAAGAAATGAAAGCTTTTGAAAGTTGAAGTTTGGCGGACTGATTGTAATCGACAATGAACAACAATAAACATGTGAAGAAGAACACACACACACACACACTCACACACACGGACTCTTGCAGTGCAACTGGACTTGCAGCGCAGTGGATCTGATCATAATCCACCATTCAAAATATTGCCAGATAAATTATCAAGACAACCTGGAGGAGGCAGGCTCTGGTTGCTCTTCTTCTTCTTCTTCTATAATATATGTGTTCGTATATCTGAAGTAGTAGGATCTCATGTGACTGTAAAAGTCAGGGAGAACACTTAATCCCCTTTTATATATATATATAATCACTTGATCAAGAGGAAGGAAGGAAGGAAGGAAGGAAGGAAGTGTTGGGTGCAAGGGGAGGAGGGGGGTAGGGGGGAGGAGAGTTGCATGCTTGCAGATCTCTTGTCACATGTGGTAGTCAAGATCTGCATTGATATGCGGGAAAGTATATGAACATGGAAGAAATTTTTTTTTTAAAAAAAGTGTAGGATTATGCTTTTGGAAGTCTGATGTTGTGCAGTCGAAGATTGGTTAGTGTATGTAAGAAGGGCCACCAAGTGGAAGTGTCACATGCCATGATGCAGTAGTAATAGTAGTAGTAGTCGTAGTAGTAGTAGACCCGTACAATACAATTTATGATTCGATATTTGTATTAGTTTTAATCTGTGCACTTCAATGTTTTGCTTGGGACATGACCAGGCCACTGAACTTTGCTCTAAGGAAGATGTTAAACACCCATCTCCCACCCTAATGAGCACCATTTAAGTATCCGTGCAGATCTTTGTGGGGTCAGTTTTTCATAAGTTTTGGCTCAAGACACAACTCACAAGTGTGAGGTAAACTATGTTATGTGGGTTTAGGGTTTAGGGTTTAATCCATTTCAATGTAATATACATGTGTGATATAGAAAGTAGTTTGATATTAATGTGATCTCACATGCGTCGTGAGCCAAGTTGAAAGTTTGAAACCATAGGTAGCCATGTATGTTGTAGTGCTTGTAGGTGTGGCCTTTGCCATCAAACATGCTAAATTGGCATAGCTATTGAGAACCCCACATAGAATGTCCATCTCCATGTCTACCCTATGCCATATGACAACATTCTAGTTGTGATTAATGGATCTTTTCATACAAACTAACGATGCTAATGATGGCACCTATTTAAAGCTTTGTGAAAGAAAGGGAATGGGAATGAGGGAAGGGAGGTAATTGGGGGATATGGGGATGGGAGAATGGCAATCTATATCTTACACTAATTGAAATTCTTGTAATTATGATAAGTATTAATTTATTAAATTAATTAATTATCCCATATGCTTTTGGTAAAAAATATTAGTAGATCATTCTATATATATCATTAAACATGTGGCTCACCAAACAAATTCATGTGAAATCTTGAAAGTTTCAATGTGAAAGGGATTAAAAAAGATTACAAAATGATAAAAATCATGAAAAATAAGAATTTTTAAATCAATTTTTTTTGTACTTGGAAAGTATCAATGCATTTTATTTTAAAATTTTATTGGGACATGATTATGACCTTTTTTTAAGTGCACAATTTTTTGTATTTTAAGCATGAAAAACATAGTTTCAACATTTTAAAAGTTTATTATGAGATTTTTTTTTGGAAAAAAAAATTTCAATATGATTCCCACTAAAGTCTACTGCAACATAAATATTTTTAAAATTAAAAATATTAATGTTGAATATGGCTTTACAATTTAAGTTCATCTAAAATTTTAAAAAATTATGATTATGGTTTTTCAAATAGTCCCTTAATTATGCTTTCACCTTGCTGACCACTTGATCAACCAAAAGAAAGGTCGAATTAGATGTGATTGAAAAGCTCAATGCATCCTTAGAAAATTCTTTTCAAAGGTATGACTTTTTCCCTAAGTTTTTTCCAATCGAAGGTGAAAAAATGAAAAAGTGATGAACCCCCAAAATGGGGGGCCCATAACTTGGGTAATTTTAAGATTCATACTTAAAAGTCTCAAGAAAAAAATTCATTTTGATGCAGCCTTCATGGGAATAAAATAAACTATAATGCAAAGAGTGATGATTCTTCTCATGTTCAGGTTGTGCAAGTTGTGATGAGTTTTATGAATTCATGTTAATCTATGGCTTGTCCATGCACCATTTTAATTCCAAACTACATTAGAATCACATTCTTTTCTTGGTTTGTGTAGTTAAAACATGATTGCAAGCTCACATTAAGAATGCATTCTAATTTTGTTTCCAAATTTTCTCACCTTTTTTTTTTGCTAAAAACTAAAGATCATGCTTTGGATTTGCATTTTGATAGAAAATGAAGAATCAATAGAGTTTTTTTCTCTTGATACCACTTGACAAAACTAAGGATACATTAAATATTTAATCGTCAAAGTCATTTATAAAGCACTATAACCAATGTTTTAACTATTTTTCCATTTTCGTAAAAGATTTGAAATGTCTTTAAATGAAAAAAACACGCATGATAATTTTCCATGCTTTTACATATTAATATATTTTGACCATTCTTTTTGTTGTGATTATTTTTTATCATTGTAAAAATTATTGATTTTTTTATCCATAGCCTTTTGTAACCAATCCTAGTGTGTCACATCATCCTAACAAACAAACCGATTACTCTGTAAATAGTCACTCAAGGAGGCAACCTTGACTCCTATTAGCATGTTTCGATTTAGTTAGATTCCCAAAATTATTATCTATAACATAATTTATGGCCATTGAAATGATTGGAAATCAAATTGACAAAGTGATTCTTGACCATTTAAATGACATTTTAACACTACAAAAAATCATGACTTTTCAAAGCATCCAAGTTGACGACTTTGTCCCTTTTGATTAAGAATTTGAACATTTTGACTAGAAGCTCTAATTGACAAAGTGACATATTTGTTTTGACTAGAATCTACTTATATAATATCCTTGGTTTTGTTCGTTGCGGTGGTGTCCGGTCGTCCTTTCCATCCATTCGTCCTGTCATCCGTCATCATTTGTCTCATCATCTGTCCCCTCATTTGGGATAAAAAATAGAAAAGATAAAAATTTAAAAAAAAACTAAAACATGAACCAAGTTTAAAGAAACAGGGGATTTCACCGTGTCCGAAGGTCACGAGTACCCACTAGAAAATAAATAAATAAATAAATAAAAATACAAAAAAATGAAGATAGACAAAATAAGAATAGAAAAAATAAAAACATGAAACAAACATAAACAAAAAAATAAATAAAAACGAAAAAACTATAAAAAAAGAATGGAAACAAATGAAACAAAGAAAGGGAAATACAGTAAAATAATTTTAAAAGAATTTTTTTAAAAAAAAACCAAATAAAAAATAAAAAAATGAAAAAGAAACACTTTATTTTTATTATAAATAATAATAATAAAATAGAAAACACATTTTTTTAAAAAGAAAAAGATAAAAGTTTCAAAAAAAAACTAAAACATGAACCAAGTTTAAAGAAACTAGGGGACTTCACAGTGCCCGAAGGTCATGGGTACCCACTAGTAAAGAGATACTATTCTTGAAGAAAATGCCTGGAACTAGGGTTAACTTATACCTAACCACCAATTCCAAGCCCAGCTAGTAAGAAAAAAGTGTCCGAAGTTGAGCCTAAAGTCTAGAATAAGATTCTCAGTTCCATATATGCATGGATGGAACTTGAACCTTAACCAAGATTATCATAATTTATCACTCTCTAAACTAATCTCAAGTTTCAACAAAAGGCAAAATATCATCTTTCAAAAATCCTCACATAAAAATAGACCTATTATGTATGGGCCAAAATCCCTTAAGCTACTATACTCTATAAGGAATCTTAACAACAAACAAGCAACATTCCTTAATAGCTACATATACATGCACATGCAACCCATCCTAGAAAGATGATCTTGCGAAAGAACAACCCAGAACTTTGGATGGTTCATGAACATGTACATCATGGTTTTCATGGGCCTTTGTTGTTGCCTCATATTAGTCACTTACAAGGCACAATGAACACATTTTGTTGGGTTTACATGACCTAACAACCATTGTTCAAAATCCAAGTGCCCATTTGTGAAATTCATTAAAACTATTATGTTATATGTGAAGCATGCTACTACTAGGTACTATGAGGCCATTATTGTGCACATTTTCGGGGCCCATTCATAAAATTCAGGCTCGCCCAAATTGCTCACAAGGGCACCTAGAATGTTCCCATAATACATGAAACAAACACCTTGAGAAATTCCCTATTATTAGTATTTGGATGGGGGGCCTCAACTTAGCTATTGCCTCATCCTAGGGCTCTTATTCTTTGGGGAATTTGCCCCCTTCCCCCCCCACCATGAGGCTTTTTACCCTAATCATAAACCACCCCAAGGCTTTTTCAAATTTGTATTGGAATTAAGTAGCTCCCCACACCGAAGATGGTGGTTTCATGAATTGAAGGGAACCTTCCACCACCACCAATCAAGTTAAAAGTTTACCTTTGCCCAGATTTGTAGTGTATGTAGACCCATTTTTTTTACTTTTTAAAAAAAAAAAATTTCCTCATGATACCTGACAAATAAACAATGGGTACCCGCCAGGTATCACGGAATTTTATTTTTTTTTGAAAAATAAAAATTAAAAAAATCCATCAATTTTTACATCATGTAACACCCTCAACTCGACTCGACTCAACTCAACTCAACTCAACTCAACTCAACTCCGCCTTGCATGAGCCACCATATTATTCCAATAATGCCCCCACAGCCTCGGCGGTTACCCTACCCTTACAAACCTTCCACCACATGATATACTTGTACCCATTCCCCTAAGCCTGGTAACTAGGGTTTTGTCATGGTAACTAGGGTTCTATCATGGTAACTAGGCCTGGTAACCAGGGTTTTGTCATGGTAACTAGGGTTCTATCATGGTAACTAGGCCTGGTAACCAGGGTTTTGTCATGGTAACTAGGCCTGGTAACTAGGGTTTTGTCATGGTAACTAGGGTTGTGTCATGGTAACTAGCCTGAAGAAAGCCCAGAAGAAGCTGGCCACAAATGAATGCTATTGGGGGGGAAGGAAGAAGAGAGTGGTGTTGTTGCTTCAAATGAAATAATAGGAACTATGTCCAATATGCATGTCAGGCTTTGATGCTTTCTTGTTTGAAAAACTAAGCCACTTTTAGTGGGGTCCTCTCCTGCTAATGAATTGATGGTCTTTTTTCAAACTAGCAATTTAGTAGTAGTGGGGTCCTCCTCCTCCTGTTGATTGTACTATGGAGCAGCTTGACATCCAAGAATCATAGCATCCATTAAGCCTAGCCATGTTACAATGTGATGATAGCACATTAAATTACTTCATGGGTTGGTTATAGTGTGATAGCATATTAAATTACTTCATGGGTTGGTTACATTTTTCATGCATATATGATGTGTTCATGACATTTTTCATGCATATATTACAAAAAAAATGTGGACTCAAAAAGTATTTCATAATAGTGTTTAAAATATATAATTAAAAAATAAATCACCATTAAATAATGAATTGAAAAGTAAAATGCATTAAAACTTTTCCAATTCAACAAAGAAATAGTATTGATTGGAAAAAAAAATGGATTCTTTAAATATTAATTTTCCATTATTTTTTATCACTTTTTATCATTTATAATTCATTTCACATTCAAATCTTCAAGCTCACATGGTTCTTTTGGACCAATCACATGTTTGGTGATATCTATAATGTGACTTCTCAATATTTTCAACCAAAAGCACAGAAGATAATTATAAGATTTATAGTTTGAATAAATATTTTATTTGTAAAGAAATTGAGTTGATGCAATATTTTCAAAAGTGAACCACCTAACCATGATTTTACCTTAATGAGTGAATCCATATGAACTTTCATAGGTGCAACTAAAACCATTTTCAAGAGCTCAAGTGTTGTAATCATAACCAAGGCAAGTTCTAGTGGCATACTTTTTCTATGAACATCAAAGGAAATAAATGATCCAAAATTTCAATATCACTTTGGCCATAGTAATAATTTTCAAAATTGAACCCACAAATTTGACTATGAATCTGTAACAAAGAAATTAATTCTTTTTGCATTCAATTATTTATCAATGTTCGCAGCACTAAATATTATTATTAGATTTTTTAACATAAAAATACTTAAAATGACAAGCATATAAAGACCACCTTTTCAATTTGGACAAGTTGATTTAAACTTGCCATTGTGACTAAGGTGGTCTTTTGATTGGCATAGTAAGAGACTATTTAACAAGTTTAATTTTTACTTAGATTTAAATATTTTTTTTTCTAGATTATTATTTTTCAAAATATTTTTAATATAGGTATATAAGAAATAGGATTACATAGGTCATAAAAGAACAAATAGGCAGGTGGTAAATCAAACTTTAGAACTTAACCTATAAAGTAATTACTTTGGTCTATCCTACCTATCTCTATCCCTTAGGCATGCACATAGGTTAGTACATGTATAAGGAAGTGAACCCTTCATTGGCACAATGATAAACCAAGTCCTTACGAATGATTACACCTCTGAAAAGCTACAATTTTTGTCAATTTTTTTTATCACATGTTTATTTCACATCACTATTTATGTATATAAAAAAAAAAGTTAGGTAATTAGTAAGAAGGTTGGAAATAAATTGAAAGATGATAGGCAGGTAGAAGAAGTAGGTATATAAATAGACCTACTTACTTAGCTTAGATAATAGTTAAATACATATACAGGTAAGCACACTACTAAAAAACATGGGTCCAATTCACTAACACATTTCATTAAGAGACCTTAAAAGTGAAATAGGTTCATTAGTTAATGTTCTAGCTTAATGCAATTTCATCATGGTTAAAAGCATTTGCTTCGTTCATTAATGTTCAATTTTTTTGTTACTTAAATTATTTATAAATTAGTAAAATTTTAAAAATTATAAATTTAATCTAATTATTTATTCAATATATAAAAAATAAATTATGATATTTGGTACTCATACAACTTAGAAACATGTTATAGTTTGTATTAAATTCATTTTCATAATTGATATGTCCTTTAAGAGAAATATAGAATAAAATATTATTCAAAATAAATTTAATACAATTTACAATACCAAAAAAATATATATGTATAAACTAATAGTTAAGAAATTCACATATAATGCTAATAATTTATATAATGTTAAAATTAGATGATAAAATCATTTACCCTTAAATCAAAATATATCACTCTAGGGTTCATTTTTCTAATATTCAAATTATTGTATGCATAGATTAAAATATATATTTTAATTTCTTAATTTATACTTTATGAAAAGTTTAATTTTAAAAATTTATCTATTTATCAGAAACCTTCAATAATAAAACTTTATATATATATATATAACACCATTTTATAAAACTAAAATAACCTTTAAAAATGAAAATGTATTATTCGTAATAAAATTGAATAAAAATTATGATGTTGAAAATATACATGCATATAAATTAATAATTTTTTACATATTTTTAATACTTTACATAAAATTAGAATTATTAAAAAGTCAACCTAATATTATCTGTTTAATAACTTAAATATTATGGGTGTAAGTTAATTATTAAATAATCATAATAAATATAATTACATCTCTTATTGATTAAATATATGCTGAAATTGTGGGGACATATAATATAATATTATATGTTATTAATAAAAATCAAATGTTTTTTAAACAAAAAATCAATGTCGGTTGAATGGCAATGGCAATTATGTGTGAATGGCCTTGAAATCCAAGGTTCACACAAGGTTCAAAATTTGGTAAAATTTCCATGTGATCAATGGTGTGTGTTGACCATATAATCAACATTATATGTTAACTATATGTACATAAAATGATTTATTATTATTAATTTAAAAAACTGAATTAAAATAAAATAAAAAATTTAAGTAAAAATCAATGTCATGTGACAATTTCTAATTTGATCAATTCTTAGTGTAATCCTTTATTTGTACCAACCTATCACAAATTATTAAGAAATGTTGGCAAATTCATTAATATTTTAATATAATGAATTAGTGGTGATTACATTAATACTATAGCTTTTGTCTTTTATAGGATTAAAAAGGAAAAAAAATAGTAATTACCCACCCCTAACAATACATTATTTGATGTAAGTAGTGTCAAATTCTATTATTTAATGGTCCTCTTGGGCACAAGTTACATTTGTCAAAATATATCATAGGAAAGGAACCTTGTTGATTTTTGATATCATAACAAAGTGCAAGCTTGAGGCATGTTCAATAATTCAAACAAAGAAATAAGGTGTGGGAGTTGTAGGATGGAATTAGGATGAACTTGTTAAAACAAACCCAAGGTGAAGCCAATATGCATAAACCAAAAAAGAAGGTGGTGTTAAGACCATTCAATGAAATACCTAAATTGAATATGGAAATTTAATAATTTAAATTCAAACCATTCTATCCAATGACTTTGAGAAAGTGAAGAAATAAAATTGTACCAAATTTTGCAAAGAAAAAAAAAGATGGTAATAAGGATCTAAAAGCTTGTAATTTCAAATAGCGGTTTTGTAATTTGTAGAAAGCTCAATTGCCTTCTACCAAAATTAGCTTGGTAGGCTATGAAAAATATTCACAAAATTTTCAATTCTTGAAAATTTTGCAATTTCATTCTTCTACAAAAGACTAGCCTATTGTTCGTAATCCTTGCAAGAACCCATACTAAGCGTATCAAAAGATTGTTGATGAACAAACATGTTTTGCAAAAGCAAGTAACATTCCATTAAAAAATCATCATTGTTGAAGTACATAGAAATGCATAACACTTTGATTTTTGGGGGTAAGGGATTTTTTGGAACCAAAAGAACTATGAGAACCAACTAAGACTTATCGCAAACATTTCTCCAATGTAGATCCTATAATGCAAGAAAAAATATCAAGTTTAATATTGTTACCAAAGGGTGACACAACTCTTCCCAAAAAAGGTATTGAAGGCATTTTGGTAGCTGTAGTGCCAACCTAAGAATTCATTGGTACTCGACACTAAACTTTTAATGACTCCTCATGGGGTCACCATCCTAAAAACTACCTCTCTTAACCTAAAAAATATTTAAGAAAATTGTTAATTAAGTAGTTTAAATCACAAATTTCAAAATTTCAAAATTTTCCCTCCTCAATAAGTGGTTAATGCAAAGTGTAACCAAAATTATGTATGGATGAACCATGGGCAACTCACATTCACAAAACAAAAACAAATATCATGAAATTGAGGAAAAGCCATTGCTTTTTTCCTTATAATGCACTATGTACATGGTAGCAAAGACTACATGTTGAAGTGAAACAAATTCCTCATGGACTCAAAAGTGAGGGTTTAAATATTTTTCAAGTTATGAGTCCCACTACTTCATATGGATTTTAATTCAAGATATTTTAAAAGAGAAGTTGTAGCCTTTAAAAATAAGGTTCTAGTGGTGCATCGCACGCTTTGATTAAAGGTGATTTGACCTATCTGTTGGGCATTTTAATGCTCATGGGTCAAATTGTTAGTTTGAGTCATAACCATTCATTTGAATATTAATTGTGTTTTGGACCTCTAAATTGGGAAGGGTAAAACCATGGTTATGAGAAAATTTAAATTTTTTACAATCATCATAGTTAACAAACTATTTATTCAATGTGCATTCCCTTAT